>Ga0209635_10003908_pt1 | contig 11673 bp, 11 predicted proteins | sample DeeMarSWOR230_32_FD_187463 | JGI IMG/M metagenome (GOLD analysis project Ga0209635, IMG submission 187463) | Marine sediment microbial communities from White Oak River estuary, North Carolina - WOR-2-30_32 (SPAdes) (version 2) | ecosystem: Environmental > Aquatic > Marine > Intertidal zone >...
TATTGGAGGAAAAAGTTGCTGTAGTCCCGGGCACTGCTTTTGGACCATACGGTGAAGGTTTTGTCCGTTGCTGTTACGCTACTTCGTTACCTGACATCGAGGAAGCACTGAGAAGAATGGACAGGTTTGTAAGAAAAAGCAGGCTAAACACAGCATAACTGTTCACTGAAAAGCAACCATGCGGGACATCGGAAATTGACACCACAAAAATGGACGAACAGAAAGGACATCGTCTGGGTAACTATAGCTACTATCCTATACGTTATCTGTTTTCCTGCCAATCCCCTCGTCCTGACAGGAGTCATAGAAGTCAAATCATACCTGCCATTATTCATCATCGGTTGGATTGTATGGGCATTTGGCATGGTACTGGTTATGGCTCCAATAGTCATGTTCCCACGGCGGGGCGGAGTTCCTAGAGGGAAATCATTTGTAAGCACCACTCGTTTGGTTAGTACAGGTATTTACGCTGTCGTCAGGCATCCTCAATACACCGGTGGAATTTATGCAATATTTGTCACGACATTTTTATGGTATCCGCACTGGCTATTCGTAGTACTAGGCGTTATAGGCACAACACTTACTTACCTGAGTGCCAGAGAGGAAGACAAACGCCTGATCGAAAAATTTGGTGACGACTACATAGCCTATATGAGGATGGTGCCGAGAATGAATGTCTTCCTCGGAATAATACGGCTCATCCAACGTAGAAGGTGGAGATACAATGCCCCTGAGAATGATTGAACATCAGGAGCCAGCAAAGTTTCATTGAGTGGCAACAGAAAAAGCAAAGTAAAATTCATGGCAATGTACAACAAAGCTGTGCTCGATAATGGCTTGAGGGTTATCACCAGTACTATGCCCCACAGTCACTCAGTATGCCTTGCCATCCTTGTAGGCGCTGGCTCTTGCTACGAAAGTAAAGAGGAGGCGGGCATCTCCCACTTCGCCGAGCATTTATTCTTCAAGGGCACACAGAGGCGACCAACATCTACGGAGATAACTCAAGATATTGAAGGCATTGGCGGCATAATCAATGGTGGCACAGACAAGGAAGTAACTATCTTCTGGTGTAAGGTTGCCAAGTCTCACTTTCCCATCGCCCTTGACGTGCTATCTGACCTTTTGTTCAATTCTCGCTTTGATAACAAAGAAATAGAGCAAGAGCGTCGGATTATCAGCGAGGAAATCAATATGAACCTGGACCTTCCTCAGCAAAGGATAAACATGCTCATAGACGAGCTGTTATGGCCGGAACAACCTCTGGGGCGTGAGGTCATCGGATACAAGGAAACTGTGTCTTCTATAGCAAGGAAGCAACTATTAAACTACGTTGCTCGCAGATATATGCCCAATAATACCGTACTTAGCATTGCTGGCAACATCCAGCATGAAGAGGCGATGGATCAAATCGAGCCCCTGTTTAACAAATGGGCTGCCGGGGAACTAGCGACTGGCTATATAACTAATGCCAACCAACCAAAAGCCAGGTTGCGTATCGAGCCCAAAGATATCGAGCAAGCGCATCTTTGCCTCGCTGTTCACGGCTTTTCTCACTCCCACCCGCAACGTTTTACTCTTGACTTGCTTAATACAGTGCTTGGTGGTGGCATGAGCAGCCGCCTATTTACGGAGATACGAGAGCATAGGGGCCTAGCCTACGATATTAACAGCTATACCGAGCACTTCCTCAACTCGGGGTCATTTGCTATTTATGCTGGCGTTGACCCTAAGAAAGTGGAGATTGCTGTTTCTGCTATCCTCGAAGAGATATCCAAGATTAAACAGGGAATTACACCCAGTGAGCTTACCAGGGCTAAGGAATTGTCAAAGGGAAGATTGCACTTACGGCTTGAGGATAGCCGAAATGTAGCGTTATGGTACGGTAGTCAGGAAATATTAATGCGACAAATCTTGGATGTAGACGACGTTATTTCTATTGTGGATGCCATTACCATAGATGAGCTAAAAGAAGTGGCCAAGGAGATTCTAACCGATAGTGGGCTTAATTTAGCTGTAACAGGACCGCTTAAGGAAGAAGAGTCTTATCAAGATAGTCTCATCAAGGAAAAGCCTTTAAGGCAATTGCTTAAGATCTAATATTATACAGAAAGAACCCCGACAAGTCGGGGTTCTTTCTATCTCCGGTGAATTTAGTTGAATTCCAGCCACAGCGGCTACATCATGCCCTCGTATCCTCCACCTCCTGGCATCGCCGGCATTTTTTCCTTCTCAGGAATATCGGTTACCAAGGACTCCGTAGTTAGAATCATAGTGGCAATGCTCGCACCATTCTGAAGAGCGCTCCTGGTGACCTTGAGAGGATCTACAATGCCCCTTTCTACCATATTTACACCTAATTCGTCTTTGAGGGCGTCGTAGCCTATGCCAGGCTTGCTTCCCCTTATGGCATTTATCACCACCGAGCCCTCCCGGCCACTATTCTCAGCGATGCACCTCAGAGGCTCTTCCAGGGCTCGTTTCAAGATATTCAGCCCAGTAGCCTCATCACCCCCCAACTTGAGCTTCTTCAAGGCCAGCAAGGCATTGAGGAGGGCAACACCACCACCAGGCAGGATACCTTCTTCCACAGCAGCTCGAGTAGCTGACAAGGCATCCTCCACACGGTGTTTTTTCTCTTTAAGCTCTGTTTCCGTAGCCCCGCCTACTTTAATCACTGCCACGCCGCCTGCTAATTTAGCCAGTCTTTCCTGTAATTTCTCCTTATCATAATCTGAGGTGCTTATATCAATCTCGGACCTGATTTGTTTGATTCGAGCCTCAATATCCTTAGCCTCACCCTTGCCCTCAACAATGGTGGTATTATCTTTATCAGCAATCACCCTTCTGGCTCGCCCTAAATCCTCCACGGTCACCGAATCTAACTTCCTGCCAACTTCTTCAGATATAACAGTGCCTCCGGTAAGAACGGCTATATCCTGAAGCATGGCTTTTCTCCTGTCTCCAAAGCCAGGTGCTTTAACCGCCAGGGGAGATAAAGTGCCCCTCAGCTTATTAACCACTAACGTAGCCAGGGATTCGCCTTCCACATCTTCAGCGATAATGACCAGATTCTTGGATATTTGAACAATCTTTTCCAGAGGCGCCAATATTTCGTTTATGGCGGAAATCTTTTTATCAGTGATGAGGATGCAGGGATCTTCTAGCTCCGCCCTCATTTGTTCGGCGTTGGTGATGAAGTAAGGGCTGATGTAGCCACGGTCAAATTTCATCCCCTCAACATATTCAGTCTCGAATTTCAGCCCTTTGCCTTCTTCGACAGTGATAACACCATCTTTTCCCACCTTTTCCATAACGTCAGCAATCAAATCGCCAATTTCCTGATCAATAGCTGATATAGCAGCTACCTGCGCTACTTGCTCTTTACCAGCCACCGATATAGACATTTTCTTGAGCTCATCAACTAAAGTCTCTACCCCTTTATCAACCCCCCGCTTTAGAGCCATGGAATCAGCTCCAGCAGCGATGTTCTTGAAGCCCTCATTAATAATAGCCTGGGCTATAATAGTGGATGTACTGGTGCCATCTCCGCATTGGTCGTTAGTTTTGGTGGCTGCCTGCTTTACTAGCTGCACCCCCATATTCTCAAAGGGATCGGGTAACTCTATTTCTTTGGCTATAGAAACGCCGTCGTTGAGAACCGAAGGAGCGCCCCATTTCTTATCCAGTGCTACAGGCCGCCCGCGTGGTCCCAGAGTCACCCTGATAGCATCAGTTAGGGTATCTACGCCGTTCTTCAATGATTTTCTTGCTTCCTCGCCGAAAATAATTTGTTTTGCCATTCGCTTACCTCCTTTTCTTAACTCCTCTTGGCCAGAATATCACCCTCACGCATGATAACCAGTTCTTCGTCATCTAGCTTGAACTCGGTGCCAGCGTATTTGGAATAAATAACCTTGTCTCCCTTCTTCACCTCCATGGCAATACGTTTGCCATCTTCAGTCAACCTACCTGGACCAACAGCAATAATTTTCCCCTCCTGGGGCTTCTCTTTAGCTGTATCTGGTAAAACTATCCCTCCTTTGCTTACTTCTTCCTTGGGTGTAGGTTTTATCACTACCCTATCCCCCAAAGGTTCAATTTTAGCCATGTTCCCTCCTTTCCTAGATTTACTTTAGCACTCTGTCCCTGAGATTGCTAACTCTCTATTATATCAGGAAAACCTAAAAATGCAAGAGATTTTTATTAAAATTTGGCCAATTTTTCTTGAATTATTACACTAAACCGTGTATAATTTTTGAGAGATGGAACGAAGAAAAAAGAAAAAAAGACAATGGAGTAAAGAAGAGGTCCGGGCGTTGAGGCAACATCTGAACTTAACTCAAGTGAAGCTAGCCGAGGAATTAGGCACGCGGCAGCAAACAATCAGTGAATGGGAAAAGGGGATGTATCGACCTCGTGGAGCATCGGCTACCCTGCTTAGCATAGTTGCCGAGCGTAGTGGCTTTACTTACAAAGCCGGAAAGAAGCATGATTAATCAAATTAAGGTTGGCTGCTGCGGTTTTCCCAAGGCAAGAGGAAATATTGTGAGCAATGCTCTAAGGTTTAAACAATTGATATAAATTGACAAGTAATTTTTTTGTATTATGATTACACGTAATCGGATAAAATTATCAGAAAAGCAAGCAGTTCTAATATGGCAACAATTGGTGGGAAAGGAGCTGCCCTCCTCGGAAGACGAGCTAGTCAGTGTAATCTACCCTGGAAGGATTAATGGTGATAGCGGCCCCGATTTTCGGGATGCAGTTATTGTAAATAAATCTCATTTGGCGAAAGGGGATGTAGAGGTTCACGTTAAATCCAGCGAATGGTATAGCCATGAGCATCATACTGATGCTGAATATAATGATGTCATCCTTCATGTTGTGATGTGGAATGATTGTAATTCAGCTACCTTACTACAAAACGGCAAGCCAGTCCCCGTGCTATGTCTGGCGAAGGCATTGCAGCACCAAGCTTATTTACTGCCCTACCAGCAGCTTCCTTGTTTCCAGATACTAGACCACATGGATAGGCAAACTTTAGTAAAGCTATTAAACACTGCCGGTGAAGAAAGGTTCAAGCAGAAAGCGATGCATTTTCAAGCTGAGATTCTTCGCCCAGCACTCAGCGCTCTGAATGGTGGGGAGGAGGCAGGACAGGTGCTTTTCCGAGGCATGATGAGGGCTCTGGGTTATGCTAAAAACACAAAGCCCTTTGAAGAACTTGCTGACAGAATGCCTCTCAATTCCATCGAATCCAGAGAAGGCTTGGTCCTAAAGCAAGCTTTGTTGTTAGGCACAGCCGGGTTATTACCTTCTCAAAGATGGCAAGGAAAGTTTGCCGGGGAAAAAGAAGTCCAGAAATTGGAGCAAATATGGCAGCCAGCAAGTAAAAAAGTTAAAACCATGAAGGAAAGTGACTGGAACCTCTCACACATATACCCCAACAATTCTCCAGTGCGACGTATTGTCGCCCAGAGCTACCTTCTTGAGCGTTACTCCGAAGGAAAACTGTTAACAGGGATATTGCAGCTAGTGAAGGAAGCACCTCTACCTGGTGGGCACCATGTACTGGAGAACGGCCTGACTGTGACCGGCGATGGCTACTGGCGTAACCATTTCGATTTTGGCGTCAGAAGTAAAACAAAGATATCAGCTCTTTTAGGAAATAGCAAAGCAGGTGAAATTGTGGTGAACATGGTATTGCCTTTTGCTTTCTCCTGGGGAGAATTAGCTAATGAGGCGAAGCTAAAAGAGAACACTATAGAGCTTTACCGTAATTATCCCAAATTGGCTGAGAATTGCATAACCCGGCATATGAAGAAGCAGCTTTGCCTTGAAGAGTCTTTTGATTTCACTGCCTGTCATCAGCAAGGGCTGATTCACATCTTCAGGAACTACTGCCGAGAGGGAAGATGCTCACAGTGTACTCTATCTAGCTGAGGAATACTGAGGCGTAAGCTCAAAAATCGTCGACCCAGCCGACAACCTCCGAACCTGCGTTCATGTGGGTGAGGGCAAAGTCCTTATTGGAAACCAAGCCAGACCTGGGAATATCGTTAAGGTCGCCCAAGGATTTCTGTCCCTTGTTTATCGCCTCCTCAATTGCTGTTTTAAGAGTCACGACCTCGTCATGGAGGCGTTTTACTTCCATCTCCAACTTCTTACTCCCTCGATTGGTTATCCCCTTCAGTATTAAAATCTTAATAAAAGTTCTACAGCCTGTCTATCACCCGAAAGTACCAAAGAGCGGGAAATCCTAAGCACGAAATATTAAATCCTAAACAATATCAAAATACAAATGACCAAAACAGTTTAGAGCTTTGAGTTTCGATATTGGGATTTGTTTAGAGCTTAGAAATTAGTATTTAGAATTTCCTGATCGAGGGGGTTAGCCGAGGCTGAGGCTGGGCACTACATCCAGGTCGTAACCGCTTGTCTTACCAGCCTGGAAATGATAATAGCCACAGGCAGCCACCATAGCAGCATTATCAGTACATAAATGGGGAGGGGGAATAAGAACCGGGACTGGCGAGTTGGCAAGGAAACGTTGGGTTAATGTCTTATTGGCGGCTACTCCACCGCTAAGTAAAATCTGCTCCACCTTCAATTGCCTGGCTGCCTCAATTGTCTTGGCAACTAAAACATCGACTATGGCCAACTGGAAGCTTGCTGCGGCATCAGCTACCGATATCCCTCCCTTGTGAACAAGATACCACAAAGCGGTTTTTAGTCCACTGAAGCTGAAATCATGGCTTTCCTTGAGCCAGGCTCGGGGGAGGGACAAGCAAGGGATTCCAGAGCAGCTTGCCTGTTCAATAGCTGGCCCCCCAGGGTAGCCCAAGTCCAAGATTCTAGATGCTTTGTCAAAGGCTTCGCCGGCAGCGTCATCCCGAGTTCGTCCCAATTTCTCAAACTGCCCATGTCCCTTCATCAATACTAAATCGCTATGCCCACCGGAGACAACGAGACAGAGGCAGGGAAATTTCACGCTACCCTTTTCACCAGGTGGAGAGGAATCCAGCCAATTAGCATAAATATGTGCCTCAAGATGGTTAACCCCGGTAACAGGTAATTTTTTAGCCAAGGCAATTGCCTTAGCCATGTTAACGCCGACCAACAGCGACCCGGCCAGCCCTGGGCCGAAAGTTACAGCAATCCCATTGATATCCTGCCAGGAGACTTCGGTCATTGCTTGGCTGACAACCGGGATAATAGTGAGAAGATGCTGTCTTGAGGCAACTTCGGGGACTACGCCGCCATAGCGAGCATGAATGTCTATTTGTGAAGCTACAACATCGGAGATAATTCTGCTTCCGTCCTCAACTACGGCAGCAGCAGTTTCATCACAGGAGGTTTCAATACCCAGGATTTTCATGGACTACTATATACGTCCTTCTTCTGCCTTCTTAACAGCATATTGTATTAGAGGTGGTGCAATGAGTCCATGAACTACCGTTGTGGTCGCCATAAGTGTGATTATTGTGCCTCCGAGTTCATACCCTGATAATGCTTGAGCTGCGAGGAAAGCAAGACCCATGGCGACACCTGCTTGATCTAGCATGGCAAGGCCAAGATATTTCTTAATTTTTGGCTCAGATTTGGATAGGACGCCTCCTAGGCTACACCCTGCTATCTTGCCAATACTTCTGCCAATGCAATACACAATTATAAGCGGCCACATAAGATGAAAAAGTGAGAAGTCCATCTGCATACCGATAACAGCGAAAAATAAAACAAATACCGGCGTCATGATATTATCTATCAATTCGTTTGAGCGATTGCCGATTTGGACGTTGAGGTTAATCACTGCAGTTCCTAAAGCCATACATGTGAGAATTGCCGAAACTCCAATCATTTCGGCCAGACCCCAACACAGAATAGCAGCCGCGACAGAAATAAGGAAGATGTGGTCGGAGGAGAGATGTATTTTCTTCGCAAGATAAGAAATAGCAACTCCAACTGCCGCTCCCAGTCCCAAGCCACCGAAAATTTCCCATAATGGGTAATTAAAGGAGAATGAAATGCTTGCTTCTGCGCCCAATAATATCTTTGTAAAACGAATCCCCACTGCATAAATAACTATTACAAGTGCGTCGTCCAGTCCCACAAGAGCCATCGTTATGTCCGTAAGTGTTCCTTTTGCCCTTAAGTCCCTTAAAACTGCTATTGTTCCTGCCGGAGCGGTGGCAGGGGCAAGCGAACCCAAAATTATGGAAAGTGGGAGGTCCCTCGTCAATAAATACACAAAACCACATGTAGCAACAAAAGTCATGAGCACCTGCACGATCAATATAATGACCAGCTGCTTGCCCATTCTTTTTAGAAAAGCGAAGGAAAAGCTCAATCCTATTATGTAAGCGACAAAAGCAAGAGTGATGCCAGTGATGATGACGCTGAATTGTTCGGGTGGGCTGAAATTCAAAACCCGTCCTATAATGATACCCGAGAGAATATACGCCAAGATTTCCGTTAAGCGTAGCTTGCGTAGTATCCTTCCGAGTATGAAGCCAAGTATGAGAACTAAGGCGACAAGGACATAGATATTCATATCATGTTCATGAACTTAAGTCTGAGCTTTTTCAGCAGGCGCTGGATTGTTACTTCTCCCAGGAGTCTTTTACTTTCATCAACAACTGCCAATCTGCGGATATCGAAGGAGGAAAACTTCTTCAAGACATTAGCTACAGTCTCTTCCGGCGAGCATACAACAGGATTATGTGTCATGATATCCTGGACGACACTTTCTTTATGCAATATCTCAGCCCTGGGAACTCCGAACATTCTCTCCTTTTTTTGCCCAGGAGGAATCATGGAACGCAGCATATCGTGTTCCGTTACTACGCCCACAACTTTCATTTCCTCAGTATTGTTAACCACCCAGGCATGTGCCCTAACGGAAAGCTTCTTGAGGAACACCGCCCAACCCGCGTTCTCTTCTATATATGGGGTTTTATGCAGGGGTATCATTATCTCTTGTACTTCTATCTTGTAAAATTTTTCCATCGTGGCCTGCTAGAGAAAAACTACTTTCCTTGATTTGGCTAGAAACTTGCAGTAAAGCTTTGTCATTTGCTTATGTTAGTATTCTAATAGAGAAGAAAAGATTAGGCAAGCAATACCAGGTTGCCTGGCGCTGTCCAGTATGTTAGCGTAGCTTTGTATTTAGTCGTTTTGAGCATGACTTCTATTATTCTTGCAGGTGGCAAAAGTTCGAGGCTTGGTCGGAGCAAGGCTCTTCAGGTTATTGAGGGTAAGAGCCTTATCCAGTGGGTGGTTGACCACCTTGCTATCCTCAGCACAGAAATCATCATAGCGACTGCTCATGGCGAAGCAATTCCCTGCTCCTCGGCTATAAGGATAAAAACGGTAGCCGATATTTATCCTGGAAAAGGTCCGCTTGTGGGTATTTACTCAGGTTTAGCAGCTGCATCTAGTTCGCGGGCTATCGTTGTTGGCTGTGATACACCGTTTCTGAACGTTAGCTTGCTTGAATATATGACCCAAATCTGCTCTACATTTGATGTTGTTGTTCCTCGGATAAAAAATAAATTAGAGCCCCTTTGCGCAGTGTATTCCAAGAATTGTTTAGTCCCCATCCAAGGATTGCTGGAGCAAGATGAACGAAGGATTAGGAAACTTTTCAGTATGGTCAATGTGAAGTACGTTGAAGAGGACGAGATCAATAGATTTGACCCAGAGCACCTAAGCTTTTTCAACATAAATAGCCAGGCTGATTTAGACAAGGCAAGAAAGCTGGCAGCCGAGAAGAGATGGGGGGAAGAGAGAAGTGATAGTAATAGCTACCATTTCTCTTGAGATAATCGCAACATAAGCCAGGTCTTAAGGCGTTCATCAAGCTTTCCCAGCCATGATTCTATCTTGCGTATGTCTCCGCTCATCAGTGCAGCTTTTTCTTCTGCTGTCAGTTCATATTCCTTCAGAGCCTCGGCAGGATTTTCTGCCAGTCGGGCCAGAAAGGCGTTATCTTGGGCAGCTCTATCGAGCACCGCTAACACGGCGTTTACAGCAGAGACCTTGTACTCTGGAATCTTAGCCACAGGGTCAAGAGCATCATTGGTGAGGATATTCGCCGCCGCCTCATGCCAGTGGAAGGGCATAAAGACAACTCCAGGAGGTAATTCTTCCGTAATATGCAATGGCGCTTCCACCCGACCTCTTTTTGAGGCAACCACTATTGAATCGCCCTCAATAAGCCCGAGCTTCAATGCATCGCTGGGGCTCATTTCAACTACACCATTAGGGTTAAGTTCACTGAGTACGTTAGAGCGCCGACTCATGGTGCCGGTGTGCCAGTGTTCCAGCACCCGTCCTGTGGTAAGAACCAAGGGAAAGCTTTTGGATATCGATTCTGCCGGTGGGATGTAGCCTACAGCATGGAACTTGCCTCGTCCCCGTGCGAAACCGTCCTGGTAAAGGAATCTAGTTCCAGGGTGTGAGGTATCCAGGCAGGGCCATTGCAAACCACCATTGTCAAGGCGGTCGAAAAGAACGCCACCGTAAATAGGAGTCAGGGAAGCAATTTCTTCCGTAATCTGGCTGGCACTGTGATAGCCTAATGGCTCTCCCATCTTCTCTGCCAGGATGGAGATAATCTCCCAGTCAGGCTTTGCCTCCCCGGGTGGCAGGACTGCTTGCCGCACTCTTTGAATTCGCCTCTCAGTATTGGTAAAGCTTCCATCCTTTTCTGCGAAGGCAGCAGCTGGGAAAACAACGTCAGCTAGCCAAGCAGTCTCGGAGAGAAAGATATCTTGCACTACCAGGAATTCGAGTTTCTCCATTGCCTGCTTGGTATGCTCAAGGTGAGGTTCACTTAGCATAGGATTCTCACCCATAACATAGAGTCCTTTAATGTCTCCCCTGAGTATAGCATTAGCCACCTCGGTAACTGTCAGCCCGGTATGGTCGCTCAATTTAGCTCCCCAAGCAGTTTCAAATTTCATTCTCACAGCAGGGTCATCAACCTTTTGATAGCCGGGATAGACGTTAGGGAGTGCTCCCATATCACAGGCACCCTGGACGTTGTTTTGGCCCCGAAGAGGGCTGAATCCTGTGCCTTCCCTGCCAATATTACCAGTCAGTAGCAACAGGTTTGCCACACTTTTCACATTGTCTGTGCCGGTGGTATGCTGGGTGATACCCATTCCGTAGAGGACACAAGCGCTTTTCGCCTCACCTAAAAGGCGGGCGGCCGCTTCCAAATCAGCTTTGGGAACCCCGGTTATTGCTTCTACCACCTCAGGAGTATAATTCTCCACAAGTGGACGCAGTTCCTCAAAACCTTCAGTCCGCTCTCGGATAAATTCCTTATCCTCAAGGCCATCTCTGATGATAACATGCATCAGTCCGTTGATAAGGGCAACATCTGTCCCTGGCTTGTGGACAAGCTTGGCAATGGCATATTCGCCAAGTTCCGTAGAACGAGGGTCAGCCACAATAAGCTTAGCTCCGTCAAACTTGACTCTTCTCTTAATTATTGCGCCAATAACGGGATGGCATTCCGTAGTATTAGAGCCAATAATGAAGAAAAGTCCAGTCTTCTCAAAATCGGAATAGGAATTACTCATTGCCCCTTGACCGAAGGCAGCGATACCCCCAACGACAGTGGAGGCATGGCATAACCGGGCACAATGGTCAATGTTATTAGTC
>Ga0209635_10003912_pt1 | contig 11664 bp, 14 predicted proteins | sample DeeMarSWOR230_32_FD_187463 | JGI IMG/M metagenome (GOLD analysis project Ga0209635, IMG submission 187463) | Marine sediment microbial communities from White Oak River estuary, North Carolina - WOR-2-30_32 (SPAdes) (version 2) | ecosystem: Environmental > Aquatic > Marine > Intertidal zone >...
TAGCGGAAATAGGATTTGAAGTCTGCCCTCTAAAAAAATCATGTACTAAATTATGAAAAAAAAGAAGATATGAGTTTCGAGTTTTATTTTATTTGATCTCAATGCCCATGTTCTTCAGATTCTCATAGGTAACGTACGATGGCATCCTTTGAATCACAGAGAGATCAGTCTCCTCTTTCCCTTTTTCCTCTCGCTCAAATATCTCCTTAGCCTTTTGCAGTATCTTAGGAGCCAAGGCTAGGGGGACGATGACAACACCATCATCATCTCCCACTATTATATCGCCTGGCTCCACTACGACGCCTCCACACTGTATCGCTAGATTGATGTCACCAGGTTTATCCTTACTAGGTCCATTGGGGTTCCAAGCGCGTACATATGCTTGAAAATTCATCTCCTTTATTTCCATCTTATCCCTGCAAGCACCATCTATAACGAAAGCTTCTACTCCCAATGATTGAGCCTTACGAGCCATAAAGAAGCCTGCCACTGCCGTCCGTGTGTCTCCATTCAAGTCTATTACCACTATGTCCCCTGGTTTAACGAGATGCAGTGCTTTGTGCGTCATTAAATTACATCCCGGCATTTATCTCACAGTCAACGCGGATCCGCTTATTTTGACGTTCTCTAATAGGGGCTTTATGTCTGATGATATTACATTGGAACTGGGCTTGGAGAAGGCATCAGCGATGTTAGCTACTGGTATCTTCCTGAACTCTTCTATTAGATTCTTAGGGGGTCTCTCAATATCCCTTACAATGATTGGCATATTGGTGTCTTTTCCAACATAAAATGCTCTGCTATTCTATTATATTTCTTAATTGATCCTCTTGCTCAAGAGAAGGGTATTAGTCAGTTTCCTTCTAAGGACAAATCTGTATTAAACGCTCTGCTACACGATCTCTCCTCCAGACTACGAAGTCGTTATACCCCAAGATCTCCGTCTTCGTCTTCTCTCCAGAAGCTACTCGTAAAATCATATCAAATATTTCCTTCCCTACTTCGGTGATGCCTGCCATCCCTTCAATTATTTTGCCAGCATTCACCTCAATGTTATCTTCCATTTTAGAGTAGGTTATCGGGTTTCCAGTCACCTTGATAACGGGAGCTATTGCATGTCCTGTCGTGGCTCCTCTACCCGTTGTAAAAACAGCGATTTGAGCACCAACTGCAAGCATGTGAGTGATTGAAGCGACATCCCACCCTGTTCCATCTTGTAGGTATAGCCCAGGAATAGTTGGCTTATCAAGCTTCAACCTGCTATTTTCTAACACTCCCTGTATGGGTCTGGTGCCTCCTTTAAAAATCGCGCCCAGAGACTTCTCTTCTATCGTTGATAGACCACCATCGATGTTGCCTTTAGACATGAATCTGCTTGAGACACCGCTTGCCTTAGCCCATTTTTCGGCGTCATATATCATGTCATAGATCTTCTTCTCTACCTCTTTGTTGACCGCTCTCCTAGCGAGGATGTGTTCTGTCCCTGTCATCTCGAGAGGTTCAGAGAAGATCGATGTACCACCAGCATCAATCAATCTGTCAACAGCGTTACCAACAGCAGGGTTCGCTGCTAAGCCAGATGTGGCGTCTGATCCCCCACACTCTATAGCGATGATTAACTTGTTGATGTTACATGACTTTCTCTTCTGTTTGCTAAGTTCTACAGCCATGTTTCTGAGCATTCTGGTTCCTTTCTCGATCGTCTTTATGGTTCCTCCATCCCTTTGACTCACGACATCCGCTAGGGGTTTTCCCGACTTCTCTATCCCTCGACTTAAAACATCCACAGTTATGGTTTCACACCCGTGACCTACAAGTAGTGTCGCACCTATGTTTGGGTTATTTGCGATGCCAACCATCTGGTTTGCGACCATCGGGTCATTTCCACACCCACACCATTGAGTAATGGCTACGGTGCCTGGTATCGCATCCGCAATCTTAAGAGCCTCCTGGTATGCACAATCACAAGTCGCCATTACTAGAAGATGATTTCTTACACCAACATGTCCATCAGGCCTTTCATATCCTAAGAATTCCATTGTCATCCTCTATTTGACCTCCTTCTCTGGTAAACTAGCACTTTCAATGTTATGCACATGGATCCATTCTCCCCTAAGTATCGACTTTGATGCGTGTCCAATTACTTCACCGTACTTTTTTATCACTTCACCCTTAGCAATTTGCTTTAATGCGATCTTGTGAAAAGGAAGGGGGACCTCTGTTAGAAGCTTAATCTTATCTATCTCCTTTCCTTCTTCTGATAAAACTGGGACTACTTCTCCCTTCTTTGCTGTGTTCGTAACGGTGACAACATTATCTATCTGATTTATTTTTATGGCTAACAAATTCAACACCAACAAAAGTCATAATTTTATAAGAAAAAAGGATGAATATATTATTTTAGAAAAAAACTCCTTGTTCTATTTAAAGCTCAACTATGTGATTTTACCGTGTAGCCCAAACTCGATACCACTGTTTTAGTGAATCATCTCGCCGTTCAGGCCCTTCAGACCTATAGAATTCCGGATAGCCATCATAAGCAACCGCTTCTTCAATCGTCGCTCCATCAGCGATCAATTCACGCATCATTTCACGGGTCTTAGTAAAGAACTCAAGTTGTACTTCAACCTCAGACTTATCACACATTGGACCGTGCCCTGGAATAATGGTCTCTATATCCATGCCAAGCATCTTTTTGAAGGCCTCTATCCAAGCATCCGGGTCAACTGTTGGGTCGCCAGCCCAAGGAAAAGTCTTGGCAAAGACAAGGTCTCCCGCAAAAAGCACCTTCTCTTTTGGAAAATGGACGATGCTGGATCCAGCTGTGTGGCCACCTGTATGGATCATCTCAATCTCACCATCCAAACTGAATCGGTCTTCAAAAGACTTGGTGGGTAAGAATATACTGAATCCCTCGTATAACCAAGCTCTCTCAGGCCTGTTCTTTCGCATGGTCTCCATCATTTTTTCAGGATCTGCCCATTCAGTTGTCAAATTCTTCTCCATTATCTCCTTCACTAGTCGATGGGATACGATTTCACAGTCTTCAAACGCCTTGGCACCAAAGACATGGTCGCCATGATAGTGAGTTAAAAGAAGATGCGTCACAGGCTTATCTGTTAATGCTTCAATTGATTGCCTGAACTCCTTACCAGAAACGGGAAATTGAGAGTCCACCGCTACAGTCTTATCTTTGAGGATGATAACTCCAACATTGCAGCCAGTCTCTCCTTCCGTGTTAGCAAATACGCTTTCAGTAACCTTATCAAGTTTCATAGTGTTTCAAATTGTTACTGTTTCGCGAACCTTATAACTTGTTCTGGAAGGCAAAAGACGATTCGTCATTTGCTTTGAGATTAAGGATTCTCTTAAAAATTGTTTGCTAGCTAGCAGTAGATAATAGAAGCTGATCCATAAAGGTTCAGATACAGCAAACGTAAATTTGTATACCCTTTACAACAGGAGAAATGTTGGAAAGCATCGAATGAAATAAATAGTCCTTCCCGTGTAAAATGCGAAGATTATGTATCCTTAAGGTTGAGATAGTTTGGCAGCTGATATCCTTGTAAAAAACGCGTTTGTCTTGACGATGCAAGGTGAAGGCGTTGGAATGATTGAAGATGGAGCTGTAGCAATAGAGAGTAATGAAATTGTAGCGGTGGGGAAGACTCATCAAGTTGAGAGCGAGGCAGGTAAAGCAGATCGGGTCTTCGATGCCAGAAAGAAGGCAGTTCTACCCGGGTTCATCGATGGACACATTCATACAGGAGGAACTCTCCTCCGTGGGGAGTGTCAAGACGTCCCTGAAATAGAATGGATGCTCAAAACAGTCGCTCCATTCAGTCCACATCAGACTCGTGAACTTAGGTTGAAAGGCTCAAGGCTTGGCGTTCTCGAGGCTTTGAAGTCTGGAACCACCTGTTTTGGGGAACTAAGTGGCGACGCGTACTTCCTCGCTGAAGAACTCTACTCTAAGATAGGAGTCCGTGCGAATTTGGGAAGTGTAGTCAATGAGATTGGACCAGGTTCGAGGAGAAGCGCTTTTGAACCTTATCAATTGTTCCCGGATATAGGTGAACGTAAACTCAAGGAGAATCTGAATTTAATAGATAAATGGGATGGCGGAGCTGAAGGAAGGATCAATTGCATGTTGGGTCCTCACGCTTTAGACATGCTCAGTGAAGAATTACTTATGAGGATGAAGGAGATCGCTGAGGAGAGAAATCTTGTAATGCACATGCATGTTGCCCAAGGTGGACGAGAATCCATTCAGATCAAGCTAAGGTATGGTACGACATCTACGGTTAATGTACTTGATGAAATGGGTTTCTTAGATCATAGAGTTCTAGCTGCTCATTGCCATCACACTCAGGAAGACGAGGTTCGAGTTTTAGCAGAGAGAGGCGTCAAGTATGTAAGCTGTCAGTGCTCTATTGGGATCATTGATGGTATGACTCCACCACTTCACTTGTACATCGATTCAGGTGGATCTGCAGCAGCACTAGGAACAGATCAAGCTAATGGAAATAACTGTCACAATCTGCTCACGGAAATGAAGGTAGCAGCACTGTTAAACAAGACGCGACACAGAGATCCAACAGTGCTTCCTGCCTGGAAGATGCTACGACTAGCCACTATTGAGGGTGCAACAGCTATTGGTCTCGGAGATCAGATAGGTTCACTTGAACCTGGGAAGAAAGCTGATCTAATCATAATCGACTTACAGAGACCACACTTAACCCCAATTATATCAACACCAGTAAGGAACATTGCTCCAAACATCGTCTATAGCGCTAGAGGAGATGAAGTGGAAACAGTGATCATCGATGGCAATGTTGTAGTGGAGGATGGAATCGCAATAACCATGAATGAGGAGGAGATTATGGCTGAAGCTCAAAAGGCTGCTGAGGTGGTTACGAGCGCTGCGGTTGAAGACTTTTTCAAGGCTGGTTCTAAGCTAGCTGAAGACGTGAAAAAAGGTCTATTATAACAATTATATTGGAAAAGAAAAAACCAAAAAACAAAGTGACTTAAAGATAGCACTACTTGCTTATATCAGTAGACCTATTCCCAAGCCGATCAGAAATGTCGTAGCTGTATATGGAATTACGTCCAATATTCCCCCGCCTAAATCAATAATTTTAGGGATGTACATGAAAAAGCCTTCAATGTCTACTATTGTCAAGAATCCTGTAACACTAAGGACTATTAACAATGCAACGACAGCGAAAAGTAATTTTATGGTTCGCTTTACAATGAAGCCACTGAGTAGCCCTATGAGGAATGGAGCGACTAAAGGAACAAATGGTAGAAGAATTTCAGCTATTTCCTCGATCAAATTTGAATCGCCTTTCTCTATGATTAATTGAGATACTAATATGATTTACCACTATTCTGAATCAATTCTTTGAGGATGCGTGACTTTTTCTTCTCTATTTCTTCCTTACAATGTTTAGTCGATCTAATTCTTCTACAATGACCTTAGCCTTCATTGATACGTCAAAGTGAAGATGAGGCACATTTCTAAATTTACAGAGCGTAACCATTCCATTATCTTCTGTAATCACAAACAGATCATTTTCCAACGCGTATTGTACTAATTCTTCGTCTTTCTGAAACTCTGTTTCATTTGCAAGTACTACCTCATAGCCGATCGACCTGAGCAGTAATCCACATCCAAGCAACTGCTCATCTATCAACAATTTCATTTTCATCTTCTCCCTAATCATCACCGTCTATTTATTGGAATTTGTAACAAGAATTTCCTTGACAATTCCTCTAGTTGACACATTGGAACTTATAACTCGTTTTGCGCAGACAGTCTCTACGCTAAATACCTTTATCTCCTCATAAAGCTCTCGAACCGACTCAGAATAAGAATTACTTAAAACAAAGACCACCCCCATCTCATGCAGTTTGACGCATACGTCTCGAAGCCTTCGCTGATCATTAAAATCAAAGCCATTCTTTGAATAATCTGTGAAATTCGCTGTTTCACTTATTGGTTGATAAGGTGGATCGAGGTAACAGAGATCACCTTCCCCTGCAGTATTTAAGATATGGCTAAAATCCTCGTATAGGATTTCTACCCCTTTTAAGACTTTACTAGCTTTTAGCAGTCTTCTCTCATGCACTATTGTTGGTTTATTATAAGATCCGAAGGGAACGTTAAATTCTCCTTTCGAATTCTCCCTATATAATCCGTTATACGCTGTCTTGTTGAAGTACAGCAAGAGTGCCGCTTCTTCGATGGGATCGATCTCTTTCTGGTTAAAACGATCTCGCAGCTTGTAGTAAGCCCCTTCATTGTAAGGATATTTCTTTGCTTCGTTGATGAGGGCTTCTGGTTCGTCTCTTAGAACCATGTAAAAGTTCATCAAGCGCCTATTGACATCGTTGATTGAGCCTCTTTTTGGTTTGAGCCAGAAGAAGACCGCTCCTCCTCCAAGAAAAGGTTCATGGTATCTTCTACTCCTGAAGTCTTTGGGGAAGCATGATTTGATTTTCGGAAGTAACCCCCTCTTTCCACCCGCCCATTTGAGAACAGGTAATACCAATCCTAGATATGCTCCAATTACATTTTTTCAAAAATCACTCATCATTTAAGGATCTTGAACTTCACAGTCACAGGTGCTTTTTCATCCATATCCATTATTTCTGTGTTCAAACCAAGATCTTCAAGTATTATCTTAAAGTCATCAAAATAGTCATGAAACCCACACGTCAAGCAGTAACTGCCTTCAAAGCTAACTTTTAATGAATTTTCATCTAATTCGATCAGATCAGCCTTCACTTCTGGGACTCTATACTTATTGTAATAATTTATTGCGCGATTGATAGTGCTTTCAATCGGATTTTGCACTTTAAGCACCTATTGTGTGATACAGTTAATGGATGAAGTTTTATTCAATCGACACTGATAATGATTATTTAAGTTACCTAAATTATTAACTAAAACGCAGTATATATGTCAAGATTCATTTATGTCACTGCCCGATTGATTTTTCCCACATTAAGATTAGTATTCATTAAAAAGTAGCTAATTTATTTCTATACTTTATTGTAATGAGGTTATTTCTATGTCTGACAAGAAACCTAAAACGATTAGAAGGTCAATAGTTGAGACCTGAGAGTGCCACGTGCGTTATTTAAGAGCCGTAAACAATCCGCTTAGGCGAAAGATACTTAAATCGATAAAAGAGGGTCATAGAACGATTGAGGCTCTCAAGTCAAACCTTGGTCTCGACGAAACGACTTTGGATTGGCATATGAGTGTGTTGGAACACGGTTTTTGTGTAGAAAAAGAGCAGAACAATGGTGATGCTGTATATAAACTCACAGAAGAGGGCGAGGTCATCGACTTCATGGATAAATGACGACATCATCTTTATGAACTTAGCAGAAAGATGGACAGAATTGAGTTGAATATTAATATCGATGAAACGAAGAGCACTGACGCTGAAGGATTAAAGCTGTCATATATCATTCCGATCATTGGAGATGAAAATAGTCCTCCAACATTCTCGAATTCAGAATAGATACCCATAACCATTCCAGTCTTACCCTTTGGCATGATCGAGATCAGATAGATCATCATACTAAGGTTTGCAGCTGCGATGCTTATTCCTTGAATAAAACCTAGAGAATACAGTGGATAAGTCCCAGTAACATAGATCATAATGACATTTGTAGTTCCAATGAGGAATAAACTGGATACAACCATCTTTTTACTGCCAATCCTATCAGTTAATGTTCCAAGAAACAGCTGTGATAAGGAGGTTGAAAACCGAACAATTCCCATGTATATTCCGATCTCGGTCTCTGATACATTGAAGTTCGTGCTCTCATTGAGAAAGATAGGCAGGGTATCCTGTCTAAAGATTAAATTAAATATGTAAAGCATTCTGATAATGAGTATGCCAAGAAAAGTTTTGTTTACGAGATCCCTTATTTTTATGGAATCCGTAGTTAAGGAGATCTCTGTCTGCTCACCCTCCCGCTTCATATATAACACAGCGATCAGACTTATGATCCCTACCCCTGCGTAGATATAGAAAGGAACAGTGTAACTGAACAGGTTTGTCAAATATCCTCCCAGAATAGGCCCCAGTATTCCTCCTATCGATGCCACAGACATGTATCGCCCATAGGTTTGTCCCCTCCTAGATGTAGGTAGGATTTCAGCTACCATAGCCTTATTGGAGATCGTGTAGGCGGATATCACTGAAGACCTTGCAAAGGCTAGGAAGTAGAAGTGGAAGATATTCGATGCCAGTGTGTAAGATGCATAGATCACTGAAGATGTAACAATCGAAAATATGATCATATATTTTTTGTTGAGGCGGTCTGCTACAACTCCTGCAATTGGTTCAAAGATCAAATATCCCAAAATCCATGCTGTTCCAATAAATCCGATTTGGGTTACACTGTAACCTTGCTTTCTGATGAACAGTGCTAGAATCGGTGAAATAACACCGCTTCGAAAACTATGAGTTATCTGAACGATCGTAAGGAGCTTCAACGAATCTGTTTTTCGATTGTTCAATTGGTGTCTTAAATGCGAAGGGTGCTTTAACTATTAAAGTAAAGCGATGATAATTAATTCGTTAACGTAACATTGCCTTTTTTTTAAAAAGTCGTAAGGGTATGTTGCGCATTATGATCCTTTTATTATGAGATTTCTCTTTGATACACGATTTTTCCTTCTACGATTGTAACGTCAACGGATATGTCGATGATCTTTTCAGTAGACACTGTTAGAATGTCTTCTCCTAGAACTACCATGTCAGCTAATTTGCCAACTTCTATCGATCCTAACCTGTCTTCATCGAATGATTGGTAAGCAGCATTATTTGTGTATAGTTTTAAGGCTTCCATAACTGTGATCTTTTGACTTTGTCCTATAGGTACACCCGCTTTTGTCACTCTGTTAACCAGGGCGTGAATTGCCATGAGTGGAAGGTATGGGCTGGCACTGTGGTCTGAGTGTGCAGAAACCTTGACCCCAGCATCAATAAAAGATCTGGCAGCAAACATCCATTCGAGTCTTTTCTCACCGAAGGCTGGCAGTAGCTTATCTCCATGATAGTAAGGATAAGCTCCAAAAATAGTCGGTAGAATGCCTAACTTCTTTATTCTACTAACAAGTTCAGGGTTGACAACAGTGCAGTGAATGTCTCGATTTCGCGGGTCTTGCCTCGGATACTTATCCTGAACTTCTTCCATTATATCGAGATACATGCTTATGGCTCTGTCACCATTGGCATGAGCCGAGATGCGATACCCCTCCTTGTAAGCATCTGTAATAGTCCTGGCTGCAATCTCCTTTGTCGTAGCCATAATTCCATAGAAGTCTTTTCTGTGAAGGTATGGCTCTGAAACAGCGGCTGTTCTTGCAGATATCGCTCCGTCGAAGTAAAACTTCAATCCACAGATCTTAGCCCAATCATCTCCGAATCCACGATATACACCTAGCTTATTCATTTCTGGGAAGAACTCGGTGTTGACGTCCATCCTCACCCTAATGGGTAGCTCCCCTCTGTTCTTAAGATCTAAAACCGCTCTGATCTGTGAAGGTCCAAGCGAATCATAAACGCATGTAAGTCCAGCTGCAGCACAGTCCAATAATATCTGCTTCGCACCCTCCGCAGCGATCTCTCTACTAGGCTCAGTAGAAACGCCTCCAATGACTACTTCTCTAGCCTTCTCGTGCAGACCACCGGTCAATTCACCGTTTTCACTGTCACGTTCAAACATCCCTCCAACTGGATCAGGCGTATACTTTGTGACCCCAGCTACCTCGAAAGCTTTACTGTTTACGACGGAGAAGTGCCCTCCTACCGTGGATATCATAATCGGGTGATCACGAGTTCCTTCGTCCAGCTCCCACCTTGTTGGGTGGCGTTTCTCAGCTAGCTTTGAGTCATCTTCCTTATCTCCAAATATCCATTCGCCTGATGACGTGTTTTTCGCTTTCTCTGAGATTCTTGCTTTGATGTCTTCAATGGATTTCACTCCTGACTCTTGACTTAGATCAACTGTGATCATCCTTCTTCCTCCCGTAGCAATCATGTGGCAGTGGGAGTCAATAAATCCAGGTATCACCGTTCTTCCCTCAAGGTTGATAACCTCAGTTCCGCTGCCTATCATCTGTTTGACATCCTCATTTTTACCTACCATCAGTATCTTGCCAAATTTAACAGCTACAGCTTCCGCGGTTGATTCCGCCTCATCCATTGTCACGATCTTACCATTATGTAAAATCAAGTCTGCAAACATTGGACTTTAAACCCTAAAAATCAACACGATGTTTGAGTATTAAAATACTTGCACAACTATGATTATGTAACGAACTCGTTGACTTTTCTATTCTATTCGCTATTACTCGGTTCTCTCACTGCTTGAAATTATGTCTTCAAGAATTCAACTATTCCTTGAAGGTTTCCGCTGGCGGTAATTGTATGGCTACCATCGACCACGTTTACATCGTAAAGATCTATGTGAGTTATTTCACCTTCAGTAGAAGACCACCAATCTGAATAATTTTCAAGCTCTAAGGCTGCATCCTTCGATGTTATAGATCCATGCTGAGCAGTTAGAAAATGACCTGTTGGATCTAAAATGCAGAGTCTTCCTCCCTGAACTGGGAGAAAGATTGCTAGATGAGAAGAACCTCTCAGGAATTCTATATCAGCAATATACAGTGTTTGCTCATTTCCATAGATCTCTCTTTCATAGTACTTTATCATAGCGTAAGCGAGCACAGTCTGATCGTCACAGTCTCCTTGTTCTTTTTCAAGCGTGAATTCTGGTGTTTGAATGTAATTTGTTGTTGAGCCCATTGTGAAGCTCGTGATGTACTCTGTTCCATTTATAGAGGTCCTATGATAGTTTATCACATACGGAAATTCAATGTCATAGAAGTAGTCAATGTTGTTGGTTACGTATTTGTAGATCTCATCACACGCGTCCAAGTTTTCTCCAGAATCCTGCGTGATGGCTGTAACTTTTGGTCCAATTTTTCTCACTTCTTCATCGTTGAGAACATACTTAAAGGCGTCAGGAATCTTGCAATACCTGTTCAACATATCATTTAGAACTTCAACATCATTTGATAATTCTGATAAATGGCTTGTTACCAGATTGTAATGATATATTAGAAAATTGTGTTCGCTCTTTAATACGCTGTACTGTGAAGTTATCCGGGAATACTCATTCATTATGGGTTCATACTGAGCTTCCAGCTCAACGATTTTTTCTGTGAGCTCGTTTATCTGGTACGAAACGAATAACTGGATGCCAGCCGCACCTATACAACCACCTAAAATTAATCCAACAATCAACGTAACAATGACTCTTGTGTTCATCAAACATCACAATCGTATACGTAAATGATTTAAAACCAAAACACTGCTCTAACTGATGAAGTTATTGATAAAAAATTAAGCATTTGAATGCCTAGACAATGAGCTATGATGAGTGTTTAAGGTGCTCTTGCCTTTACGGGATATTTTCCACCTGCAGCTGTATTGATCGTGAATTCATATAAGATGCCTGGATTAAATTTGTTAATAGGATAATGGTAAGCCTCTACTGTTATCGTTGCTTCATCACCTGGTTCAAGCAGTGTAGAGGTTGTTGACCAGCCACTTTCATTGGAGTTTC
>Ga0209635_10003914_pt1 | contig 11662 bp, 5 predicted proteins | sample DeeMarSWOR230_32_FD_187463 | JGI IMG/M metagenome (GOLD analysis project Ga0209635, IMG submission 187463) | Marine sediment microbial communities from White Oak River estuary, North Carolina - WOR-2-30_32 (SPAdes) (version 2) | ecosystem: Environmental > Aquatic > Marine > Intertidal zone >...
GAGCCAGACTACCCGTGCGAGCTTGAAGGCTGGTATATACTAGGATACATGGGTCACGATGATCCAGCTTGGCCTTCTAATTCAACGTGGTGGATAAACTACACTGCTGGTTCATATCTCACAATCAACTACAACGCTGAGCCTGATCCAACACCCTACTACCTGGAGTTTGACGGTACAGTTGACGAATTCCTTGCTCTAACCGACCCATACTGCACAGACTGGCACGAAATCTACCCACACTACTCCACTTGGTGGCACTGTATCAGTCACGATCCTATAGAAGTCTGCAACTATATCACACTGAACGCGAGCGGAATGATCAGAGAATACCACGTAGACAAAATATCCATAGACATAACTGTCATCCAAAAACGATGCGTGCAAGACAAGGTTTCCACCGACCCCTACTACACCGACCCAATATGGGCTGACATTGCAGGATTCCCACATCCTGAACGTCCCATGTCCCCATGGTACAACAGTCCATATCCAATAGCTCTGCCAAACGAAGTAGAAGACGCCATGTACACATCATGCTACAAGGTACTCGGCAGACAGATAGACCTCTATCTGTGTGCCTATCCAGACGGACATAACGGAAAAGGACCAAACAGACCAGGCGACATGTTCTGGCCGCAAAAAGAAGTCTGCCTATGCGCAGAAGTGACGTACAACCTGTGGCCTGAACAGCAAAAAGATGTTGCTTTCGAGGTCATCGACCCATACGGAGCCGTGTACACGTTGCTTTGCACCAGAACAGACAGCACAGGACTGGCCATGATCTGCTTCAGACTTCCGTGGATGTGCGACGACCCTGAATACTACTTTGGAGAATGGACGGTGATTGCATCAGTTGACGTTGCTTGTGAACACATCAACGACACCATGAACTTCAAATACGACTATATGGTGCACATATGGAAAGTGACAACTGACGCGTCCTCATATGCACATGGAGAATGCATCGAGGTCACAATCGACTACGGTTCAGCCGCAACGCAAACCTACAACATTCTACTATCAGTCTCAGGGCTAGACGAAACAGGAGTCCCATTCGACTGGGGCTACGTCTTCGTTACGGTTGGAGGAGCAGAATACTGCACATACGCAAACGACACAACCACAGTGATCATCTGCATACCCAAGTGGGCTAGAGCAGGAAGAGCTACGATACATGTCAACGCATTGTGGCCTAGCCTTCCGCGGTATGGCGGAGTCCAGCAATATCCACTCGTCACCGAAGACATCTCAATAAGAGCCGAGTAGAGCTGAATAAGACGACTATCCAATTTCCCTTCTTTTTTTTATTTCGGAACAAGACTTAATTAGATTAATTGTTTAGACTGTGTTGTGAAAGCCTTATGAAGAGAAAAATCGCTAGTGCGATTCTGTTCTTTCACATCACCACATTAGTATTAATCATTTCAAATCCCAACTTTCTGCCGCCAGCATATTCGAGCGACAACATTACAGTTGACCCGGGGGAGTCAATTCAAGAAGCCATAAACAACGCTTCAGAAGGACAAACAATCTATCTAACAAAAGGAATGCATACTGTAGATGAACCCATAATCGTCAACAAGACAATAACTCTCCTAGGAGAAAGCGTCAACGAAACAATAATAGATGGGCATGAAGAAGTAACAACGATCCTCAACATATTGACCAATAACGCTGAAATCCAAAACCTAACTATAAGAAACTCTGAAACTGGATTTCATTTGTTTGCAGGAATACAAATAAAAGATGCCGCAAACGCAAAAATCGAGAACTGCCATGTCAAAAACTGTGCAACAGGAGTAATTCTGACTAACTCCACTCACTGCGAACTCAGCAGAAACCTCATAGCAAACAACACTGACTATGGAATCTACTTCACAATGGAAGCTTCTCATAACACGATTTTTTGGAACAACATAAAAAACAACTCACAAGGAGTGTCCATAGACTTAGGCTGCAAAAAAAACGTGTTTATTCAAAACAATTTTGTACAGAACACTTTCCGAGCTACCGGATTTGGTGTTCCAGCAAACATTTGGAATGCCACATACCCAACAGGGGGAAACTACTGGAGCGACTACACATATGATGACGCAAAAAGCGGCGTTTATCAAAACGAAACTGGGAGTGATGGAGTAGGGGATGAACCATGTGAACTGTATCTCGGCGCAAGTGATCATTATCCAATTATGGGGCCAATCCGATGTTTTCACGCATACCGATGCGAAACTACAGACTACTATACGTTAGTGTCAAGCAACGTAAGTGATACCTCAAACTTTCGTTTCGATTCAAACGAAGCCTTCATAAACTTCACTTTGACAGGAAATCCCAAAGCAGGCTTCTGCAGAGTTGCCATTCCCAGACAGCTTTTATGGGTTGAAGATGGTTGGCTTTTGTTCATAGATGACGAAATAACAGAGCACACGGTCATGTCAGATATGAATTGCACATGTATCTGCTTTGCCCATGACTATTCTGACACGAAAACCATCAAAATTCAGGGAACCCACTGCATACCCGAATTCTCTTCACTTACGATTTTGCTATTTGCAGTGACCACCATGATCGCGTTGGCTATGCTCAAAATCACGAAAGCAAATGCCTTGCTACCCTGTAGAAGAAAATTCCAGAAGGCTTAAGTTACGGGTATTCAAATATATGGTGTAAAAGGTATGAATGCGAAACCGCCCATACTGGTCCTAATTCTTTTCGCATTCTTGGTGAACATTTCTCGAGTTGAATCTTTATACTCACTTGACGTAACAATTCAAACAGACCCATTAAAATCCTATAAAGGATTGGTTAAGATCGCAGGGAATGTGACATATGAAGGGGAGCTGGTTCAAAACGGTTTAATAGGTATCCAAGTCGAAAATCATCCTTTAAATCCGTCTCAATCAAAAACGGTTGTGATGAGAACTTTACCATTGAATGCAAACCAATCGCTCCCATTCTCTCTCAGGATACTCTCTCTTCTTCCCGTTGATGATTATGGAAACCCCAAACCGAGTACGAAAAGGGGCACGTACTTGTGGGTTAACATGACCGTGAAGAACAAAGGCCTATCTCCACGGGAAGCTTATTTATGCATAACTCTTGCTGATAGCGGATTAGTGCCGCTTTGCGTGGAAAAGGCAATCATTACAATGCCAGCCGGCGCAATAAACATATTCATGCCTAGGGCCTATATTCCGAAATGGGCTGCTGTCGGCACAGCATACATTTATGGCAACATCTACAATTCATGGCCAAAGGACGGGGGAGATCCGGTTTGCTCCGAGAAAATATCGAATTTCGACATAGAGCAACCATCCAGCATGTCGCCGCCGCAACCTACTCAGAACGGAACATATGAGATGAATTTTCGACTGCGACCGGATATGGCATGGGGAACATGTCAAGTAAACGCATCAGCTTGGTCCCCATCGGCAGGAGGTTATACAGGCTATTCTTCAGCAGACATTGAGTACTGGCTTCCCGGCGACTTCAACAAAGACTGCGATGTTGACCTCTACGATGCCGTTGGGTTGCTACAGAGATACGGTGCGAAACAAGGGACCCCATCTTATAACGAAGTATATGACATTGCAATGCCCCCCACTCCCTGTCATGCTGATGGGGTAATAGGCATTTATGATGCGGTCCTAATGCTAACATGTTATGGAGTGAAACCGCCTAACGAATAAGTGAAAGCTGCTCATCATGAAGTCTTGAGAAGATCTCTCTGCTGGGCGTATGTTATGAGGACGAAGAATATTAGAAGAGCGTTCACTGCTCCTTAGTTCAGTTATAAGAATGAGCGCTGAGAGAAAGTTCCCTCATCTTTATCTTTTGGAAACTAAAATCCAAACATCTCAGCACCAATCAAATACTAGATTCTGATTCGTAGAGTTTATTTCGCATGTCGCGACCGTAATACCAAGCAGTCCAACCAGAATAGAAAGCCTCTTCAGCTCTCTTCCTCCTCTTCCTATAATAGTACCAGACAATCAACAAAACGAGCGCCATAACTAGGAGCAACAGCAGAAGCCAATAAAACCACCACGGAACATACAATCTCATCGGAGCCTTAACAACCGTTACTATCCCATCTTCATAAAAATTGTTATCGAGGTTTTCCTCGCCAGGAACCTGACTCGCCAAAGCACTTAAAGTATAGTTTCCCTCTGCTACATCTTGCGTGTTCCACCGAAACACCAGCGTTCTCTTATCACTCGGCTCCAAATTCTCAACAAGCAGCGTTTCAATAACATGAAGATCGTAAAGCCCGCGCGCGCGCGCCGAGACATTAAAAGATTCAGCAGCGTTCCCCTTATTTTTTACAATCACAAAAATTTCAAGAACTTCCCCTATATAAGTGAGATTTGAATAGGGACAGACCGTTGAGACAGCGACATCATGAATTATAAGCGGGGGACGCACAGCCTTTACTTCAACAACACCATCAACGCAAAGATTATTTTCAAAATCCACCTCTTGGGGAACGAAGCTCGCTGAAGCCCTCAAAGTATAGTTTCCTTCCTGTACATGTTGTGTATTCCAACGAAAGACTAACGTTTTTTCGGTATTTGACTCTAGGTTTTCAATGAACTTTGTTTCAATGTTGCTGTTGTCATAAGAAGCCGCAACTTCGAAAGATTCAGTGTAATTGCCCTGATTTTTGACAACAACGCAAACGTCAACAGCTTCGCCAATGTATACCAAAGTAGAAGAGGGTGTCACATTTAAGACTGCCACATCATGAACTAAATGCGGAGGGGGTCTAGCTTTAACATGAACAACACCATCAACGTAAATATTATCTGAGATGTCGATTTCATCGGGAACAGGTTCTGCATGGGCACTAATCTGGTAAAAACCTTCGATTGCCCTACTTGTGTTCCAAACAAAGCGTGCTTCTGCATCGGCACCTATTTCTAGGTTGGCGACGTATCTCGCACCTATAAGGTTTGTATTGTTATAAAACGCGCCAAGATCAAATGACTCTATCTCGCATCCTTCATTCTTAACCGTTACATCAATGTTCACCGTTTCCCCTTCGTAAACAACCATCGGAGATGTTTCGACTTCCAAGACTGCAATATCACGGTGCACGATTAAGAAATGTTTCGAAACTCTTGGGCAATAAGCCACACCGCCAAGATAAATTGGGGCAGTGTATGCACACGCAGAAACTGCGGCATAACCTGTAGATGCCCACTTGGGGATGGTCAAAGGACAATGAATATACAAAATGGTGCCATTAGGGGGTAGCTCGCAATCGTATATTTGTGTTGAATTCACCAAAACATTCAAAGAATCATAAATCGATACCGTAATTGTGGCTGTTTTCTCGATCATCGCCATGTTTTGCACCGATAATTCTATTCCCACAACGCTCCCTTTTGTGAATTTTGTCTGCTCTACATAGTTTCTATCCACAGTTCTTATCGAAACTATTTCTACAATCCATCCGACTTTGAAGGTGAGAAAATCAAGAAGAACTGCATCAGCAAGATATACACTTCCAATGATCTCCCATTCCCCAAAATTGATATCACTTTGCAGGCCTATTCTGAAGCTTGTATTAGCAATGCCCGAACTGTCAGTGTGAGCAGAATCAACAAAAGTAACGTTATGCACAGAATTCTCTGGTCCATGGATTTCAAACGCAACGAGAGCCATCGCCACTGGATAATTATTGTATCTTACTGATGCATAGATCACTACTTTCTCTTCTGGACCAAACGCATCACTTGACGCATTCAAGCCTCTTCCGCTAAATGGTTCCTTCTGTGTGAAAATATCGAGTTCGCCGCCGTGATTTTCCATCGAAAAAGTGAACTTTGTGTTGTCACTCACGAGAACAAAAAGAACCATCAAGAAAGTTAGCATTAGCGTCAGCGTTCTCGATTTGACTTTCATCATTATCAAGAGTTTATTAAATGCACATCCTTTAACAAATATTCCGCAGTCAAGAATATTACTACAAAAGATGTGTTTTCTAGACATTCCGAGCCCTTGATATTTATACAAAAGTGTTAAAAAAGCTACTCTCCATCTACGCGCCGAAAGAAAGCAGTTCAAAACCGAACGTAAAGAGGGACGTTCATAGAGAAGAACAATAAACCTAGATGGCACCAAATACTGCTTACACAAGCTCGAAAAAGCAAGGCACACATTCATTTCGGCCAGAAATTGCACAGGTATTCGTTTTGTCTACGAGCATTTTAACATACAAAAACCTTCAAGATTAAGGAAACCCCTTGCATACCGGAATTCTCTTCACTTACGATTTCACTATTTGCAGTGACCACTATGATTGCGTTCGTTACGCTCAAAAATCACGATAACAAATGCCTTGTTACTCTGTAGAAGAGAGTTCCAGAAGGCTTAAGTTATTGGACTGCTCAAATATACAATGTGAGAGACATGAATATGAAACCAATCCTGCTTATCGTCCCGATTGTTTTAGCGTTTTTGGTTAATATCTCTCAAGTTAAATCTCAATTTTCCCTTGATGTAATAGCACAGACAGACAAAACATCTTACATAAAAAGGGAATTAGTCAACGCAACCGGCAATGTAACATATCAAGGAGAGTTGGTACAAGACGGTTTGATAGGTCTGCAAGTCAAAGATCCGCTCAAAACAATCATAATGAGAACTTTACCCTTAAACCCAGACCAATCATTCGCATTTTCCATTGAAATAACCTCTCTTCTTCCCGTCGATGATTACGGAGACTTCAAACCAAGCACAGAAAGAGGTAAGTACATGTGGTTTAACATGACTGTTAAAAACAAAGGCCTTTCTGCACAATCCGTTCTTGTGTCAATATCCATCCTGGACAGTGGGTTAATACCGCTTGACGCCGACATAGCAAGCCTTACAATACCGCCTGGCAGCTCAGGAGGTTTTATGCCAAGGATGTACATTCCGAACTGGGCCACTGTTGGCACAGCATACATCTGCGCCAACGTCTACAACGGATGGCCTGAATTGCTGGGACGTCCACTTTGTCCAGAAAAATTATCACATTTCAGCATAATAGAATCAATATATTACGACGAACCCCCAAACGCAACATCGCTCGGCCAACCCACCCAGAACGGAACGTATGAGATGAATTTCCGACTCTCACCAGACATGCAACCTGGCATATACAAAGTGGCAGCATCAGCGTGGTCCCCATCGGCTGGAGGATATAAGGGCTATGATGGTGCAACCTTCCAAGCAAACTATGTTCCATCACCACCGTGGCCATCATTTGTAATCAAACCACCTATGGCTGGCCCAAACTACACCATAACCTTCGACGCCTCATCATCATCTGCTGAAGGCTACAATGATACAATAACAAGCTACTTCTGGACTTTTGGAGATGGAAAAGACAAAACTGGCAAAGTCGTAACCCATAGCTACACAAATGTCGGAAACTACACCGTAACACTAAACGTAACAGACCTTGAAGGCTTCTGGAATACGACTTCTCGAGACATTTCAATCATGATGATCCACGACATAGCAATCACTAACCTAGAATGCTTAGAAAGAATATACAACGACTGGTCTGTCTCTGTCCCAGTAACCATAAAGAATGAAGGCACATACCACGAAACCTTCAATGTCGAACTCAAGGCTAATACCACTATCATCCAGACGAAACAAGTCGAAGACTTAGGACCTGTCGAAACACAGACACTAACATTCACCTGGAACACTACAGGCTTGACTCTATTAGCATATTACACCGTACAGGCGACAGCAGAAACTGTAGAAGGTGAAATTGACACTGCCGACAACTCGCTTGCTTTTGGACCAGTGCTCGTCACAATGATAGGTGACATAATGTTCAACCGAAAAATCGATCTTTACGACGCTGTCGCACTGCTCAAAATCTACGGATCAGATGAAGGTGACGCAAACTGGGACATAATGGTGGACCTTGTGAGAGATGGAACGATAAACCTCTATGATGCAGTCATGTTGCTCAAACACTATGGAACCAGCTACTGAAAGACTTGTCGCAACGGATGGAGAAAAGCTCCATAATCCTTAAGTTGCGGTTCCTACGATATCTTTACAGAGGATGAAAGGAGATGCTCAAAAAAAGAAGACAGAGAATCAGTTTAGCGTTTGTAACTTTTCTGCTGTTTGCAAACGTGGCAATAAATTTGAACACAGTCAAAAGTTCAAGTGAAGAGACACTTGTCTACTTTGACCCCCCAGAAATATTGGATTTACCGCCTTGTACAGAGTTCATGGTTGCGCTAAAGATAGCTAACGTCACCAACCTATTTGGATTCGACATTCAAATAAAATGGGATCCAAGCATTATCGGCTACGTCAGCCACATCGTAAAAGTTCCAGTAGAAGAATATCCGGATGGCGTCTTACATGAACCGTACATGAAATTGAAGGACGCGATAGATGAAGACGATGCAATTCCAGGAGCTGAGCCGGGAACCATGCTCTGGATCAGCTACAGCTCAATGGGCGTTACCTCCACATTCAATGGAACCGGCATTGCCGTCGAAATCACCTTTCACGTAGAAGGAGTCGGCAAGTGCTGGATCGAAATAGTATCAAGCATGTTATCGAATGACATCCCGAGCCCGATTTCTCATAGCACGCAAAACGCATATTTTGACAACAGGCCTCCGCTAGAGCCTATTAACATTTATGTGGATCCACCAAACGTTGTTGATTCTACTTTGACTCCGTGCCATAACTTCTCGGTGGAAATCAACGTTGAAGACATAACAGGGCTTTACAGCTTTGAGTTTTGGATTGGCTACAACACCACAATCTTGAACGTCACGGAAGTCACTGTAAATCCATCATTTCCACCAGAGCAAACTCACGTGGAATTGCTGGAAGACGAAGGCAAAATAAGAGTCAACGCGTCGTTAACGTCGCCTCCAGGAATCAGCGGAAGCCCAACCCTAGCGACTATCAAATTCCATGTCACGGGAACAGGCGAAAGCATTCTCGACCTGCACGATATCACACTCGTCAACGAATATGAAGAAACCATTCCATACAACGAACCTAGAGACGGATACTTCAACAACATGCTGATTACAAAGATGTTCGTCAGTCCTCCAGAACTCATCGTCCCTTACATGAAGCCAGGCGACATTTTCACAATCAGCGTGAAAATAGAAAACGCCGTCGGCATGTACGACTACGTGTTCAAGCTCAGCTATGACACTGACATCTTGACTTGTCTGGGAGCAGTTGTAATCCCACCTAACAACAATACGGATTTCACAGTTGAAATCCAAATCAACGACACAGAAGGGATCATATGGGTTAGAGTTCAATACTACCCACCCGCCGAGCCAATCTCCATCTACACAGCAAGAACAGTGACCGAAATAACTTTCCAGATACAAGCCTATGGCCAAACCGTCCTAGATCTGCACGATACCAAAATCAGTGACCCATCTGGCAACTCCATGCCGCATGAAGTGGAAGACGGTTTCTTCGCTACTTTGCTGAGAGACGTTGCCATTGTCTTCGTCAACGTAACATCTTCAAATCAAGTTTATTCAGGAAGAATGGTTACGATAGAAGTCACGGCTATGAATAGAGGCAACATGACCATCGAAACCTTCAACGTCACGCTCTACTATGACGATAACCCGATAGAAACACAACTTGTCACTGTTGATCCTTGGACAAATGTCACTCTCACGTTCAGCTGGAACACCACAGGATTAACCCCATGCAGCAACTTTACTCTAAGGGCCGAAGCCAGCGAAGTTCCATACGAAGTCAACCTATACAACAACGTCCTCATTGATGGTTGGGTGAAAATCAAAATATTGGGCGACATTAACGGAGACGGCAGCATAGATCTTTTCGACGCGGTCATGCTATGTACTGCATATGGAAGTCATGAAGGAGACCCTGAGTGGAATCCAGAAGCTGACTTGGCACCGGAATGGGGCATCATAAACCTGTATGACGCTGTGACTCTGAATCTCAGATACGGCCAAAGCTGCTGAAAGCATCGAAAAGAAGACTACCTCCCTCTTTTTCTATCAAGACGAATGAAAGCATGTTTTTCCTAACTCATTCCTGGTTTTTTCTTCAAGCACTCCAGGTACATGAATTACAACACAGTAAAATTCAAATATACAGTATTAGATACTAGGGGAAAAGGTGTTATAAAATGGAGAGAAAATCACTGATAGCAATTTCTTGCATTATATCTACATTGATTCTCGGAATAGCAGTTACGTATGTTATACCTATGAACCTGAACGGTACTCTCATCAAGGCGATTTCAGATGTTACTGAGCTAGGCGATCCTGTTTCGATGACTGATGTAAGAAACTCAACATTTAACGTGGCTGTAGTTGTTGAAAACGTCACAAGTCTTTTTGGTTTTGACGTTCAATTAAACTGGACCACTCAATGGATAACCTATCTGGACCGCACAACCACAGTACCCGTAGAAGACTATTCAAGTCCGATTCCACCCAGCCCCCATGCAGGAATCCTACACGAACCATTTATGAAACTGAAAGATGTTGTAAATGAGGCTGACAACATTCCAGGGGCTGAGCTTGGGGCCATGGCTTGGTTCGCCTACAGCTCACAGTTTGGTGCACCCGAAGGCGGATTTAATGGAAGCGGAACTATCTGTGTTCTCACTTTCAATGTCACAGACCAACCATTCAGTTATGAAGGAAGTGCGACGATCAAAATCCACTTTGTTGCAACAAGTCTTTCAAGCCCCATTCCCTCCCCTATCGAACACACTGCAGTTGACCTTGAAATAACGCTGTATCCAATCAAGTTCGAGTATCCATCAACGCCAATGTTAAAAGTGACCCCTGACTTCGTGACAGACCTTGGTATAAATGAAACCTTCACTTTGAACGTTACACTGTTGGGTGCCGATGGTGGAGACTTGAGTTCTTTCTGGGACGTTGCAGGATGCGACTTCTACTTGAACTTCAACACGACGCTAATAGAAGCCTTGGACATTACAATTGATCCTGATGGTGATTTCGCGTCCTTCTGGACTGAAGGTATCCTTCACGAGGAGCCGCCGCCACCTCCGGATAACGTAGAAGGTTACGTACACATCTACTTCCTTGGGTGGGGTGAACAAATTAGCCCAGTCAATGGTACGATACGCGTAGCCAGTATCACTTTCAACGTCATCTATGAATCTGAGCTCTATCCGCCAGAACCCATAGACTTGGAGAACCCGCTGGAGCCCACATTCTGGTATATACTGGACGCAGAAGGCGGAATCATTGATCTATCGACGCCCGTCACAACTGAATGGCTTACGATTTTCCCCGCAAGCCGATATGGCCTAGGTTTCAACCTGACCGATTGGGAGGATGTTGACGGTGATGGCGAACTCAGTGTAGGTGACCAAGTCATCTTGTTGAACAACGGCACTCTCAAGCGGCACGACTACTACGTGAACCGCATGACAGGAACTTTGGAGTTAACACAGCAACCATTCCCGACGATAGATGACTATGTGTGGGCGACAGATTCTTGGACTGCAGATGGAATGGACAATTTCGGTGTACCAGGCAGAAGTACTGCAGACATCTACGGGTTTGATGGACAAGGTCATGGTGACTGGACAGGCAACTTCTCACTGAGCTATCCATTCGCTAGTGTAAATAGTATTACTGCT
>Ga0209635_10003916_pt1 | contig 11656 bp, 10 predicted proteins | sample DeeMarSWOR230_32_FD_187463 | JGI IMG/M metagenome (GOLD analysis project Ga0209635, IMG submission 187463) | Marine sediment microbial communities from White Oak River estuary, North Carolina - WOR-2-30_32 (SPAdes) (version 2) | ecosystem: Environmental > Aquatic > Marine > Intertidal zone >...
AAGCTTCTTATTTCGGAAGGAATGTTTCCTTTCTCATTCATATCCAAACAAAGTGGGTGTAAGATTTTTGAACCGAAAAAAGCAAGTTCTTTCGCTTCAATATACGAAATTTGTCTTAGAAGGGCAGTCTTTTTTGCCATTTTTGGATCAGCGTTTAAAAATCCTTTAACATCTTTCCAATAGATAACTTTGCAATCATATTTACTTCTTAAGGAATAGGCAATCACTGCAGCTGTGAGATCACTACCACCTCTTCCTAAAGTAGTAATTTTTTTATCTAATGTTGAGCCGTAATACCCTGGAGCACAAATTATTTCATTTGTGGAATTCTCAATAATAGGAATTAACTTTTCCTTAACTAACACTTCAGTTTCTTCCAATAAAGGTAAAGCTCGAGAAAAATTATCATCAGTAAGAATCAATTCATCTGAAGATATATACACTGCGTTAATTTTATTTGATTTTAAATAATTTGATAAAATGAAAGTGCTGAGTCTTTCTCCGTAAGAACTTATCAAATCTTTAATATCTAAACTTGGTCTAATTAATCTTACTACGTTACCCAATTGTTTCAACTCTTCAATGTTTCTTTGGATAAATTTTAAAGTCTCACTATATTCTGTTTTACTTTGAGAAAATAATTGATCCAATAAACTTTTATGCAAATCATAGATTTCTTTAATGATAAAAGTACACTTTTCATCTTCTATACAAGATCTCTCATAGAAATGTATTAATTTATCGGTAATTTCATTTATAGCAGAGGTTATAACGATTAATTTATTTTTTTCTTTATACTGAGTTAGAATTTTGAGAATTTGGTCGAATGAGTCCTTATTTTGTAAGCATGAGCCTCCGAATTTCATTACAATTAAGTTATCTCTTTCATTCACCAATATATTTATTACACCTATTCTTGAAAGAATTAATTAAGAAATTATTAAAGTACATTATTAGCTTTTATGATAACTTTCATTTATTCTTTAAATATTAAAATAAATTTATTCTTTTATTATCTTCTTAAAATTGCTTTATAATTAAAGAAGATTCTTTTAATAGGGATTCTTTAACCTTATTCTCCATATTATATCCTTCTTTATAGAATAATTTTTTAATACCAGCATTTATAATCAGTTTTAAGCAATTCATACAAGGAAATGTTGTAGAGTATAATATAGTATTACCTTTTATAGATGTTCCATGAATAGCTGCTTGAATGATACAATTTATTTCGGCATGGACGCCACGACACAATTCTGGTTTTTCTCCGCTTTGTAAGTTTTTTCGAACACAAGTTTCAGGCGTACAATGTTTAAAACCAGAAGGAACTCCATTATACCCAGTAGAAACGATGTGTGAATCTTTTACTAATACAGCACCAACTTTTCTTTTCATACAAGTAGATCTTAAGGACACAACTTCAGCAATTTTCATAAAATAAGCGTCTTTTGAAATTCTATCCTTGTTATTATCATTCATGATCTTCACATTCTATTTTTGAAATTCGAAATTACTTCAATAATTTAATATTTTGTTATTAATTAATAAACAAAAAATATCTTAATGTAAGGTTTTATTTAATGTCTAACATTATAAAAGTGCCATGGGCCGCTTGGCGAGAACCTAGTTTTCTTGATTTAAAGTTTCCAGCATCTTGGGATGTTGTTGCATGTAGAATGAAGGGAGCTCAACATGAAGAACTATCTGATGAAGGGATTAAATCTTCTATCTTAAATCCAATAGGTACTCCAAAATTATCTCAAATTGCAAAGGAAATAGAAAATATAGTAATAGTAATTGATGACATGACAAGAACTACTCAAATTTCAAGGATTTTCCCCCATGTTCTTTCTGAATTAGAAAAAGCAGACATTTATAAAGATCAAATTACCATTATTACAGCTATAGGAGCTCATCGACCTATGAATAGACAAGATTTCATTTTAAAACTTGGAAAAGAGAATGTTAATACAATAAGAATTGAAAATCATCATCCTTATGAGAATTTAACATATATAGGGGACTCTAGTAAAGGTACGCCTATTGACGTCAATTCAACATATCTTAAAGCAGATTTAAAGATCGCTATAGGAGGTGTAATACCGCATGCCTTAGCTGGCTTTGGGGGAGGAGCAAAGATTGTACTTCCCGGAGTATGTGGCATACGTACATTAGAAGCAAGCCATTCTGCTGGAATGAGAGGAATAGGGGCTGGCATCGGAAGAATGACAGATATAAGAAGAGATATCGAAGAAGTTGCTAAAAAGGTAGGATTAGATTTTTCTATTAATGCAATCTTAAATGAAGAAGGAAAAATAGCTAAATTATTTTCGGGTCATTTTATTGAAGCTCACAGAAAGGCAATGGATTTTGCTAATCAATTTTATTCAACAAAGGTTACTTTAGATAATCAAATTTGTTTCTTTAATTCATTTCCAGAAGATTCAGAACTTAATCAAGCACAATATAAAGCATTTAATCTCCTTATGACAGCACCAAATAATATGTTAGAAAGAAGAGGTGCAATAGTAATAATGACTTCTTCTTATGAGGGAAGAGGATATCATAGTCTTTTAGCTGAGACAGGCTCAAAATTATACAAAAACTTAATTGAGAGCATTCTTTGGAAAGCTTTTGCTAAAAAAAGAAAGTTTTATTTATTCTCTCCCAATATTAATGAATTTGATAAGAATCATTTCTTTCCTGAATCAGTTGAGCTATTTAATAAGTGGGGTAGGTTAATAGAAAATTTAGAAAAATTATATGGCAATAGCCCTAAAGTAGCAGTATTTCCTACTAGTATCCAACTGGTTGGTTAAATAGTTGAAAGAGAATTATTATAATAAAAATATTATAATTAAATAAGCTATACCAACTAAAATGAATGAGGAGTAAAATATCAATAAATTATTGTCAAAAACAATTTTTCTTTTAATAAATCCAAGATTAAGCGTAAAAGTAAAAAACACATAAGGTGTTAATATTCCATAGATTAACAAAGGTTGGAAATATCTTATAAAGGGAATACTAAAGAAAAGAAAAAGAGCCATAACTAGTATTGAGAAAAATGTAATCTCGATAATCCCCGCTTTTTTAAGTCTAAAGAAGATATAAGATATACTTATGATTGCAACAATGATTAATCTAATATATAATGGTAATACATCTTCACCCTTTTGATTCCATAAGAAAATAAGATAAAGATAATTTTCTATATAAAAAATAGGTGCAACAAGGAAAACAAAAACGATTAATACTGTGCAAATTAAAAACTTCTTCATCTCATTCCAATTTTTCTCTATTAAAAACTTAAGAAAGAAGAATCCAATAATCGGTAGAGTATAAATCTTTGTAACAGCAGAAAACGCTAGAAAGATATAGAATAAATAATTGCTCCATTCTTCTTTTCTTGGGTAAAAGATTAAAGCTAAAAATAAAAAGATAAAAAAGAATGAATCAGTTATGTGATAACCGCAATTTTCTAAACTAAATACATTGTTTAAAAACAAAAATGGGTTTATTAAGAATAATCCATAAATGTACTTCCAATTAGATATACTAAAACTCTTTAACACAAAATAAAACAGTAATACTACGACTACTTCTAGAAGAAAAGCCCAAAATGCGAAAATTTCAACCATTTCAAATGAAATTACTCTAAAAAAGTTTAGTAAATACATAGTGAGAGGAGGATAATAATAACTACCACTATAATTTATAGCTACATCACCCCAACTTTTTAATGGATCTACTGTATGAGTGTAATAATAATAAAAGAGCATCACAAATCTTATTAGCATTCCAGCAACAATAAAAAGTAATCCTTTATGATCTAAAATTTTTTCTAAAAAAGACTTATTCTCTCTATAAGTTTCATTATTCATTTTTTTCCACCTACTTAATACATTTCTCTAAAGTTTTATTAATTTTAAGCTTTAGTAAAAATTCAATCAAAAAAAGCATTAATTTTTGCTGTTATGTACTCGATTTCCTCATCTGTTAAAAATGGATGAATAGGGAGACTAAGCAGCTCATTTGCATATTGCTTTGTTCTTTTATTATCAAAATGCTCAAGATGTTTAAATGGGTTGGTTTTTTCAATAGGAATTGGATAATGAATAATAGTAGGAATATTATTTTCTTTTAAATAGGTTTGAAGTGTATCTCTTTCTTTTATCCTAATAGCATAAATGTGATAAACTTGTTTGTTAATATAAGGTGCTGTTTTTGGTGTTATTACCTTGCTATTCTCTTTTAGTAATTTATCATATTTTTTTGCTACCTTAATTCTCATATCGTTCCATTTATCTAAATGCTTTAGTTTTTCGTCAACTATTATAGCTTGAATAGTATCTAACCTATTATTCCATCCTTTAAAATCATAATGATATTTTAAAGATGATCCGTAATTTCTTAAAGATTTAACTTTTTTATATAATTCCTCGTTATTAGTAGTAATAACTCCGGCATCTCCTGCAGCTCCTAAATTTTTACCCGGATACAAGGAAAACGCTGAAATATCTCCAATCCCTCCAACCTTCTTATTTAAAGCCATTGCTCCATGAGCTTGTGAAGAATCTTCTAACACATAACAATCAAATTTCTCTGCAATTTCAAGAATTCGTTTCATATTGGATGGATGGCCAAAAAGATGAACTGGAATGATTATACAAGATTTCCATTTGTTTCTATTTTCCTTTAAGTATAATTCTAAAAGCTCTACATCGATTTGATAGTACTCATCACAGTCTATTAATGTTAAGTCATAATTTACGTCGCTAATATATGTAACGGGTAATGCAGTAGCTATAAAAGTGTTAGCTGGAATCATTACTCCACATGGAGATTCAACTTTAAATGCCGCTAATGATAGTTTCAACGCATCAGTCCCATTTGAAACACCTACACTATATTTTACTCCACAATATTGAGCAAAATTTTCTTCAAATTCTCCTATAGCTTTTCCACCAATGAAATCAGATTGTTTAAAAAGCGCCTCTAATCTTGGAGCCACATCTTTCTTTATAACATCCCATTGTTTTGATAAATTATTAAACATTACATCCATTTGATTAAACCTCTAATATTTTAATGGTATCTATCGTTAATTTTTTTTGTTTCACTAAATCTTCCTTGCTAAATGAAAAAAAAGCTTTAATTGACTCTTTTAATGGTTCTTGATAAGAACTACAGGGATAACTTAAATTTCCTGAATAGATTGGAAAAATCAAGTTTGTTGAGTCTTCATATTGTAAAAATCTTTTATAATCATCCCAAACGATAAAATAATTATCAAATTCAAAGATACATTCTCTAACTTTTTTTCTGTAATGCCAGCTAGCATTAATACATGCTAAAAAATCATTATATTCAATTAATCCTAAAGAGCTATCGTTTTGCTTGCCCTCTTTATTCCTTTTATAATCGGTCCATCTTATATTTACAGGCGCTTCTGAAAAAAGATATTGAATTATTGAGATATCATGAGAAGCTAAATCCCAACGAGCATTTACATCAAATCGCTCTGGTCCTAAATTTAATCTATTCATAAAAATACTTCTTACTTTTCCTAATTTTCCGTTCTCATAATCTGCTTTTATTGTTTTAATATGAGAACTATATGTAAAAATCCAATCTGTAAATAATATTGTGTTATTTTTTAATGCAAGATCGTATAAAACCTCAGCTTCGGTCGTAGAAGTTGTAAGAGGTTTTTCGCAGAATATATTAACTCCATTTTCTAAAAAGTATTTACTAATTTCAAAATGCGTAATGGTTGGTGTAGTTATAAAAACATAATCACAATTCAAATCCTTATAATTACTAAAGATTTCATAATTTTGATTAAAGTTAGGTTTTTCATTTAAAAAAGCAATATCACATAAACTAATCTCTTTATAATTCATATTCTCTAAATTTCTTAGGATAATCTTCCCCCAGTAACCTTGACCAACTATTCCAATTTTCATAATAAATTGTAATTTTAATAATATGAATATGTTAAGGTAAAGAAATTAACTCAACTTAATAATATTTTTATATATGTTAGGGATTTAGGATCGACTTATCTGGAAAATAAACTTTATTATAAACAATTTGAATTATTAAGAGAATCGTTACAATTCTTAGAAATATATAACTTATGAGTGATTAATTGATGTTAATTTCTACTTCTGGTAAATTAATACTAATTTTTTAGAGTATAAAATAATTCACTGGCAGATTTAATTTCAATATTATTTTTTAAAGCATATTTTATTAGATTTTCAATGACGAATCCTTTAGGGTCTTTCATAGCAATTGACCAGGGATGAAAAGATGGAATATAAATTAAATTATTCTTTATTGCAAAATTTAAATCATTAATATAATATTTTAATTCTTCAGATGGACTATTAATAATTTTTTTTGGCATTTCATGAGGAACTAATCCTTTAATTACACAATCATGCCAACCTTGACCTGTTAATTCAAGAATTCCATTTTCATAAAAATATGGTTGTTTTAACCTTCCATTAACAATAAATGGTGCAGGTAATTTATTTCCTGGTCCTCTTGAATCTGATTTAACATATCTGATTCCTTCATTTTTTAAAATTTTTAAAATTTCTTTTTTACCTTTTAATCCATTATGATACCCGATTGGTACTGATAAACCAATAACATCAATATCTAAGTATTTTTTAATTAAAGAGTTCGTAATTTGGATTTCATGTTTTATTTCTAGAGGAGTAGCAGGCGTTCTTCTCCTATTTTTATCTTCTTTAAAGAGTATGTGAGAATATGTATGCTGTTGAATATCAAATGAATATTTAGAAAACAATTCCGTTATTTCTTTATGGCATAATTCTAATAATCTTCCTAAAATAAAAATAGTTCCTCCAACGTTATGTTCTTTATGAATCTTTAAAATTATATTTAAACCATTTAAAGCAAATCTTCTATCTTGTCTATTTTTCGAGTGATTTATTGGTAATGATGGATTTCCATATCGTTCAAAATCATATGTTAATACTAAATTCGCCATAACAAAGTTTATTCAATTTTAATAAAAAAGAAATATGTTAAAATACTTATAAAAGTTATTATTCTATAAAATGTAATTCTGAATTAAAAACAAATTATCAATATCTCTAAAATTAATTAAGGTGATATTATCCAAACAATAAAAGATGAATATTTACAACTAAAACCTAAAAATAGAAATATTTTTGTTCATAAGGATGCTAATATAGGAAAAAATTGTACATTTGGGTTTAACGTAGTAATTGAAAGTAGGACAGAAATTGGTGATAATTGCTATTTTGGAAATAATATCGTAATTAAAGAAGGTGCAATTTTAGATACTAATCTAGAAATACAAGATAATGTAGTAATTGGAAAGCAACCAAGATCTAGCCCAATCAGTTCAAGAAAAGCTTCTAAAGAATTTTTAATAGCAAAAATTGGATATGGGACATTAATTGGAACTAGTTCGATAATTTATGGAGGAACTGAAATTGGGAACAAATGTTTTATCGGGGATTTAGCATCAATCCGAGAAAAATGCAAAATTCATGACTTTGTTATAATAGGAAGAGGTACTACTATAGAATATGAAACTGAAATATTATCCTATACAAAAATTCAAACTTCTTGCCATTTAACCGGCAATTCATTAATTGGTAGGTATGTATTTTTTGGAGCAGAAGTGTGTACAATGAATGATAAATATATGGATACAACAGATTATGTTTTTAAAGGACCAACCATAAAAGATGGAGCGCTAATAGGCTGTAATGCTACTATTTTGCCAGCATTAACTATTGGAATAGATTCTGTTATAGGTGCAGGAGCAGTAGTCACAAAAGTTGTTCCAGATAGGCAAATATGGGTAGGTAATCCAGCTAAGTATCTTAAGGATGTTCCTAAAGAACGATGGCTCGAAAATAGGATTAAAACCTAATAAATTGAAATAAAGGTTAATCTTTATTCAAACTTCTTAATTTATACTTTAATAATTCAATGAAATTCTTGAAAATCGAACGAAAAATGTATAAAGGATGTCTAGCAATTTCCTTTTCAATATGATTGACAGGAATTTCATAGAATTTCATTCTTGTCCTTTTTAATAGATAAGCTAATTCAACTTCTATAAATGGACCTTTTGAAGTAGTTTGTTTCGCCAATTTTTTACCAATTTCAGTTCTAAATGCCTTCAAACAATCCACATCATTATAGTGTGTACTAAAAAGAAAATTTACCAGCGTTGTGTGAACTTTAGAAATCAAAGTTCGAATGAGAGGGCGTTCAACTTTACTTTTCTCATGAAATCGAATACCAAGAATGATCGGGTATTTATTTATGAGGTTATAAGCATGCCCGATAAAATTTAAACTAAAGGCAAGATCTACTGGATAAGTAGTGACCATATCATGATTTGCGTGAAGTATTCCGTATCGGTAGGCTTCTCCAAGGGAGGGAGAGGGCAAAGAGAATGCTTTTATATTAGTATTTTCAATTTCTAACTCTTTTGCTATATCAGCAGTTCTATCAGTACTTCCATTTTCAATAATTAAAATTTCAAAATAATTTCCAACTAATTTAGTTAAATATTTATAGATCGCATTGATACTTTTACGAAGTTTATTTTCCTCATTATATGCAGGGACAACAACACTTATACTCTGAATTTTTGACATTTGTATCCGTTTTTATTTATAGGGGTTTATTAACACTTTTGCTTTATCATATTATAATTATTCTTTCATATCGTTAATTTCTTTTAAACTGAAATTAAAACGGAAAATAGAATATCCTCCGAAGAATAAAACATATACTTGTCTAATTAGGTGATCAATTATAAAAATTGTTAAAATATTATTATAACCTAAGAAAGGATAAAATAAGGATATAAACACGGCCCCAATATTTTCTGAAAAAAACCAACCTCCTGGGGTTATAGGAAATGCTTGACTCAAAAAGGATAAGATTACAGCCAAAATTAATATTAAAATGTTTAATTGGAATCCCAATGCATAAAAGAAAATTACAATGATAAATGCATCTATAATCCAGACCGGAACACCTAACAGAATGATGTATATTAAGATTTTTTTGTTTTTTTTTAATTCTTTAATACCTCTTTTAAAATTTATGACAAATCTTCCGATATAATATGCAATTTTTGGAGAAATCTTTCCTATTAGTTTGATTACGGTTTCTGTTTTATATAATAATAAAATTATAAGAATTAATATACCAATTATTAAAACAGCACCAATAATTAGATAAAATTGTATGCTTAACCCTAAAACTTCTTTAGAGCCGGCTTCTCCAATATTACTTAAATATAAAAAAATTAAAGCAAAACAGCTTATAACAAACAACAATATCAAATCCAGTATTCTTTCTACGGCAATTCCAGCTGTTGATTCACCTAATCCAATTTTTTCTTGATCTTTTATAATAAATATCTTTGCAACATCACCTACTTTGCCTGGAATCACACCATTTATGAAAAAAGAAGCACCTATAGAAAAATAAGATGTAGAATAACTAATTTCTTGACTAATTCCCTTAAATGTTAGCTTCAATTTATACGCTCTTAAAATAAAAGCTAGAGTATATATAATAATAAAAGCTAATAAACCAAAAGGTCCAATAATGACTATTTTTTGAATAAAGCTTGTAAAATCCACGTATAAAATCATAGAAATAATTAAAATGATTGTAACAATTCCTATTATTATCCGTTTTCTTCTTTTTAACCAATTGGAAATTCCTTTGCTTTTATTTTCATTCATAAATTGAAAGAAAAAATTATCTTTTTATCTTAAATTTTTTCAATTTTTTTAAATAATATCATGTTTCTTTTATTATATTGAGATATTGGAAAACTTATAAGTAAAATTAAATCTTATGAAGAAAGTAGAATTATTGGCTCCTGCCAAAAACTTTAAATCGATAAAAGCAGCTGCAGAATATGCAGATTCTATTTATTTTGGTGTTGAAAGCTTCAACATGAGAATGAGAACTGAAAATATTGCTATAGATGATTTACCTAAGATTGTAAATTACTGTCATAATAACAATTTAAAAACATACTTAGCGACAAATATTTTAGTTTATGATAATGAAATAAATGATCTTAGGAATATTATTGAAAAAGGGAAAAGAGCTGGTATTGATGCCGTAATAGTGCATGATTTAGCGGCAATTCAAATTGCAAAAGACCTTCGAATCCCTTTTCATATTTCTACTCAATGTAATGTATCTAATTCTCTATCAGCTAAATTTTATGAAAATTTAGCTGCGGAACGTATAATATTAGCCAGAGAATTGTCACTAGAAAAAATAAAAGAAATTAAAAGAAATTTAACCAAAACAGAAGTAGAAGTGTTTATTCATGGAGCTATGTGTACTTCTGTAAGTGGGAGATGTTATTTTTCTCAAGATATATGTGGAACTGAAGAAAAATCTGCAAATAGAGGCAATTGTATTCAACCATGTAGAAGGAGATGGTGGGTTAGAGGAGAAAATGGAGAAGAATATATCTACGATGGAGTAAGATTTATGAATTCAAGGGATTTGTGCACAATTGCTTATGTTCCAGACTTAATTGAAGCAAATATTGATGCATTTAAAATAGAAGGGCGTATGAGACACCCCCATTATGTTGAAATTGTTAGTAAAGTATATAGAGAAGCAATTGAGGCGTATTATAAAGGAACATTTACAGAGAAAAAAGTAGGGCGTTGGGTAACTGAATTGAAAAGAGTATATAATAGAGGATTTACTTCGGGTTTTTATTTTAAAAGAATGACAGAAGTTGATCATCAGCATAACTATCCATATAATCTCTCACATTATAGATATATTAGAGTTGGCCATATTGTTAGTTTCGATCAACAAACAGGATTTGTCCAAATTTCATTAGGTAATGGATCTATTTCTCAAGGTGATGATCTAATTATCATGGGTAAAGAAACAGATACCTATATTCATCAAAAAGCACAAGACCTTAAATATGAGGATAAAAAAGTTAATAAAACACCAAGAGGTACTAAGGATAATAAAATCTTGGTAGAGTTAAAGATCAAAGAACCTGCTTTAGGGAATGGAAAAGATAAAGTTTATATTTTTACTGATAAAACCTATAAGCGAAAGGTGTATTCTCTATAATTATTAAATTTATTTTGAATAATTAGTGATTTTGCAATTTAATTAGTTTAAATATTTATTTAAAATATAAGAGGTACTTAATATGGAAAATAAAAAAAAGAAAATAGTGGAATCTGTACCTAATTATAGCGAAGGGAAGGATAGTAGTAAAATTGAGAGAATAGTGAATGAAATTAAGAATACGTCAGATACGAGAATTGTAGATGTCCAATATGACACAAATTATAATCGAGCCGTTATTACTTTTGTAGGAACTCCAGAAGCAGTATTAAAAGCAAATATTGTTGCTGCGAAAAGAGCCGTTGAATTAATTGATATGAACAATCATAAAGGACAACACCCCAGAATTGGTGCTGTAGATGTAGTACCATTTGTCCCTGCTCAAAATGTTTCCATTGAAGAGTGTATAGATTTATCAGTGAAATTTGCAGAAGCCATGGCAAAGGAAGGAATTCCGGTATACTTATATGAAGATTCTGCAAATTTCACTGAT
>Ga0209635_10003918_pt1 | contig 11655 bp, 10 predicted proteins | sample DeeMarSWOR230_32_FD_187463 | JGI IMG/M metagenome (GOLD analysis project Ga0209635, IMG submission 187463) | Marine sediment microbial communities from White Oak River estuary, North Carolina - WOR-2-30_32 (SPAdes) (version 2) | ecosystem: Environmental > Aquatic > Marine > Intertidal zone >...
TGAACTCAATCATAAAAATTATATCTATTTTTATAAATAATTTTCTCAAATAAGATTATTTAATAATATCAACCATAGCTATTTTCTCAAGAATTAGATCCCCATATTTATCTTCTGTTACTGTCCTTATTTCATTTTCATCAATACAAAATCTTTTTAGAATACTCATATCCCCATCAAGAATAGCATCGTTTCTACAAAGTGAAAATAATTTTAACATTTCATCAATTAAAATACCAACCATTTTAGTTTTTATTTTTTTGTTATTCAATATAAATAAAAATGCAATGTTGCTTTGACCTTCCTTTATACCCATCTTCGGAATCGCAAGTTTTAATTGACGTTCACCAGATGCATACAATAATATTTCCATAATTAAAGAATTGGTCGTGTTAGTTTTTCCTTCCATCGCCCTTTTAGCATGCTCAACTGATGAAAAAAGATGATTTTTCCCATAAATCATATCTGCATTAAACACCTGAATTATAATATTATTTTTCTGTCCAAAATCTTGGATTTTATCTAAAAAACCCTCAACATTTTGAATATTTCCCTGTGCCCCAAAAACCTTGATCATATATACCTTCTAAACCTTAGATTAATCTTTTCCAATGAATTCAGACAATTCTTTATCTTCACCTTTATCGACTTCTCCTATTTGACTTTTTATACTTTTAGCAATAACATCTCCAATAGTTTTAACTTCAGCAAGCCTTTTCAAAGGTATCCTACGTAAATCGCTAATTGTTTTGATACCATCATTAAACATTGCTCTAGCTCTTACCCTACCAATACCTTTTAGAGATACCAGATTAAGAAGTTCTATCTTACATCCATACTTTACTTGCATAATTAAATTACCAATGTCTGTAACACATTCAAAGTTATACATCCTAGCAAATTCCCTAGCAGCATGAAGGATCCATCCTACCATTTCCACGATATTATAAATATCACCTGGTCCAACATTATATTTAATTAAGATTCCTTCTTCAGGAGTTTCTTCAATCCAATCCTCAATCAACAACGCTGTTTTAACATCACTTAAAAACCAATCATATTCTTCACTCGAAATATCTGGTACATCAAGTAAAAACATTCCACCATTTTGTTCTATTTTATCTTCAACCCAAAAATCTCCTTTTCTGAGATATAGCGAACGAACATCTGGAGTTGAACATACCGCATGAATAAAAGATAAAGGAAAATAATTCTTTTTACAGCTTGCTTCAAGTGCCTTTTTTAGTTGTAATGCTGACAAAGGATCTATATAAAGCGACGATGTTCTTTTACCAAACAAAGTTGAAACATATTTAACATTAATTTTTTCAATAAAGCCATTTTCTAATAAAAATTCAATAGTGTCATCAATATCATCCTTTAAAGCAAATGTATCAGATTGGAATGCATAAAAAGTACTATCAATAAACTTGTAAATACCGTCCATACTATCTACAAAATTAGTAGCAATTGCAGATAATAAATGCATTCTCAATGAAGACTGACTACCAAGTTTCGAAAAAATTGGTTCAATATCACCTAATATATAATTATTAAAAATCTGTTCTTTTTGCTCCTCATTTTTTGCTATTGTAATTGCTTCTCCATGATCGTCATACCTTGGCCTCCCTGCTCTACCCGCTTGTTGTTTATATTCCAAAATAGGAATTGGTCTCATACCAAAATTTGAATCATATCTCCACAAATCTCTAACTATAACCCGTTGAGCAGGAATATTAACACCAGCAGCTAAAGTAGGAGTGGCAACAATGCATTTAATCAACCGGTCTTTGAATCCTTGCTCAATAACCCTTCGTTGAATGCTAGACAAACCTGCATTATGGAATGCCACTCCTCTCTTTATACAATTAGTCAACTTCATATCAACCGATGTAATTTCCGACTTTCTCTGTTTAATCAAAATTAGAATTTTTTCAAGATCACCTTGTTCTTTATCAGATATGAATTCTTCAGTTATTGATGCTAAACTATTTGCTACAGAAACAGTTGATCTTCTAGTATTTACAAAAACAAGAACCTGTCCGCCATTTGTAATAGAATTTTTAACTAATCTATGAAGAGCATTATTATTAGAACCGTCAACTTTTTTTGTTTTTCCATTATCGAACTTGATATTATTTTTAAGATATACTCCTTCTCTTAGAGGAACAGGTCTCCAATTAGACTGAATAAGTTTTCCATCCAACCATGCTGACAAATCTTCAGCATTTTTAATAGTAGCAGAAAGTGCAATTATCTGTGTATCAGGATTTAATGATTTAAATCTTGATATTATTACTTCCATAGTTGGACCCCTTACAGCATCATGAATTAGATGTATTTCATCAATTACAAGAACTCTTATCTTTTCGATCCAATTAACTCCATGTCTTAATAGAGAATCTGCCTTTTCAGAAGTACAAACAATAATATCGAAACGATAAAGCTTAGGATCTGAGTCATCAAGATCCCCAGTTGAAATACCAACTTTGAATCCAAGTTTTTCAAATAATCTAAGCTCTTCATATTTCTCCTTAGCAAGTGCCTTTAATGGTACTACATAAAGTGCTTTTCCACTTTTAGATAGGAGTCTATGAATAATTGCTATATATGCAACTAGACTTTTCCCACTCGCTGTAGGTATTGATAAGACTAAATTTTCCCCATTTAATACATGGCTCATCGCCATTTCCTGAGGAGGATATAGCTCAAATATTTCATGTTCTCTTAATACATCTATTATTCCTTTGTCTATTGGTAAATCGCTTAATTTCATTGTTTCTCAATTATGAAAGAAGTTATTAATCAAAAACTTTATTCATAGGTTGTAAAATTACTTGGTTGATAACATGGGACGAAGACAAACTATGCAAGAGAAATTCAAACAACAGATGAAAGCATATAGGAAAAAAAAGATGAAAGTAGATAATACTCCCTTTTTACCTAATACTGGTAACGTATATGTCATGAATTCTCTTAATCCAACCGAAAAAATTAAAGCAGAGGTATTAAAAAAAAGTATGAAACAACATAGAGAAATAATAACAAGTTTAGCATGCCCTGTTTGTAATAATCCAATGACATGGGATAGCAAATGGGAGGCTTTTATCTGTGTTAAACATGGAGAAAAAGCAATTTATGAAATAGCAGATAAGGATTAGAGGTGACAATTTTAAGTATATCTTATTGTATTAATGGATGGTGAAATGAGATATGGTTGAGGAAAAAATCGGTATAGTTGAACATTTCTTTACAAAAGTAAGTGTAGCAGCAATAAAAATCATAAATGGTGATCTAAAAGTTGGAGATACCATTCATATTGTTGGTGCTAATACCGATTTCAAACAAAAAATCACAAGCATGGAAATCGATAGGAACCCTGTTGAAATTGTTAAACCAGGTGATGACGTTGGAATAAAGGTTAAAGAGAGAGTTAGAGAACACGATATTGTATATAAGTTATCAGAGGAATAAAAAATGAAGGAATTATCTGAAATTAGAACATTAAAAATAAATCGTTATATCATAATTGATGATGAACCATGTAAAATTGTAGGAATGTCTACATCTAAACCAGGAAAACATGGTGAAGCAAAGGCACGAATTGAAGCAATTGGCATTTTTGATGGACAAAAACGGAGCATCGTTAAGCCTGTCAAACATAAAATTCATGTTCCAATTATTGACAAGAGAAGTGCACAAGTTTTAGCTTTAATGGGCGATAATGTTCAACTTATGGATCTTGAAACATATGAAACTTTTGAAATGCCCATTCCAGATGAATATAAAGGGCAACTCGAAGCGGGAAAAGAAATACAATACCTTCAAGCACTAGGTAGGAAGAAAATTACCCGAGCATAAATAAAGAATTAATCATATTTATAGTAAAAATTGTATATCTTAAGATTAATATGGATTTTCCAGATTACTTTGCTGATGCCAATTCCGGCTTTAATGAAGCAGAATTTGTCATATTTGGTGTTCCATATGACAAAACTTCTTCTTTTAGATATGGCTCTAAATATGCACCAAATAAAATAAGACAAAGTAGTTGGAATTTTGAGACTTTTAATATAAAAAATTGTATTGATTTCAGAGATATTAAAGTACACGATTACGGAAATGTCAAAATAAATGATGATTCCCCAACAAAAATGGTAAAAAAAGTTAGAGAACTTACTTCCAAGCTTTTAGAACAAGATAAATTTCCCATAGTACTTGGCGGTGAGCATTCAATAACGACAGGAATAGTTCAAGGATTTCCAAGAGAAACTGCAGTTTTATCACTTGATGCCCATATAGATTTTAGGCAAGAATATGAAAATGAGCCGTTTAACCATGCATGTACAACAAGACGTATTGCAGAACATATAGACATTGATAATATTGCATTATTGGGTATTAGATCCGCAGAGAAAGAAGAATTTGAAGAAGCAAAAAAACAAGGCCTTTTCTGGATTGATTCTTTTATTATAAGAAAAAAAGGAATCGAAGAAGCATTATATAAAGTGAAAAATTATTTAAAAAACAAGAAAATATATCTAACATTAGATATAGATGTCTTGGATCCTGCCTATGCCCCTGGAACAAGCACTCCTGAACCTTTTGGTCTTACACCATTTGACATACTTGAATGTATAAAAATTTTCTCTAATCAATTGATTGGATTTGATATTGTTGAAGTTTGTCCTCCATATGATAATGGAGAAACAGCAATACTTGCTGCTAGGTTTGTAAAATGTATTATTGAGGAAATTTGGATAAGGAATCATCAGGATTAGTTTAATATATAATGATTTCATTCAAACCTGCTATGCAAAGTGAGAAAATAGCTATAATCGCCTTGGTTGTAATAATAGTCGGAGCTTTATCAATTTATCTAGTAGCAACAAATGATGTAGATATTTTTAATAATCTTTTTGATGGAAAAGATGAAGACAAATTAAAAAATACAATTGCATTAGGGGATTGCGCTGATGTAAATTATATAGGAAGATATGCTTCAAACAATACAATTTTTGATTCTTCATATGATTACCCAGAAAACAAAAGTGGTGAAGTCCCTTTACAGATGTTTATTAGTTTAAATAATAGTGAAATTTCTCCTAAACCAGGTTATGTTGGGATTATTGAAGGTCTCGCGGAGGGACTTATAGGCCTTAAGGAAAATGATACAACAAATATTGGACCTATACCACCAGAAAAAGCATATGGAAAAAAATTAAAAGTTGGAGATACTTTCACCACCAAAGTAATTGCCCTTGAACTAAATCAAACAGTAGAAGTTATAAATTATACTAGTGACAGTCTCAGTTTGAAATGGATTGATTTTGAAGATTTAGGATCTTTTACAATGCCCATTGGTATTTTATTAGAAGATTTAACAAATGCATATTATACAGGGTTAATACATGAATACCTTCCACCATATTATCTTTGGGAGAATTCTTCAGAGATTATATCTATTATGAATGAGACCATTGAGGTTATTACAACACCGAGCAAAAGTGAGAATATTGTTGAAGAAATGACAATGATCCCTATAGGGGAGAACCTGGAACTCTTTTTTGTTTTTCCAGATGCAACAACAGCAATATGGGATGATAATACAATTAGTCTTACAAGTTCACCTCTAGCTGGATCTAATTACCTATTTACAAGTCAAGGTCTCAATCTAACATTCACTATTGACAATGTATCAAGTTCTCATTTCAATATCTCATATTTTGATACTGGTGGACAAATTACGCCACTAGGTACTCCAATTAATAAAACAATTCAATTCAATAGAACTAAAATATTAAGATATATTTACAATAACATACCTTTATCAATTTTGGATATACCCTTTGCAGAGTCACTTTTTGGATTAGACCTTGAAAATCATGGTTATAGTCTTAATAAATTATCTGGGGAGTCATTAAACTTTGAAGTAGAAATTGTAAAAATCTATAAAACATCTCAAGAAGAAAGCTGAGTTTTTATTTCTTTTTCTAGTATATCTAAAAACTCTTCTTCTTTTCCTTTTGGAATTGTAGCACCAGCAGCAATTTTATGTCCGCCACCTATACCTTTTAATTCTTTAGCTGCTTTATTCATAGCTACTGATAAATTCAGACCTTTTTCTACCAATTCCTGAGTTCCACGTGCAGATACTTTTACTTCACATTTATCTTTATCTGCAAATCCAATAAGCGGAATATCATTACTTGTTTCAACCGAGTTAAGCAACATGTTTGCTACAATACCAACAATAGTATCACGTATACCACTTCCCGCATGGAAATACTGTAAATATTCTCGTTTTTCAATACCTTCTTCTTTAGCATATTGTAAACCCTCAACAAGATTATGTCTATGTCCTCTCAGTAAGTTCTGAGCTTTTTTCAGCCATTTATCTCTATCCCCTAAGCAAACATTTAGACCTACCTCATGCTGACCATATCTTGCTGTAGAATTTAGAAGTGTAGCAAATTCTTTTGCATCATGAAGTTCAGTACCTTCTTTTTCCTTCTCTAATGTATATACTTCTCCAATTATCCTTTTTGTTAATTTATAACCATAACCTTTTGTTAGAAGTAACTGAGCAATTCCAGATATAATTCTACGTCTTTCATCTTTACTTAAATGAATCCAATATCTCCAATCATCACCATCTTTCATTTTTATATTCAAATCTTGAAGAAAAGAAATGCATGTTGATTCACGTCCACTTAGTCCAGGGATCAATGGATCACTTGCATATTGTAATAATTTATAAATAGGTCGGGTTTCTCGTCCAAAATATCTAATATCTATTTTAGATTGGATTACACCTAATTCTTTTCCGTCTTTCAGAATATCTCTATTAAAACCTAAAAGTCTACAATCCTTTCTATCTTGAAGATCTCCACATGCACCAACAATAGCAAGATAAGACAAATCCATGTTTTTTTTATTGATAGATTTTGAAACAAGATAAGTAGCTCCTGCTCCGCTAAGCTGAAACTCTCCATCATATCCAAAAATGTTTGGATTCAAATGAAAAGCTAAATCTGATTCTTTTGTACATGAATGGTGATCAGTAATTACTTTATTTATTTCTGGAGAGTTTTTACTAATACTACTTCCAAGATCTGTGAACCATACAATTTCATAATTCTCTTTTACTAGCCTTTCTAGTACCAAATTATCAAGTTGTTTAACAAACTCTATGGAATATCGTTTATCCAGTCGTTTTAGTGTTTGAGAAGCTATGGCACCTGCAGTTATTCCATCTGCATCAATATGAGTTACAACATGAATTTCTTTCGAACGTTTAATTATTTCTCCTATCTTCCTCGCCCTTTTTAACAAATGAGTGCACCAACATATAACGAATATAAATCGACTAATTTAGTTTTTCGCAAATCTACATTGCAAAAATCTTTCCAAATTTACCACTTTAGTTTTTATGTATCGTCTATTAACAATAAGTATTTTCTGTTTTTTTATCTATTTAAACAATCGAATTTAATAAATAAAATATTTAAATCTACAATGTTTTACCTTTAAAAAGAAAACTCATCTCTTTTTTATATAACGTTTTATCAATACCTAATAAAGCTGCTCTAGATTCAATCGCAGATCTTCTCGAAAAGTTTATAATAAAATTATAAATTTGATTAATTACTATTGATTTGTATATTCTCTTTTCGTTATATCTTTCCACCAATTCGATCAAATCTTTGTTGAATATTTCTGCAATTTCGAGTTGTTCATCAGGGATCTCTTTCAAATAATCGTCAATTTGTTTCATATAAGTTTCAAGAAATCTTATTGGTTCTATCTCATCTATTGTTTTAATATATTCTTCCAATTCTTTTAACTTAATTCCAATCATTTAATATTATACCTTCCATCTTTTTTATACAATTAACCATACATATTTTTTTTGTTATTCAATATAAATTCTAGATATTTATTAAAATCTATCTAAATGAAAAACCATTTTTTTTTATTGAATAGGTGTTTAAAAAAATGGAAAAAGAAAGAATTTATTATATTACCTTATTATTATTATTTGATAATTCTCTCATTCTACTCCCTAATAAAGACACTTCAAAAATTTCCTCAACTTCTTTTGCTATATTCCAATCAGGAAAGATACCAGCTATTATCATCTTCATAATTTGCCCTATAATATATTTGTAATCCATGTCTAATAAGGGTTTTTATATCTATAATCTATCATATAATAAATACAATAATATTAGATGATATTTTAAAAAAGATTTTTGTTTATTCTTATTTTCAAATATATATAAATCTCTAAGTGTAACTATTTTTCTGCCATTGACTTATATTTTCTATATCTTAAAAATACATCTTCTTCAAGCTTTTTATGCAACCTCTTTGCCTCTTTTGGAAACGATCTTGTAAGTGTATTATATCGAACTTCACCCATTATGAAATCATTTAATGTACCATCCGGTTCTTTACTATCCAACTGAAACGGATTTTTATTTTCATCTAAAAGACGCGGATCATACCGATAGAGAGACCAATAACCTGATTCAACAGCTAATTTTTCTTCATTTTGAGTTTTTCCCATTCCAGATTTAATACCATGATTTATACAAGGAGCATAAGCAATAATAAGTGATGGACCTTTATACAATTCTGCTTCTTTAAAAGCTTTCATCATTTGATTTTTATTTGCACCCATAGCAACAGATGCAACATAGACATATCCATATGTCATTGCCATAAGTCCTAAATCCTTTTTCTTTGTTTTTTTACCTGAAACAGCAAACTTAGCAACTGATCCTATAGGAGTTGCCTTAGATGATTGACCACCTGTATTAGAATATACCTCTGTATCAAAAACCAAGATATTGATATCTTCATTCATTGCAAGTACATGATCTAGACCACCATATCCTATATCATATGCCCAACCATCTCCACCAACTGACCAAATAGATTTCTTAGTAAGCATATCCCTTGATTCCCATATCTCATTTAAAGTATCACTATCATGATTATTCTCAATCAAAGTCTTAATTTTATCACCATATTCTTTTGATTTCTCTGCATCTTCCATATTTTCGAGCCACCCATTAAATACCTCTTTTAATTCTCCAGAAACCTCATTAATTACATTTAGTATTAAATCGGCAAGTTTTGCTCGACGTTGCTTAGTAGCAAGAACCATGCCAAAACCAAACTCAGCATTATCTTCAAAAAGAGAATTTGCCCAAGCAGGACCATGTCCATCCTTATTAACTGCAAAAGGAACAGACGGTGCAGAACCTCCCCATATAGAAGAACATCCAGTAGCATTACCGATAATCATTCTATCTCCAAAGAGTTGAGTTATCACCTTTAAATAAGGTGTTTCCCCACATCCCGCACAAGCTCCAGAAAATTCAAGAAGTGGCTGTTGAAACTGTGATCCTTTCACTGAAAACTTATTGAAACCCCCTGTACGAATTGGTATTTTTTCAAAAAATTTTCTTAATAAAATTTGTTTATCTATCTGTGAATATAAAGGTTTCATAATGAGTGCTTTATCTTTAGATGGGCAGACGTCGGCACAATTCCCACATCCCATACAATCCTCTGGATACACCTGAACTCTAAAAGACAAACCATCTACGTCTTTGCCAATTGCTTCCTTGACTTTAAAACCCTCAGGTGCCTTCTTCAATTCATCATCAGTTACTAACGCAGATCTTATTGCTGCATGTGGACAGACCATAACACATTGGTTACATTGAATGCAATTATCTTCAATCCACTCAGGTATATTAATTGCAACACTACGTTTTTCATATTTTGTAGTAGCAGTTGGAAAAAACCCTCCTGGTGTAAAAGCACTCACAGGAAGCTTATCTCCCTGTTGGGCAAGCATTGGATTCATTACATTTTTAACGAAATCAGGTTCTTTAATTTCCTTTTCGTTTTTAGAAGTTAATAGTTTCCAAGAATCTGGATAATTTATCTTTTTAATTTTATCAAGCGCTGTATCAACAGCTTTCCAGTTCATCTCCACTATATCTTTTCCTTTTTTCCCATAAGTTTTTTCAATAGCCTCCTTCAAATATTTTATTGCATCATCGACTGGTAGTACGTTTGACAGTTTGAAAAACACAGTCTGCATAACCATATTAATTCGAGCACCTAGACCAACATCTTCTGCAATTTTTACTGCGTCTATTGTATAAAATTTAAGATTTTTTTGTGCAATGATTTTCTTTAAAGAATTTGGTAAATGATCTTCTATTCCTCTACTATCCCATGAACAATTTAGAACAAATGTTCCATTTTCTTTAATACCCTCGATCAGATCATATTTGTTGATATAAGCTGGATTGTGGCAAGCTACATAATCTGCAGTATTAATCAAATATGTAGATTTTATTGGAGCTTTACCAAATCTAAGATGAGAAATTGTAACTCCACCAGATTTTTTTGAATCATATGCAAAATATCCCTGTGCATACATATCGGTATTATCTCCAATAATTTTGATTGCATTTTTATTTGCACCAACAGTACCATCCCCTCCAAGACCCCAGAATTTACATTGAACAAGACCTTCTGGCGATGCATCAATCTCTTTTTTTATCGGAAGCGATGTAAATGTAACATCATCCTCAATTCCCACAGTAAAATGGTTTTTTGGCACGTCACTTTTCAGATTGTCAAAAACTGCATTAATCATAGATGGTGTCAAATCCTTTGAACCAAGTCCATATCTTCCACCTACAATAATAATATCTTCATGCTTATTCTGATATATAGCTGAAATATCAACATATAGAGGTTCACCAAATGAACCATTCTCCTTTGTCCTATCAAGTACTGCAATACGTTTTACCGTTTTTGGTATCGCTTTAAAGAAATGTTCTGTTGAAAATGGTCTATATAATCTAACTTTTATAAGTCCTACTTTTTCACCTTTTTTGTTAAGATAATTTACTGTTTCTTCTACCGTTTCAGCACCAGAACCCATGATAATAATAATATTTTTAGCATCTGGAACTCCAACATAATCAAAAAGTTGATAGGATCTTCCAGTCAGTTGACTAACTTTTTCCATCTCTTCTTCAACGATCTTTGGAACTTCTTGATAATATTTATTAGCAGCTTCGTTTACTTGGAAATAAATATCTGGATTCTGTGCTGTACCTCTAAGATGCGGATGCTCAGGGTTCAATGCACGTCTTCTATGTTGTCTTATTAAATCCCAATCTACAAGATCAGGAATGTCTTTGTAATCCAGCATTTCAACTTTTTGAATCTCATGAGAAGTTCTAAATCCATCAAAAAAATGTATAAACGGAATGCTTGACCTAATTGTAGCCAAATGAGCAACAAGCGCCAAATCCATTGCCTCCTGAACTGAACCTGATGCAAGAAGAGAAAAACCCGTTTCACGTGTCGCCATAACATCCTGATGATCTCCAAAAATTGATAAAGCCTGACCTGCAATAGCCCTTGCAGATACATGAAAAACTGCTGGCATAAGTTCACCTGATATCTTATACATGTTTGGTATCATCAATAATAACCCCTGCGAAGCAGTAAAAGTTGATGTAAATGCACCAGCACTCAAAGAACCATGTACTGCTCCTGCAGCTCCCCCTTCAGATTGCATTTCTGAAACTTTTACTTGTTGACCAAATATAT
>Ga0209635_10003921_pt1 | contig 11649 bp, 10 predicted proteins | sample DeeMarSWOR230_32_FD_187463 | JGI IMG/M metagenome (GOLD analysis project Ga0209635, IMG submission 187463) | Marine sediment microbial communities from White Oak River estuary, North Carolina - WOR-2-30_32 (SPAdes) (version 2) | ecosystem: Environmental > Aquatic > Marine > Intertidal zone >...
AAGATTGCAGGCTACTTAGTTCCTCTTGTTCAATCACTTCCTGCCTGGACGGGGTTGATGACTCTCCCATTCGCCGGGTATTTAATCATGATTCTCACGAATTTCCCAGCCAACCTCGCCAGAGCATTGGCGGAATTCCTTGTCCCGTTCGCTATTCCGGAGAAGACGTTCATCATCGTAGGCCTCTTGATCCTTGTTTACTCCACAGTCTATCTCATAACAAAGAGAAAGGAAGGATTGGTCACTTCAGGCCCTTATCGACTCGTCAGACATCCTCAATACGTTGGGATTATCATCTTGACACTTGGTCTCACGAGTTGGAGCGTCTGGATTCTAAACAACACCTTCGGCATCGGATTTCTGACTCCATCACAGACTATAGGTGTGTGGTTCATCGAGCTGTTCGCGTATATTCTGCTGGCATACATAGAAGAACAATATTTATCCAGAAATTATGGAGAATCCTTTGAGAATTATAAGCGCCAAGTACCTTTCTTCATACCTTTCCTCAAAACCAAGAGAGACGTTCTGGACATTCTTGTCTCCATCTTAGTTCCAGCCGTTCTCCTGTTCGTACTCATCATTGGGCTTTAGTGACTACCTGCCAATTCCAAAGTTACTATCATTCCTTCTGCCCTATTCATCACAACGACAACGCTTCTAGCATGCGCAAGTCATGTTCAGATCGTAGTCGCCCCAGAAGACCTCGCTCTCTGCCAGTTCTATTGTGTAACAGAGTGATACCAATTCATTATGTACTCTGGCAGCCTCAGCCCTCTGTCACTCAACCTTTCAGCCAACTCAACTGGCAAGGGACTCAAAACGTATGCTGCTCTCATGTAGAATCTCCTAGGTTGGCCTAGCTTGACCATCTCCTCCAAGACTATCTGGAAGTCGGATCTTGTGGCTAAAGTTGAATCTTTTGTTCCCGTGATAGCCAAGACGACCCCCTTCAGTTTGTGGAAGACATCACACCAGACAGTGACAGGGTTAGTCTCTCCAGAAAATGACACCAAAATCTCAAGATCTCCTGCCCTTGGACGCGGTGTGTTCACGCCTCTTGCCATGTAGACGTTGTCCCCTAAGAAGCCCTTGATGTGAAACAGCCGCACCCCAGTCATCTTTGCAATCTCGTTTGCGGTGCCCTTTCCACCTAGAAACACGTTAGTTCTCCTTTCTAGTATATCAATGAGCCGCGTGTAAGTCTCCGACTTCACATTCGAGTCGATTATAGGGCCTAGTTTATTGAACTCCTCCTCGCACAGCTGGAACACTCCATCTACCTCTAGATTCCGAAAGATCGCTTCGGTCACCATACAGAGAAGAAACAGGCTTCCAAGCTCGAACATATCACCCATGATACCTGTCTCGCTGTATTCAAAGGAAGGCTTCGATATTCCGCGACCCTTCAGCACAACTACGTGTCCGTGTTGGCGAACTATCTTGGCTAGAGAAGAGTTTTGGTTGGATGTCAGTAATCCCATGGAAAACTTCGGCGTCTTTTTTTCTTCAATGTATCTCGCCAAATCCTGCGCCATCGCCAGGGGATCATCAGAAAGCCCACTGCCGGAGTTTATAAACAGCGCGATCTTCTTGTATCGTCTTTCAAGCTCTGCTGCGGCATCATACATGTTTCTGCCAGGAAAGCCTGGATCGTCTGGAGTCAATACAACCTTGTTCCTCCAGCCTATCTGGCTCAAGGCAATCTGGCTCATGGCCGCGTTCAAGGAGTAAAGGGATCTGCCGGATCCGCTGCAAACCACACAGTTGGCTGATTTTAAGTCTTCATACAGCGGCAACAGTGCCTTTCTCTTTATACCGAGGAGGTTATCTTTGATTCTGTTAACGTATCCTACGCGGCTAACCTTGCTTCTAATCTCACTCACACCTCGTTCAACGAGATCTTTTTGGCAATCAAGATCTAAGTATGCACGCACATATATGATTTAGTTAGATATCTAATCTATGAACAAATGAGCGTCTTCTGGCTCTCACCAGATACAAACCTTGACACTTTTGCTCCTACGAGCCGTATCTTTCTCTCTGGCTGCAAGAACGGTTGCGCAAGCTTCCGAACTGTCTTTTGAAGATCCATCAACCTGTTTGTGAGAAAGGGTAGAGTCTTGCTGTGAGTATGGGGCTCGAAATTCTTGTATCTTATCTTGACTGTGGCTGTTCTGAAAAAGAGGTTGGATTCTCTCACTTCCTTGTATAATTCCTCGCAGAGTTCATCCAACGTTTTCACAATGAGTTTCTGATCAGAAGTATCTTCCTCAAAGGTTACATCTCTGCTCATGGACTTTGCTTCCCACTCCACTTGAACTGGGCTTCGGTCAATCCCATGAGCCATCTGACTGAAATGTGCGCCTAAGGCCCCAAACTTCTCTGCGAGTATCGACGCGTCATAGGCAGCGAGATCGCCTGTTGTCTTGATACCCATTTCGTTTAGTCTCCGTTCGGTCTTCTTACCGATGCCCCACAACTTGCTAACGGGGAGGGGTGAAAGAAAACTTTCTACATCCTTATCTTCCACCAAAGTCAGACCATCGGGTTTCTCAAAGTCACTCGCGATCTTTGCTACGAGTTTGTTGGGGGCGATGCCGATGGAGCACGTGAGTCTTTCTTTATCGAATATTACCTTCTTGATTTGTTGAGCAAGTTTTCTGGCGGTTTCGAAATCTCTTGCTCTTGAACTGACATCTAAAAAGGCTTCGTCAATGCCAAATTGCTCAGACTTATCCGCATATCTTCTGAGGATAGACATAATTTCTGAGGAGACCTTTCCATAGAGCTTGTAATTGACTGGAAGAAAGACTGCCGTGGGGCAACGCTTCCAAGCCTTAGAAATGGGCATCGCAGACTTATTCCAAATCTTCTCGCTTCATAATTACAGGTGCTGACTACGCCCCTTCCTTTTCCGTCCTTTGGATCAGCCCCAACAACAACAGGCTGACCCTTATACTCCGGGTGCGCCCTCTCTTCAATGGCAGTGAAGAAGTGGTCCATATCAATATGCATAACTATTCTTTTTTCTCTCTTCCTCTTGCGTTTGCACATTTTGGAGAGGTCTTCCTCCGCGTTGTGGCTCGGATTCTGGAGTACGCTCTCAACACTCGCAATACCGTGGCAGCCTTCTCAGGTAAGTTGTAAACTGGAACGTTAGTCCCGCGCAGAACCTTGTAGACGAGGCTGAAGTCTTCTCCCCCTCCTGGAACGTCAACAACAGGTTTGTCTGGATGCTTCTTCGAGGCTTCGACGACTGCGCGCGCATCTTCTGGTTCAAAAAAACATGATTTTAGCATATTGATGACCATGACCCCGTCAACATTTGTGTCTGATAAGACTCTATCTAGCACGAATGAATATCTTTCGGCTCTTGCATCTGCGATCAAGTCTATCGGATTAATTGCGTCAACTCCAAGATAGCGCCTTTCGACCTTACGCTTCGTTTCCTGCGATAGTTGGGCTAGTTTTAGGCCATTCTTTATTATCGCGTCTGCGGCAAGGATGGCTGGTCCTCCAACGTTACTGACTATGGCTACGTTATCCCCCTCTAGCGGGGGTTGTCTGGCTAACGCAGTTGTTGCGTTGAGAAGTTCCTCAACATCTTTCAACCTTATGATTCCGGCTTTTCTGAAAGCTGCGTCGAATACTGCATCTGACCCGGCTATAGAAGCTGTGTGTGATACAGCTCTTTGAGCTGCTTCCTCTGTAACGCCGCCTTTCAGGGCCAGAATCGGTTTCTTCTTCACGATTTCTCGGGCCGTTTGTACGAATTCCCGCCCGTTTCCAATTCCTTCCAAGTATAGGCTTATCACTCTTGTCTCCGGATCTTCGCTGAAATACTGTAAGATTTCCACATCATCTACGTCAATTTTGTCTCCTGTAAACGCAAATTTGCTGATGCCAATTCCGTGGAAGCAGGCCCAGTCAAGGATACAGGCACCTACTCCCCCGCTCTGAGCTATGACAGAGACGTCGCCTTTTGCTGGCATAAGGTCCTTCTCGAATGTTGTGTTGAGCCCATTGGTTGTATTTATGACGCCCATTATTGTGTTTGGTCCGAGTATTCGAATTCCGTAGTCTCCTCTGAGTTTCGTCAATCTTTGGCGTTGCTGCCTGTTGTATCCACCTGTTATGGCTACGATGGCTTTCACTCTGTTCCTAGCACATTCTTCTGCTTGTTGTAAAGATGAGTCTGGTGGAAGCATCATCACGGCAAGATCTGGTGTTTCAGGTAGGTTTTCAAGTAGTTTGTAGCCCTCTTTCCCTTCAACATCCAGGACGAATGTTGTTCCTTTGAAGAACTTTCTCATATTGCAGGTGACGTTATTGAAGAGCCGTGGTGAGCTCATTCCTACTTCTTGCTTGATTTTGCTTGAGCCAATCAAAACAACCGTGTTTGGCTCGAAGAGTATCTTCGCTTCGTTCATCAAGTTTCAACTCAATAGTGAAGTGCGGGTTTGAGGATGAAGATAAGAAAGGATGTTTTTCTTGTTATTATGTTTAACGAAAGGATGTGGCGCCATGTCTATCTTGCCAGCAAGTCTTGGGCTGTCTTGTTGGCTTTTTCCAGAATTTGCTTTTCGTTCAGTGTTCTTAACTCCCGGTCTTCCATTAGAATTCTCCCGTTTACGATGACTGTATCTACGTCGCTTCCGTTGGCCGAGTAGACAACGTTGGCGTATGGGTTGTGGATTGGTGTGAGATGGGGCTTTTCGAGGTTTATGAGAATCACGTCTGCTTTTTTGCCGACTTCTAACGAACCTACGGATTTCTCCAATCCTAAAGCTTTGGCTCCCTCGATTGTTGCCATTCTCAGCACTGATGATGCTGGCAGAACTGTTGGATCGTGGTAGTGTTGTTTCTGGAGTAACGCGCCGATTTTCGTGGTTTGGAGCATATCTAGGCTGTTGTTACTTGCCGGTCCATCTGTGCCGATCCCCACTGTTACACCTTGCCGGAGGAGGTCGTTTATTTTTGGTGTTCCTTGGGCGAGTTTCATGTTTGCGACTGGGTTGTAGGCCACTTTTACGTGGTGTTTGGCCAATGTCCTCATTTCGTGCTTGGAGAGGTGAATACAGTGGGCGGCGAGGACGTCTGAGTTTAGGAAGTTCAGCTTTTCCAATAGTTGGACCTCGGTTAGACCGTGTTCCTTTTCGATTTGCTTCGCCATCTCCAGTGATTCTGCTAAGTGGATGTGTATGCCCACTTTGAGTTTGGTGGCGCTCTCCCTGATCCGTGTTAGGAGACTGGGATTGCATGAGTAAACTGCATGAGGCCCTAGACAAGGAATCACTCTATCATCTGCGTAGTTCTTGTAGCTTCGGACGAAGTCGAGAGAGTCTTCGAATATCTTTTCGTCCAATCCTTCATTGCCAGTCTCGATTACCGCTTGAGACAATACGGCCTTCAGACCTGCTTCTTGTACAGCTTTTGCGACATGGTCTTCATGGAAGTACATGTCTGCGAAGGTTGTAGTGCCCGTTCTTATCATTTCGACGCAGCCAAGTAAGGCACCAGCGTAGACATCTTCTGGATGGAGTCTTGCTTCTAAAGGCCAAATCGTTTCTGTCAGCCATGTCTTCAATGGCTGATCCTCAGCGATTCCACGAAAAAGAGTCATAGACAAATGGGTGTGACAGTTAATCAAGCCAGGCAGGGCGACTTTGCCACAGCCGTCAATGGTTCTCTTCGCTCTTATCTTGGGGGCGCCTGCTTGTTTCCCTACATAGATGATTGCACTGTCCTTCAGTGCGACCAAACCTTTCTTCACGAAGTCTCTAGTATCCATAGGCAGAATCGCACAGTCTACGATCATTATGTCAGCTTCTTCCAAGAGGACTCCCCTAGGAATTGTATAGTAGTGGTTGGGGTTGCGGATTATATTATTTTAGTAGGAAGGTCGTAAAACTATGCTCACTTGTTTCTGGAGCTTCATGTGAATCAGATTGCTTGCTCTATACTCGCGAATGTATGCACAAACGAGCACAGACTATGAACTACTAAAACAAAGAGAGAAAGCTTCGATGATGAGGCCCGCGACATTCAAGGTTACTTTATGTCTTTCTGTAGCTTCTCCAAACGGTGGTCACCATTGCGATGGTTAAGCCAGAGCTTATCCATGCCCATGGTGAAGAGCCTACGACAAATATGATTCAAAGACTCTTCAGTGCAGCTCAGCAACCCCTCACCGGAAGAGGTTAGAGAGTACACCTTACGAGGTCTGTCATTGTTTAGATCCCATTCACTGCGAATATAGCCCTTCTCCTCCAAGATGCCAAGCAGAGGATAGATCGTGCTAGGACCGAAGTAGACACCGAAATTCTTGCGAATGGTAGTGATTATCTTGTAGCCGTGCATCGGACGAGACTTCAGAAACTGGAGTACAACCAGATCCAGCAAGCCTCTCATGAGTTTTATCTGAACCTCACGAAGCTTATTTTGCCCCAAACCAACACCACACCTTATATGTAGACATGTCGAACAGTTCTCACGTTTTACGCAGATACAATATGTCTATTCTCGGACATATCAAGACTCTATATAGGCGACATCCGATATAAACGTTTGCGCGTAACGAAAACATAAAAAAACATACCAAAACATACGAGAACCGCGAAAAACAAGCCGAAACACCAAAATCTTTTACCAAAAACAAGAAATAAGGTTAAAACGGAAAGTGAAAACTTGGCCCAAACCTTCAAAGAAGAACTTGTTCAACGCATAGTCAGAAATCTTCTCGATATTCATATACTCAGGCTCATTCAAACCAAACCCATGTGGGGATATATGATTATTAAAAGAATGAAAACGTTATTTGGGGTAAAGATCAGGCACAGTGCCCTTTACCCACTCCTCAATTCGTTAGAAGAAAGAGGCTTCCTCAGAAGCGAGAAACAAACAGAAAGAGGAAGAGTGAGAAGAGTATATGAAATCACATCGAGAGGAATACAACTCATCGAATCTTACTACGACTCTTTGAGAGACCAGCTGCAATTGCTAGATATTAAGGGATAAGAGATAGAAAATGAAACGCACACAGGGAAAGGAAAAGCGCGCTAGTGAGAAGAATATTGCAGAAAAGATGCAAAAACTCTTCCAGGAGAGAGGACGAAAAGCGCTTGAAATGGCACGAGAAGAGATTTCGCAAGAAGAAATGGAATGCAAAGAGGTTCGTGAAGCCTTAGACTACTTCATGACTCAGTATTGGCAGGACCTAGCTAGGCCGACTCTCCTTTCTCTGGTATGCGAAGCTGTTGGAGGAGATCCTGACCTAACGACACCCATAGCCGTTTCAATGATACTGATAAGCGGAGCCATGGACATACATGACGACATCATTGACGAATCCAAAGTGAAACACAAGCGCTCTACTATTTTTGGAAAGTTTGGGAAAAATATTGCTCTTCTGGCTGGGGACGCACTAATGTTCAAAGGACTTCTTCTCTTAAACCAATCACTTGAGAGTACCCCACGTGACAAACGGAGAGCTATAATTAACACTATTAGAGAGATGTTTTTTCTGCTCGGAGATGCCGAAGCGCTAGAACTCAAGTTTCGAAGGAGGCTTGATGTAACACCTGAAGAATACGTAAGAATTGTAGAAAAAAAGGCAGCCGATGTGGAAGCCCACACGAGTATAGGCGCAATCCTTGGAGGTGGAACCAAAGAGGAGATAGAGACCTTGGGACGATACGGTAGGCTCCTAGGTATGATAATCATTTTGGGTGATGACGTGATGGATTCTTGGGATATAGATGAGCTCCGACATAGAATCCGAAAAGAGCACCTCCCACTGCCGCTCCTCTTCGCCCTGCAGAACCCCAAAACGAAAAACACAGTAACATTTCTTCTTTCGAAGAGAGAAATAGTTGAACAGGATTTGCAGACGCTTATTGAAATAGCTAGAGAAGACTCCAAAGCTATAGAATTGTTAAAGGAGTTAACTGTAAAGGCACAATCTCACTTATCACATGTAATGAGGTGTAGGGAAGATCTTCAGATGTTCGCCACTTTGGCCGGTAACGTATGATAGACAAACTAGGCGGAAGCTAACCCCACCACTGCCACCAACGTATTCGTGGCTTAGGGCGTTTTCCTTTTGTCATTTTACCACCTGATGTTAGTTCTGTATATGTGTTCTACACATATTTTCTATTTAAGTATTGTTGTACAGCGATACACATGATGTAAAAGCTTTTAGCAAAACCAGCTCTACTGAATGTACAGCAACGGAGTCCAAGGTATGCCAAATAAGCTATCTAGAAGTGCCGTTTTTTCAAGGTTTTTCCTGTTATTCACTACGCTTATATGGTACTCCATGACTGTTTTGTTGAAAGCGCGTTGTTCAGCGAACTTGCTGCAATCACACGCCTTTGCCATCGATGCTGCGTACTTCGGCGCAATAGTAGGATCTAGCCTTGGTGGCGCAGTTCTGACAAAGCGAATGCGTAGGAATAACCTTCTATTCACATGGATAATCTTGGGGGTAGTAACATCCTTTTTGCCTCTAGTAGTTTGCGGCACATCTTGGGAGGTAATTGCACTTGCATTTTCCTTTTTGGGCATCGGCGTTGGACTTGGCCTGCCGGCTTGTCTTTCCTTTTTCATAGATCGAATTAGGCTTGAGAAAAGGGGACATATAGGAGGTCTTACATTTATTGTCACAAGTGTAGTAGCCGTAGCGGTCGGTCCATTCTTCCAAGGTAATGATCTAGCATTTTGTTCAGCAATTTTCGTCGGGTGGCGGTTCCTTAGCTTGGTTGTGTTCTACGTATCGCATCGCTCAGACACTCCTCTGAGAGAAAACTCAGAGAAAGATTCTGAGCAGGTTGTCTTTGCATCTGCCTTGCGAGTAAGAACCTTTACACTCTATTTCACTTCTTGGCTTGTCTTCAGTCTCATAGATACCTTTGAGAGCGTGATCATAAGAAATTCTGTTGAACCAGACCTATTCAATTTGGCCAATAATGTCAATGGTGTTATCAGTGCGTTTTCCGTTTTCTTTGCGGGAATTCTGGCTGACAGAATTGGACGGAAGAAAATTGTGATTTCTGGTTTTGTCGCACTAGGGGTTGCCTACGCAATTGTGGGGTTGGTTGGGTTCGATGTTTTCTGGTATCTCCATTCAATCATTGACGGTATGGCAGGAGGTATCTTCATGATTGCTTTTGTGCTTCTAATCTGGGGAGACCTCGCCCCACCACAATCTAGGGAAAGGTATTATGCAATAGGAAGCATTCCGTTTTTTGCATCACGAATAATCGGAACTCCGACAACCCCGTACATTGTTCCCCTCGTAGGAATATCCACGTCCTTCTCATTGGCGGCCTTCTTTCTATTCGTTGCTGTTTTGCCGCTCATGTTTGCCCCAGAAACATTGCCTCAAGAAAAAATGGAACAGAGGAGGCTGCAGGAATATCTGCAGAAAGCAAAGAAAGCTAAAGAAAAATATGGCAACTAAAACGGAAGCAAATGGTGCATTTAGTCTCAAAGACTTTAGAATACCTTGAGATGTATATGTCGAACTACGAGTACAATGAAGTATCAGCTGGGCCCGGTTTTTTTCTGTTCACGCCTGCGCTTTTCATCGATTGCTTTCCTAACCCACTCTGAAGGGTTCGAAACTTTTTTCAAGTACTTCAGTTGATCCACTCTCAAGCGGATTCCATAGTGGAGTTTCTTCTTGCTCACGTCCCCAACACCATTTTAATCAAGATTTCGGAATGGCAAAAGCTTTATGAATCCAGAATATCGATCCGTGGCAAATCTCTATTCGAAGAAAGACCAAGATCTCTTGCGAGTAACGAAACTGCAGCGTTTAGTTGGCTTCTATATATGAGGCTATCTTCGCTAAGGTTTTTGAGAATGGATGATCCGGCTTCTCCTCGCTGAATATGTACGTTCCTCCGGCTCTTAGTATGTCGCAGGAGCAAGGTATGACTTCCATTAGGGGCATGGTGTGATTGATGTTGTATCGTTCTCTAAGGATTCTTTTCTGATTTTTAGATGGTAGGACTTCACAGGGTACCTTATTCATTATGATTGCGGTTTTCTTCTCAAAGAGATCGTAAAGTTCATGAATCATTCTCTGAGTCCCTTCTATGTCGGATGTGTCGGTACCTGTTATTACCAAGACTGTGTCTGCGCCTACTATGGCGTTTATGGATGAGTACTGGAGCCCTGGACTCGTATCAAAGATGATGTAGTCCATATGCATATCATTCAGCACGGAATTTTTCAGAGACAAGAGTCGTCCCAGCGCTCTCATTTCCCACTTTCTATCCTTCGCAGACATCTCTCGAATGGCTTCTGTGGTAGGATTAGCCAGGCCGACCAAAAATTTCCCCTTCCCAGGATTCTTTGGGGTAACATCGATCAGAACCTTTTCGATGCCGCAAACCCCACTTAGATAGTCATTCAACCAATATTCAGCACCATCCACTCTGAATATTACATGAAGACTTGGAGCGCGGAAATCGAGATCAAGTAGACAGACGTCTTTTCCTTTCCTAGCGTACGTTGCAGCCAGATTGACCGAGATTAGCGTCTTTCCGGTTCCGCCCTTATAGGAGTGAAGCGCTATGATTTTCCCCATAATAGCTCATCTCATGCCTGTTTCTCAGCATAGAAATAGGCCTTGCGCCCCCTTCTTTCCTTTCTCAGGTATCCCATCAATACCAACTGGTTCAAGTAACCGCTCTCTACTGCTCTCGCCCTTTTTGTAAGCTCAGCGATCTGGTCGGCGGTTCCTTCGCCGAGCTTGCAGAGCGTTACAGCAGTTTTTCTTAAGTGATCGGGCAGAGATAACAAGGTCATCACATCCAAGGTGCCATCTGGCATAATCTGTGTTTCTTTTTGGTTGTGCCTCTGAATCTCAATCATAACATCCATCTTATCGTTGAGTTGGTCGAGACTCTCCTTTATCTTCTGCAATATTATTGTGGGTTTTTTCTCCAAGCTTTTATACATGGTCACAGTGTGTATCCTCGAGTTGTTTGACGCATCTACAAGTGTTTAAGACGGTGAAGTATCTATTAAGTCTTACGACATATTACTTAGTAGCTTTTGGCAGTGGCGCCGGATCTTCGTGCAAAGAGTAGTTGAGGAAGTATTCAAGTTGCGTTTTGGGTCTTGGAGCGTTCTGCTTCTATCAATAACACTCGAAAATTATGAGAAATGTGATCGAGGTTATGAAAATGCACGTGAGGGATTGTGTGGTGGATCTTGCTGTTCCTCCGTCCAAAATCTAATCAACAAACGTGGTCTTAGCTAGCTGCGTTCTTAAGCCACGTCTCAAGTGTTGGAACATTTTTGGAAGTGATTCAGCGGTAGAAACTGCTTTTCTTTTGATGAACTGTAGAGTCTGGCAAAAAAAAGTAGTCGCGGAACTTGTAGATTATTGGTTGAGAATCTTGAGCTTGGTGTTGTTTGCCTAGTAGAGGGATGGTGGGATTTTGATGCCGCCTTCTTCTGTGACGGGGAGCATTGTCTTTAGTTCTCTGAAGTATTTGAGTACTGTTAAGCCTCTCTCTGTTATGGCGTAGACTATTCGTTTTTTCCCTACGGTTTTTTCTTCGACTAGTTCTTGTTTGATTAGGAAATCTAGGTAATCCTTTAGAACGCTGCAATTGACGTTTGCTTTAT
>Ga0209635_10003924_pt1 | contig 11646 bp, 9 predicted proteins | sample DeeMarSWOR230_32_FD_187463 | JGI IMG/M metagenome (GOLD analysis project Ga0209635, IMG submission 187463) | Marine sediment microbial communities from White Oak River estuary, North Carolina - WOR-2-30_32 (SPAdes) (version 2) | ecosystem: Environmental > Aquatic > Marine > Intertidal zone >...
GAGTGCCGTTGCCCGTGAAGTGGTCGCTATGGAGAATAAAGGATGGGATGCCCAATTTCGTGGTGATGGCCCGAGGGCACTACTGCCTGCAGGCGAGGTAGCAGGTCTGGTAGACGACCTTCCTACCGTGAAAGAAATTGTCGAACGGACAGTAAGAGAGGCTGAAGAAATCATAAAAAGCATGCCTTCGAGATTTCTCAAGGGCTAAATGCTGTAATTTCACTACAGGTATGACTGAAGACTGGTTACAGACCTAGCTGTCGAGCCACCAGCTCCCGATGAAAATTACCATCACCCAGAGTGACCTCGGCTGCCTTAGCCCTCTTAAAATAGAGTGGCATATCGTGGTCTTCGATAAAACCGACCCCGCCGAAAATCTGCTGTCCTAAAGCGGTGACTCGTCTATACGCATCACTCGTCCAAGCCTTTGCCATTGCTATCTCCATCGCGCAAGGAAGACCTTCGCTGAGCTTCCAGGCCGCTTCGTAAGTCAGAAATCGGCAACCATCAACGTCCATCATAATGTTGGCGATATAGTGATGAATCACCGGGAAGCTACCTAAAGGACGTCCGAATACCATTCTCTCTTTGGTATAATCAGCAGACATCTCCAGTACCTGCTGAGCTCCTCCAACCATCTCAGCACACTTGGCTAGCGTTGCCTGTTGAAGGGTCTTCTCCAACGGAGCCCAGGCCTGGTCTAACTCCCCAACGATGTTCTTTTTCAGCACTCTTACCTTATCAAAGATAATCTCACACAGCTTGTCCCCGGCGATAGTCTTCAATACAGTGCGACTGATGCCTGGACTCTTGCTATCCAGTAGAAATGCAGTAATCCCGTCTTCTGGAGCTTTGCCTTTTTTAGTTCGAGCGACGCATATTATGTTATCGGCCATGTGAGCATCTGGGATGAAAAGCTTGGTGCCGCTGATGATATAGTTATCGTCATCATCTGTGGCCTCAACCTCCACCGAGGTGGCATCATAGCTTGCATTCGGTTCGGTCAAGGCTAGAGTGAAAATAACCTCGCCATTTGCTACCTTGGTCAACAACTCTGTTTTTTGCTGCTCAGTCCCGCCGTTCAGGATAAAAAGACCGCTCAGAATGACCGTAGAAAAGAAAGGACCGGGCAAACAGGCGCGCCCCATCTCTTCGAGCAACACCGCCAAGTTTAGGAAACTCCCTCCGAGCCCTCCGTACTTTTCTGGGAATATCAAACCTAGCCATCCCAATTCCACCATCTTACGCCATAACTCTGGAGGATAACCTCTCTCATCATTCACCATCTCCCTGACTAGGGACTTGGGGCACTCCTTATTCAGGAAATCGCGCGCCGTTGTCTTAAGCATCTCTTGTTCTTCGTTCAGGTCGAAGTCCATGGTTGTCCCCCTCTCTGCTCACATTCTCGGTTCTCGGGGCAGATCCATTCCCCTGGTGGCGATGAGGCTTCTCATGAGTTCATGAGAACCACCACCATAAGTGAGGTGGACGGCGAACCGATAGAGGTGCTCTACAGACCCTCTTAACGGCACCCACTTGGAGTCGGGTTCAAGTTGACTATATAGCCCCAGAATCTGCATGCCTGCGTTAGCAACCCGCTGGTCTAGCTCATTACCCCACACTTTAGCAATCGCTGCCGCCACGTCGGGAACGATTCCTTTGTTCATCAGCCAGGATGTCCGGTGGCCGAACAAGCGTCTTATATTACTCTCAATGGCCAGTTGTGCTAGACTCTGTCGAACGATGGGGTCTTCAGCTAGTGGCTTGCCGTTGTGTTCTGTCTCCTTGGCATATTGTATCAATTCATCGACGATTCTCCTCACGTTTACCATACCTGAGAGTGCCATTCTCTCAAAACCCAGAGCCTCTCGTAAGTAGCTCCAGCCCTGATTTTCCTCACCTATGCGGTTTTTCCTGGGAACACGGACGTCATCGTAAAAGACCTCATTTGTTCTTTCGCCGGCCATCGTCAAGAGGGGTCTTATGGTGACACCTGGACTGGTCAGGTCAACAACAAAGAGAGATATTCCCCGATGCCTAGGTACATCAACACTGGTCCTGGCGGCCAGCCAATGATGGGTAGCCTCGTGAGCGCCAGAACTATATATCTTTTGGCCGTTAATCACGTAGTCGTCTCCATCTGATATAGCGCGCATCTCTAATGATGCCAGGTCGGTGCCGGCATTGGGTTCGGAGTAACCAAGCGACATCTCTATCTCTCCACGAGCAATCTTGGGCAAAAACTCTCTCTTTTGCTCTTCCGTACCATGAAGCATAATGACGGGGCCTACAATTGAGGTACCGATGCCGCCACCCATCGGGGCTCCGCGAGAAGACAACTCTTCGATAATAATACGTCTGTAGGCAGGGGAGCGTCCCAGCCCACCGTACTCTTCAGGCCAGTGAGGGACCAGCCACCCCTTGGCGCCGAGCTTGCGACCAAATTCTCGGGCATGGGGTCTACCTTCATAGTACTGGTCGCGCTCTTGTAGAATTTTTTCAAGGACGTCAGGGGTCAGGTTCTTGTCTAGAAAATCGCATACCTCCCGTCTAAACTCAGCTTCTTCCGCCGTATCCTTTTCCCCGACGGAATACTCCTTAAAATCCATGACTCACCCCCTATCCTTCCCAGTACATCTCTCCTGCACGATTGCATTTGATTACGGTGCTTTCTATATATACTGATTGCCACCTTTTGTCAATTACCTCCGTCATTATGCTAGGGGTAAAACAGATGCTTCGCCTCTTGCTTCAGCTCTCCTCTGAAATCCGGGTGGGCAATGGCAATTAGCTCCTCAGCACGTTGACGGCAGTCTTTACCCATAAGTCGGGCAATTCCATATTCGGTGACCACGTAATCAGCAAAGTAACGAGGTATGGTGACAACCGCCCCTTGCTCAAGCTGGGGTACAATTCGCGAAACGGACCCGTCGAGGGCTGTAGAAGGGAGAAGTATAAGAGCTTTACCCCCTTTTGATTGTATCGCTCCTATGTGCATCTCCGGTTGCCCACCGTGACCGTTTATCATCCGCGCCCCAAAGCCCGTCTCAGAATTGATTTGGCCCGTGAGGTCTACCGAGATTGCGTTGTTTATAGCAACAAAATTGTCGTTCTGCGATATATTCCTGATGTCTAAGATGTACTCTGCGTCGTAGCATTCGAATACGGGATTGTTGTCGATAATCTCAAAGTCCTCCCCGCTACAGCCAGTAAAGGAGGCAGCGGTCACTTTCCCCGGGTGGAAGGTCTTGTACTTCCCAGTGACAATACCTTGCTCAACGAGGGTACCAAACCCAGGTGAGCCCATCTCGCTGTAGATACCGAGATCATGCTTGTTATCAAAGGCGCCGAGGCTGATCATCCATACGGCGGGCATGCCCACACCAGTTTCGATAGTATCCCCGTCCCCGACCAACTGAGAAACATTCTGGGCGATAGGCAGCATCTCAGGCGGTGGCTCACCAAGCGCCAGCAATGTCATGATACCTTTAACTGTCTTCAGGTCTACGGTGGAGAAGAATTGTACCATAGGTGCCCGCCTTGCCTTTTCTATCTTTAGAATAATGGGTTCAACCAGTTCTCGCACCCCAGGGGCTGTCTGAGACAGAAGTTCCTCTTGCATCTCGTCTGTTAGCAAGGGTGGCGTGTACTCGACGAAGTGATCAATCTCTGAAACATGAATGAAGTTGCTGCCCCCGGTCCTGATTTGAGTCTCATCCACCTCAGCGATGACATTCCTCGCCCTCCGGCAGTAGCTCCTCTTGTTCCACATATTCGCACCAAAGCTGCAAAAACCATCTTTATCTGGCGGTGAAAGTGTTACCATAACAACATCTATTTTGTAGGGGCACTCTTCCGGTCGTTCATCGAAGGGCTTCATCATCTGGGAAAATGTACCCGGCCAATATATGGTTCGCTTGGCATCACTCCCTGCCGGTGCCATGCGAGCAAAATCACCAATAAACAGTTCTATGGTGTTATAAAAGGCCTCATCCATACCCAGTTCATAAAACATGCCGACGTTCGTCTGCTGCGGCATACATGTGTGGAAGGTCACATCCTTTAACCCATCCTTCCTGGCAGCAAGTGCTGGTCCCAGCAGATGAGGCTGAGCAGTCAGGGGTATAATTACACGGTCACCTGATTTGACCACCTTAACCGCTTCTTCGGCAGAGACTAGCTTCCTTTGGTATTCATCTCGCCAATCCTTTCCAATACACCTGGCTTCAACCAGTCTTTCTTCCTTCATAGTTTGAACCCTCCCATGTCAAATGATTCGATGGATATATCAATATTTCTCTCGACAATAGTATAATACTAAGAGATAAGAAAGCACCCTATTCCGAAACTTCTCGAACTCTATAATGGACATTTAAGATAGCCGATTTTCGCCTTTATCGCAGCATTGATGTGCCTAGAAAACCCCATCGTATTGTAATGCCAACTCGTTGTCAATAGCTAAAAATTAGCGTCAATCAACCTTTGAGGATTTCACTCACGGAACCAGAACACACTCCACTTTGTGGAGGCTTTTTTCTTCATGATTTCTATCCAGCCCTCACTTGGAGAAGGTGATAGACGAGCTAGTTCTTGAAATTCTACCTTATGACTTATTGTTAGACAACGGGACTAAACAATCCGTCTAAACGGGATGTGAGACAAGAAGTTGCTGAATGGCTGGAATGAGGTTCTTTTTATCAAACAAGAATTCGGAATCTATCCAGTAAGGCCCACCATAGCCTTAATTCTAGACCTTGCCCAACGAGTCGACGCTAAAAAGGGCACCTGCTCTACACTTAGAGTCTCGGAGGTCCCCAAATCTACAGAAGCGAATTAAGCTAAATTTACCAGCCGACACCCGATTCTTGTGATTTAGTCATTATCTCAAGCGGTCAGGCTTACATCCACCACATATTTATCAAAATACTAATTTGTTACCCCACAAAGACCTCAGGTGAATTAATGAAGAGTCTCCTGCAACCGCACTATGAACATTTAATAAACATATAGTCCGGTTGGTTAGTTTATTTATTAACCTCTGGGATGGCAGGAATCTCTTCGATTTCGGGGCAGTCAGCCCCTTCACGCCACCAAGTTATTGGCCGGAATTCCCGCGGCACGACACCCTCCTGTTTGAATCGAGGGTATCCGAGGACTATGGAGCTTGTTATGGCAAAGGGGGCCTGAAGTCCTAGTTTCTCCATGATGGAAGGTACCCCATTACATACTGCTACAAATCCAACCCAAGTGGCTCCGATTCCAAGGGAGTTGGCTACGAGGACCATGTTGGTCCCACAAATACCTACCTGCATCTGCGGTCCGCCGATTGCCCTGCTGTCAGCGGCGATCAGAATCACTACTGGGGCGCCCAACAAGACAGGATGAACCCGATTGACAAGACCAGTCCCAATCCCTCCCTGAATAATACGGGGATCATAGGATGCTAGATTCGGGTTAGCCTCATATCCCGCTGCCAGCGTCTTTACGGTTTCGTCATTAGCATACATCCGGTGAAGCCCAGTTAGAATTCGCCAAGATGCCTCATTCATCTCATCAATGAGGGCTTTGTTGGTGACGACGATGAACTTCCAAGGTTGGGCATTACCACCGCTGGGAGCAGCCCGGCCTGCTTCAAGTACCCTCCTGATGAGGAATTCGGGTACCGGTTTATCCGAAAAGTTCCTCACACTACGCCGGTTATACACTATCTTCTCAACTTCAGTCCACTCATCTGGATTCCCCTCGGTGTCTTGGGGCTGCAGCGGGTATACTGCAGGGAGGGGATGGGGATAGGTCCTCCAGAAGCTGGAATCCACATGATACGGCTCAACAATGGATATAGCATCTACAGGGCAGGCCACCATGCAGTTATAACAGCTAAAGCATGCCCAGTTTCCCTTAAAATTAGGGATGCTATTCTCTCCCATCTCCCACGCCGCGAAAGGGCAGTTCTCAACGCACAGACCACAGCCGGTACACTTCTCCGAGTCCACTTTCATCTTTCCCATGTGGACATCTTCTGGACGGAAAATCGGTTTCAGGTCTTCTTCCCAGGTCATAGCCATGTCTTTTCCCTCCCCTCTATCAATCTATCTGAAGTTTGGATAGTTCTGAAACATGCGTATAGAACTAAAAATGAATCCATTCACCGTCACTGATTGTTACTCCTAGTGGGTCGAGGCGGACACGCATGACATCCAGTTCTTCCTCCGTGGGTGGCTTCATCCGTTCCAGGTTGGGGGCAATCAGCGGCTCGAAGTCCATCTTTTCCAGCACGTCTTTAACCTCAACCCACTCGGCAAGAGCCAGCAGTTTCATATATCTTGTTTCTTCGTCGTAGCCAAACATCGCCTCGGGTGTTATAAGGCGGTACGGTCCACTCCCAGCTGGTAAACCAGCCCTCTCTCTGGCCCCCGGTGAGCCGTCCAAAAAACCAGGTGAGGAGATGAAGTCCATCTTCTTCACAAACTTGCGCTTCTCCTGTGTGGTCATCAGGATGGTACGCCAGCACATCGAGGCGATTTCATTAGCACCACCTGCTCCACCATAGCGCCGCCCTGGGTGATAGTAGTCGCCACCCAGGAACGAGGAGTTGATGTTGCCGTAGGGGTCTACCTGCAGGGTGGCTAGCATCCCATAGTCAAAATATCCGGTCGATGCCAGGCTGCAAACGGTATTCATATTCGTCCAGGCAACCCCTCGATAGCTTGCTTTGGCGCTGACAAACTGCATCAAGGGCGAAAGTGGTACCAAGGGTTGTGGGGCAATTACTCCGTCTTCCGTACTGGCGGTGAGATTCGGTAGATAAAGGGCCTGCGCCAGCAGTGAGGCAATCCGAGGTGGGCCACCCCCCACCACCCAGTAGCTCTTATCTGCTTCCATCATGTTGGCCATGACAGAAATCATGGCTTCAGCCTCGGTAAAATCAGTTGCCCTTGTCATAGGTAGTAGCCCTCCTTGATTTTGGCTGCCTGTTTTAGTGCCAGTAACCGTTCCAGCCCAATCCTCTGTTCCAGGTACTCCTGGTGATTAGCCACACCGTAAACATACTTTTCCAGGTATTGATTTAGTCCTTCACCAGTTGGCTCACGACCCGCCTGAAGCAGCTCCATTACAGCTGGCTGGTCGCTGTCATACAAACCCTGGACCTCTCCAGGGTGAGAGCCAAAAGGTGCCTCAACGACAGCGTCCACCAGATAGTAGGGTATGGTCGTCTTGCCGGGGTCACGCCTTATATACTCAGTATCAATAATCTCCTCAGTGGAGATGATAAGCTTCTTGGAGGCTGCCGCTGTCTCCCAGGGCGATACACTCGGGCCGAAGATACGAGCGTTGCCATATACGTCGCATTGGTGAACGTGTATCAGGGCAACATCGGGATTAAGGGCTGGCAGTAATGTAATCTCTTTTTCTGTCCAGGGGTCCTTGACCAGTTTGGCAGCCGAGTACTGAAAAGCCCCCGTCCCCCCGAGAAACCTCACCGGAATAAAGGGAATACCCAGAGCACCAGCCAGTTGCCTCATTGTTAGGGCCGAATTGCTCCACTCGGTAACCGTGATATCTCCGCTATCAAGAACGCGGGTTAGTGCCGAGCCGACACCTATGAAGCCAACGTCAATGTGCCTGACACAGCCAGCACCTACCAGTAGATTGACAATGACGTAGGTAAAACGCCCACCCACACCCAGATTTTTCTTCCTCTGACGAATGACCTCACGCAAAAGTGAGCTGGGTCCCCGCATTACCATGTTGCAGTCGAAACAGAGATAATCACCGTCGCTGACAAATTTGCTCACGGCCTCCTGTTCGGTCATTACCTTCTCTACCAGAGCGCGTGGCTTGTTATCTCGTATGTAGGCCCTATGTCCATCCGGATCAGGCGTATGGAACAGCCTACCAATCCCTGAATCAAGAACCTCCATGGTGCCCCTTTCGTACTTCGATTATTCTTGCCGGAGTCAAGCTTTTTCCAGGATGTGGATGGTCATGGCAGCTTCACCAGCGCCAACTGTACCACCGGCATTATGGGTCATAGCGATACGGTGTTTTTTCACCTGCCGCTGCCCGGCTTCACCGCGAAGCTGGGTAACAAGTTCATATATCTGTGCCAAGCCAGAAGCACCAATAGGGTGCCCACGTGAGATTAGGCCACCACTGGGATTAACCGGAATCTTGCCGTCAAGTGCCGTATCTCCTCTCTCTGCAATGACACCACCTTCTCCCCTCTTGCAGAACCCCATTGACTCCATAGCAGAGACTTCTCCAAAAGCAGTCGCATCATGAACCTCCATCACATCTATATCTTCGGGAGCTAATCCGGTGATATTGAAGGCCCGTTTGGCGGCTCGTTCAACTATGTTATCGCTCCCGGTTCGAATTCCACCTTCAAGTACCGACGCCCGGATTTTTACCGCCCGGTTGCTAGGGTGCTTCGTGAGGAACTCCTCACTACAAACAATGGCGGCGGCGGCACCATCACCAATGGGGGCACACATTGCCCTGGTTAACGGATAGGATACAACATAATCATTCAATACTTGCTCGACCGTCTGGGGAAAGGTATATTGGGCCAGGGGATTCATGGTTGAGTTGTTGTGGTTTTTTGACGCAATCACAGCCAGTTGACGCTGCGTTGAGCCGTAGGTCTTCATATGGTTTCGAGCCCCGGCAGCATAGAAGTCCATGAAGGCAGAATGACCACCCTGCTCTTCCCGCCCCTCCTTACGGAGCTGGACTATACGTTGCGCCATCTCCTCGACATCAGTAGCTGCCGAGAAGCTTTGCATCACCTTGACGCGGTCTTCGTTATGCTGCTTTTCAACTCCAATAGCAAGGGCACAGTCGTAGAGTTCTGCCTTTATGGCGGACCACGCCCCATGAAGGGCGGTACTGGCACTGGCACAGGCATTCTCTACATTGGTCACCGGTATGCCCTGTAGCCCACTGGCCGTCAGGGCCACCTGCCCTCGTATCGAATGCTGGAAAGAGTAGAGACCCCACGTGGTATTGGAGAACCAGGCAGCTTCGATATCGTCCCTAGTAAGGCTACAGTCGCGAAGAACATCATCAAGGACCTCTCTGGTCATATCCTTCATGCTCCGCTCGAGGAACTTACCGAACTTTATCATGCCCACGCCGACTATATATACGTCATTACCCATTACTCACCTCCTCCACTAATTTGTCTATTCTAATTTGTCTATTATTGTAGACTGAAATCCTCTAATCGGCCAGCAGTCTTACCGCGCCTTCGAGGGCGAGAGTTTCGTTGACACCATCCTCAATCATAGACGCCCGGGCATCACGGAATATCTTTTCGATTACGAAATCCTTAGAGAGTCCATAACCACCGAAGATTTGTATCGCCATACTGGCCACCCGGAAGGCTGTTTCCGTGCCCATTATCTTCGAAGCAATCGAATACTGGAGCGCCGGAGTTCTTGTCCGGGCGTTATAGAGTGAGACCCTTCGAGATAGGGAACGGGCGGCTTCAACCTGAGTGAACATATCGAAAAGTCTTGCCCTGACACTCTGGTGCTCCATGATAGTCTTTCCACCCTGGACCCGCTGCTTGACATAGGTAAGAGCTTCGTCAAGGGCGGAACGTGCTGTGCCTACGAACAGGGACCCCATGCCGGCATTTGCCCCGGCGAGTATATTATAAATCATCATTTTGTAGGTTGCCGGGTCACTACATATCATATAGTCCTTGGGAATCCGCACGTCATCAAAAAATATCTCACCCTGGTTAAGCGCCCGCTGCCCTAGTTTATTGAGTGGTTTACCTCGGGAGACGCCGGGTAGGTCCAGAGGAACGACCGCGACACCACAGTCCTCCATACTACGGCATGGTTCGATGCCCAGAAAAAGGGCAGCGTGGGTGGCAATGGTGCCATTACTTACCCAGGCTGATTTCTGGCCGTTTAGGACGTACCCGTCCCCTTTTAGGGTAGCCGTTACCTGAGGGATTGTTTTAACCTCACCGGTGCGCTCTTCATCAAAGTAAAGCCAGTCAGAGCCTCGTTCCGGCTCAGTAATAGCCCAGCACCCGATTAGCTTCGCCTCGGTGTCCTCACAGTAGCGGCGGACAAGGTTCTGTAGTTCCTGATTGGGCGACAACATGGCGAAATTGAAAGGGAACGAGGAGACACCCAGGCTGATTGCCAAGTCGGGTGCAGCGTAGCCCATTTCCTCGGATATGAGGTTTCCAGCTAAAGGGTCATTCATCGCCAGACCACCATATGCCTCTGGGAAATTCCTTTTGTGGTAGCCAAGCTTGTAGGTCTGGCGGAGTACATCCCAGAGGATTGAGTCTTCGGAAATTACGTCCTGAGGATCAGCGAGCTTGTCCATCTGAACAGCGGCTGGACGCCACACATTCATAAAAAACCTTCTGGCCTCGTCACGGATTGCCTTCTGTTCATCAGTGAGGTTGAAGTCCAGTTCAACTAGTCCCATAGTGCCTCCCTTCTACGTGATTAAGTCTTGAATGGTTAAATATAACACGAGCGCAATTTGGTATCAATAAAGTTATGCTAGCAGACCACCGTCGGCAACAAGGGTGTGCCCAGTAACATAGCTGGAGGCATCAGAAGCCAGGAACAGGGCCACGTTAGCAATCTCATTCGTCTCGCCGATTCTTCCGAGCGGCACCTGAGCCTCAAGTTGTTTAATGAAATCGGCGTTATCCCATATGAACCGGAGCATCTCCGTTCTTATGCCTCCCGGAGCAATGGCGTTTACCCGAATACCGTAGCCGCCTAATTGTCGTGCCATAACCCGGGTAAGCATGACGATGCCTGCTTTGGAAACATTGTATGGTCTCCCGGCGAGTGTGAGTCCTGTTGGAACGGCGGGTATCGGTATTATTGGCGCGAGCGTCCCGGCGATTACCCCTCCCCTCAACCCTTCCACTGAGGCTATATTGATGATGTTCCCTTTCCTCCGCTCAACCATACCCTTACTTACTGCCTGGGAGCAAAGATAACAACCGTTAAGATTAACATCAAGGACCTTCTGCCAGTGCTCATCTGGCAATTCCGACTGAACTTCCAGTCCACTGATACCGGCGTTGTTAACCAGAATTCCGATTTCTCCAAGCTCGCTCGTCACCTTTTCGACAAGCTCCTCAACTTCTGACCTCTGACTGACATCAGCCTGCACAGCAAGACAACGTCGTCCGAGGCCCATGATTTCATCAGCCACAGCCTTCAACTCACCGTCATCGGCTATGTAATCGGCGATGGCAACATCAGCTCCGGCTTCAGCCAGTACCAGGGCGATAGCCTTACCTATTCCCCTCTTGCCTCCGGTAACAAGAGCCACCCTGCCCTCCAGAGATAAACTGGGTAAAGTCATAGTTGAGCCTCCTCTAACCTCTGAAATTGAAAGTGATGGTATTGACTTTATATTATGCGAATTCTATAGTATTGCTTTAAAGGAGGCAAGCGGTCGGTGGAGCAAACACTTGTTTGTTTTTCTCTTCATGTCTTCAAATAATTGCCCCTGAATACACCATAGCAATCAAAGAAACGGGATAGTTGGTTGAGTCTGAAAGATAAGTGTGCCATCGTGGGTCTTGGTTACACTGTTCAGGGCAAAGTTCCGGGGCGGAGTGGTATGAGCTTCTACTTGGAGGCTACCAGG
>Ga0209635_10003925_pt1 | contig 11643 bp, 10 predicted proteins | sample DeeMarSWOR230_32_FD_187463 | JGI IMG/M metagenome (GOLD analysis project Ga0209635, IMG submission 187463) | Marine sediment microbial communities from White Oak River estuary, North Carolina - WOR-2-30_32 (SPAdes) (version 2) | ecosystem: Environmental > Aquatic > Marine > Intertidal zone >...
TATTGGTCCTCATGCGGATGATTTAACTATATTTTCAGGGGGAACGCTCAAGAGATTATCAAGTGAAGGGAATAAATTGATCTGCGTGAGGATTACCGACGATTATGGAGATTGTGTAGGACTTACCAAAGAAAGAGGAATAAAATATAATCGTAGAGAAGTAGAAAGAGCATATAAAAAGTTAGGAGCAGAAGAGATTATACACCTAGATTATCCAACAGATACTTTATCAGGAGCAGATTATATAGAACTTCGGGGAAAACTGGTATATTTAATGAGGAAATATAAACCAGATCTAGTAGTTTCATTTGATTTAAATAGTACAGATGAAGAAAATATGGATCATATAATTACGGCTCGAGCTGTTAATGAAGCATGTTGGCAGAGTTCCTTTGACCTTTTCTATCCTGAACATTTTGAGGAAGGATTAGAAATTCATGCAGTAGGTGAACGATATTTATTCGCAAGAAATCCAACCATCATAAATTTCCATGTTGATATATCAGATTACATAGAAGATAAAATAAAGGCTATTAATGAACAAAGAAGTGTTCTCAAAAATTTCTTTCATCAGTATAAATTACTAGCACGAGCAAATCGGTTGTATATCGAATTACTCGAAGAGGATGTACCAAATGCGATCAGAGTTAATTTACTTGTTAAAATCGTCTATGGTGAGATAGGAGAAAAATATGGTGTAAAATACGCTGAAGAGTTCAACAAAATAGGAGCTGGATTATTAGAAGATTTAGCTTCAGATTAATTACAAATTTCTCACAAATTGGATAATTTCTTCAATTTTATTTTTATCAAGTTTCAAATTTGGTGAATTATAAATTGAATATTGTAATTCTTCTTCAATTACAAATTTCTGGATATTTTTTAACGCCTTTTTAATGTCTGAATAAGAAATGTTTTGATGTTTGGGATTAATAGTAATTTTAATATCTTCAAAGAATTGCTTAATTTCTTCTAAAGAGAATTCAGCATATACTCCCTGCAAAAACAAACTGATTAAAATATTCATCCCTATTAGATTTCCATGAATATAGTGATCTCCTGTAATTGCTTCTAAGCAATAGGCGAGAAAGTGTTCACTCCCCTCTTCTGGTCGAGCATTTCCCCACTCTTCACATAACTTTACTTCTTTATAAAAACCATTAACAATCGCATCAACACCTTTTTTAGTAACGTCTCGAATATCAAATCTCGCATGCATTAAATCTAAAGCTATCTTTTTAGCATTATTAAAAACCAATAAGTCAAATCTACCATTAATTTCGTCTCTTTCAATTTTCCAATCACCTAGCGCTGAGGTGATAGAGATTGTATCTGATACTCCCGCTCTATTTAAAATTTCTGGTGCCAATTTAATTAATTCGTAATCAATAATGATTTTGTTTGGTATACTCTCCCCTATATATTTCACTTTGTTATCGATCCTCACTGCACTTGAGGAACATAAAAAAGCATCTACAGATATTATCGATGGTATTAATATTAAATCTAGACTGAGATTAAGTTTTTCTTTTAGCTTCCAATTTATATATTTTGCCGTATCACAGGCTGTCCCGCCCCCAAGTCCAACTATTGTAAATCCTTCTTTCATTTTTGATTGTAAACTCGAAAATAGAATATCCAAATGAGTAACTGACATATTTTTGTTAAATATTAAAAGTGTCGGCTCATTGCTGATTTTTGGTTTTATTATTTTCAATGGTTCTTCCATTGTTATTAATACAAACTTTTCAAGAGAATCTAATATTGATATAGAAGTCCAATTACCAAAATCAGGTTTTATAACCATTTTTATAAAAAAATGACGTCTGAATTTTAATTAATAATACGATAATTCATGAAGGATTCTATTTGAATGATTATTTATCCTAGGATTTAATTATCTATAAACATCTAATAATTGAGTTAAATATACATTTTGCTAAAGGAGAGATCCCTATACAGGAATATTTACGAAAAGAATCTTATAAGAATGATCTTAGTAATTTAAACTTTGCATTTAATTAGATAAGTTCTACTAGAATTATTATAAAATTAAAGAAATTTAAAAAAATATTATATCGTATACATTAAAGCTTGATTCTTTAAAAACCGATTGGAGCAAAATATTGGCAGTGAGCAATTTCCTGTACTATTAATGTAGAAGGTGCAACATTGTTAGTAGCTATTTCAATCCAATCGAATGAGTTATAACCACACAACCACATAACTTTTATGTTATATGTTCCAGCAGATAAGGGGGCAGTAATATATTCTAAATAAATTGGTATTGTATAAGTGATATCTAAATTATCATAAGGAGAGGGGTTCTCTACATAATCATAAAGAATTTCAGCTACGCTCACGGATTTTTCATTAAAATCAATAGATACATTAAACTCACATGCTGCATTGACATTAAATCCACCACTATCATCATTAATATACAGATATAAATATGCAAAGAATCTCATTGCTAAATAGGACTCTCCATACGTTGTAATTGATATGTTCATATTTTGCATTAATGTCTTTGTTGTATCAGTTTCATCTATTTCATCATGAGCAGTCGATTCTACTTTCTGAGTTTCAATTATTCTCCCAGAGTCACACTCAATACCACCATCTCCTTCCAGATCGTCAATTTGAGCTCCAAAAGTAAGAAATATATAAATACCAAATCCTAAACCTCCTGCACCAATCAATAAACTTAAAACACCTAAGGCAGTACCTTTTCCCATAATTTATAACCTTATTCTTTTTTTTAATTTGAATTTCTTCTTTTTATTTAATTTTTATTAAATATCTTAATATTGCAATTAATAGACCATCTATAAAAATGCATACTATAGTGTCATTACAATTAAGTCAAAATTATTTATAAAAAAACATAACGACATTAAGCGAACAGTTTCTAAGCTTTCATATAAAGATTGTAAAATATTTTACTCTAATTGACGCCCTACACCATTATACATTAAATACGCCCCTGAAATAATCAGAATTAGATCCACTATTCCTATTATAGTTCTAAAAAGAGGAATATCTAAAAAATTAGAAACGAAGATTCCATATGCACAGGCATAAAATGCCCCTAATCCGAATATAAAATATTTCCACTTTCTTTTTAACTGAATATCTTCAAATTTCTTGTATATTTGATAGGAAATGAAAAATGATGGCCCTACTACGCATATAGATACAATCAATACAAAATAAAGAAAGAAAGGGAGCATCCAATGAGGTGTCCAATTAGGAGCTCCAACTTCTACACCCCAATCTTCTATTAAAAGAAAGATCGCCATAAAAGAAAGAACAACCGCATATCCTATTAAAATTGTTATCTGTTTCTTGTGAGTTATAACTTTTTCTGGTTTTAACAACATTAATTCAAATACTAAAATAAATATCGGAGAATAGAATGCGAAAAAAGTAGTAATAGAATGCATCGCAAGCACAATATTTTCATCAGTAAGAGTGGCATAAATAAAATTTACACATAAGGCAATGACATTACAAATATAAAATCCTGAAAAAATAGCGTTCAGCCGCTTTCTATCTCGCTTGAGAATTTTATAAGCTAAAAAAGCGAAATAAAAACACATTACTCCTTGAGCAACATATACAGTTAAAAATCTTGTAATATTCATTTGATAAAATGACATATCAATATCGCATCAAAAGATTATTACGATCTATTTAAAAAAATTATTTGTCAATACTATTTCTTTAATGTTTTATATATTATTGTCGCTTTGATCTTTGAAATTAACATAAAACAATTGTAAGAAACAATATGAATATCAAAAAAAAGAATAAAAATAATTACATCTTCTTAAGGTTCTTATTCTCTTAACAATTTTCCCAATAAAGAGAATTTTATTAGCATATCTGAATTTTTTACTTTGATTTTACGTGTCATAACTTTTTTTGCAATATCACTACTCGATAATTCTCCTCTCCCGATTGCACTGAATAATTCTATCGTGGTTTGCATTAAGCCATCCCATCCTAAGACTTTTTGATCTAAATTTTTTTTAGATGAGTTTTCTATACTTTCGACTGACAGTTTTCCTTTATCAACGGTAATTAACGCAGCAAAATTACCATCCTTAGGATTTAAAAGTATCTTAAACGTGTCATCTTTATATTTTTCTTTAAACTTTGCATTGTTATTTAAAGGTTCATAAATATCTGCTATGGCATCTGCAAAAGTAGTTGGTCTATCATTATTAGACATAATTATCAATTTACGTTATAATTTAAATTATATATTCAAAAATTTAATGTCTTATTAAAAATTAATGTCAAATTTTATCTTGATATTATCATGCAAATCAATGAAAAGATTATATAAAACGAGATAATAAATGCTGAATATGAAATTAAATAAAATTTATTTTTGAAATTATCAAAAAATATGAAAATGTAAGTATTATACAAAATGCTAAAATAAAGATAATAAAATAAAATATTAAAAATAATTTGGTTTATTTCTTTTTTCTTTTAGGTTCGATTTTCTTAATTATTATTGATTCTGCTTTAACCTTACAATTTTTTAGTATGACTTTAAATCCACCTGCGTTACCAACACCAGGAATAGTCATTCCAACAGTTCCCATTGGGATCATAGCTCCTTCTTCTTCCCATTCTTCTTCTTCCTCTTCCATTTCACCAACAGCAGCCTTGTATTCTTCAGTTTCAATGACTGGATGACCAACTTTCTCCAGCCATGCAGGTAATTCGCTTAAATCAGAAACATCCTCTTCAGTTGCAATTTTATCTCGTAAATCCTCTGGAAGGAATTCATAGACTCGATCTTTGACAGTTTTACCCATCCATACGATAGTATAAATTCCTGCTGGTAAACCGGATTTAACACCATCATATTTTTGATATTTTGGTGAAATAATGTATTGTATGCTTATACCATTAAAACCGGGCATTTGTTTGCCTCCACCTGTTTGATTGGCCATAGCACTAAAAGGAAGACCATTAATTGCTACACCGTCAAAACTTCTATCAATAATTCCATGACCTGCACCAGTCTCAGGTATAAAGAAATCAATTGCTTCAAAGCAACCGCAAGAGGTATGTGGAAATTCCATTCCTGAATAAAGATAAATTCTATCGATTTCTCCTAAAGATCGCTTCTTTATCATTTCATTAACTCCAGAAAATTCACCTGCTAATTCATTCAAGCATTCTCCCATAGGAACCTCATATAGGGGTCCCTTTGGATCGACTCGTGCCGCTGCTCTCGCATCGAACCATGATATTGAACCACATAAACTCATTCGATTAGGTGTTATACAACAAGCATGTGTTGGTGCGAAAGATTGGCATAAAACACAACCATAAAACATATCAACATCTTCATCATTTATACTTCGAGCTCTTTCATCTCGTTTCTCATAAATCTCCATTGCTAATTTATAAGGTTCTTCTATTTCTTTCGGGTCTGTTATTATGGTAACTTGGCATTTTTTAATAATTGGGAGTTCTGCTTTATACAACCTAATGAGAACAGTTCCTAACATTTCAAGAGTGTTAAATCCTTTCTCTACAAGATTCTTTGACAACCTCATCCAATTAGTATACCTTTGGTTCAAGTGCATAATTCCATTCACAAAGTTACAAAATTCATGAACTCTGCGTTCGAAAACTGCTTCTAGGTCTTCCTCTAATTCTGGTCCAGCAACTTCAACTAAAATACCTATAGGATAACGTTCGCCTACCTTCATGTCTTTAATATCAGGTCCTATGATTATAATTTTCCCATCTTCAATTTCCTTATCTTCTTTCACGCGAACGAGTTCAAAATGTTTTTCCACTTTTGGTCCACCAAATTCCACATACATTTGATTTCCTCTAATGCGTTCCCCCTCGTAGACTGGTCCCACATCAAAAGGTAAATCTGAAAAACTCATATTATCAATCTCCTCATATTTTTAATTTAATTATTTATAATTTTTCAATCAAGTTTTCTAAAAATGTTTTCCATTCTTCATCACTTAGATTTGGCAAGCTAAATCTAGCATTTGGATGAGAATATTTATCTAGATCAATTGTTTTTAACCAATTTGTAAAGTTTTTAAGCCGTGATAATGTTTGAGAAACGTAGAAAACTATGTGTCCGCCAAATATTGCCATTGAATATTGTCCCTCACCATCTAAACCTGCCCAATCTTTATCAGATAAACGATTTGTAATGTTTATCAGCGACATATCATATAATTTATTATCTACTATTTTATCTTTTAAATAACTATATGCATGCCCTGTAGATACTACATGACAATCAATTTTATTAGCTATTTCTATAAAATAGTCAGCGACTTTTTTGCCATTAAGCTCCCAGTTTAAAGATTCAGCACCAATCACAAAAATCCTCTTTTTAGGAGTTTTAAGCAAATTTGCCATCACCATTGGATCAGAGACAGAAGTGCCCATTTCAGGGCCTGGGATATTTGCTTTTTGATATGGACGTGCCATTTCACTCAATTTCCTCTGTTTTTATTTTTAGCTAGAACTTTTAAAATAATTGTTATAGATAGGATTATTAAGGACAATTTAAAAAAATTGTTTTTATTAAGTTTAACCAAAATTAGATGGTTAAAATATAAAAAATGAGACAAAAGGAAACCCAATAGTATAATATTTGAAATTTGCTGCTTTTTACAAAAATGTATCAAAAATCAATTGAAATTTGGTTTTTTATTTTGCCAAGGGGCAACCTCTTCAAATGCTTTTGAAACTTGGAGGACGGTCAATTCATCAAATCTTTTTCCGACAATTTGCATTCCAATTGGCATTCCTTCACTAGACCAACCGCAGGGGATTGATGCTGCAGGATGACCACTTATATTAAAAGGATAAGTAAAAGGTATCCATCCATTAGGACTCATTTTTTTTCCATTAATAATTATACCTGTTTTCTTAGTGTCTTGTTCAATAATTCTTGATTTACCGATTTCAAAAGCAGAACATGGCATGGTTGGAGTTATCAAAATATCAAATTTCTTAAATATTTGGCAGATTTCTGTATATATAATTTCTCTTTGTATTTCTGCAAGCTTTAATTGTTCAGTTGAATAATTCAATCCGTGTTTGATGAGTTTAACTAGATCAGGATCCATCTTATCTTCCCAGTCGCTTAGAAAACGACCTAAACTATAACTAAATCCAGAGCTCCAAATAGTTGTCATTAATGATTCAGGATTTCTTACTTTTTTTCTACATTTATCAGTTGACCAACCAAATTCCTCAAACTTTTGAATTCCATTTAAGACAGAATTCTCAACTTCATTATCAAGCACTTCAGCAAATCCTAAATCTAAGGAATATCCAATTTTTAATTTTTTTGGTGTTTCATTAATTCGTTCTAAATAACCATAATTTGGTTTTGGTACAGAATATCTATCAGAATCATCTTGACCTGCTATTATATCTAAAACTAATGCGGCATCTTTAACGTATCTTACAATAGGACCTTTATGAACAAGCGTTCCCATATAACCTGAAGTTTGCATAAGATTTTGGGGTACTCGACCATAAGTAGCTTTAATACCATAAGTCCCACAAAATGAGCTAGGTATTCTTATAGATCCTCCCCCATCTGATCCAGTTGCGATAGGACCTAACCCTGAAGCAACAGCACTAGCAGCTCCACCACTGGAACCACCAGAAGTTCTTTCTAAATTCCAAGGATTTTTAGTTATTCCAAAAATTAAATTATCTGTTTCTCCTTTATAACCAAAGGCAGGAGTGTTAGTCTTACCTAATATTACTACACCTGCGTCTCTCAATCTTTTAACAATAGTTGCATCAGTTTCAGGTATATTGTTTTCCATCAATTTACTGCCATAAGTGGTTCTGATTCCTTTAGTTTCTGTTTCATCTTTTATGGAAATAGGAATGCCATTTAATAATCCTATTGTTTCATTTTTTTTGACAGCTTTATCTGCTTTATTTGCCATTTCTCGAGCTAAATCAAATGTAAGAGTGCAATAAGCATTAATCAGAGGATTTATTTTTTCTATTCTTTCGATTATTCTTTCTGTGATTTCTTCTGAAGTAATTTCTTGAGACTTGATTTTTTCTACCATATCATAAGCAGACAAAAAACACAGTTCATTTGTATCCATTACAATCTCCATTATCAATTAAATATGAGTTTTCAATTTTTTTTACAAAAAAATGAATATTAATTATAAATACATTATTTTTTTTTTATAGTAAAGTTGATTTGATAATAATAATGAATGAAGAAATAAAAGGAAAGATGTGGAATAATAAATGTGTGAATTTAAAATAATAAATAAAACTGATGGTTCTCAATTAGCAGAAGATATTTTAGTTTTATCTTATACCGATAATAATGAACTAATTTTTAAAGATGTTTTAGGGATGGGAGAACAATTAGATTCCGCGTTAATTTTAGATGTAAATACTCTGAATCAAAAATGTGTGGTGCTACAACATCCATTAGTTAAATATTTTATTGACTTAATGAAAAATATCACTGAAAATAAATTAAAACGAGAGCAAATTGAAGAATTTCAAAGAAAACTTGAAAAATTAAAAGAAAATCTTTAAAAAAAAAAGTTTAATTATTGTTTTTATTTAAACAAGAGCGTTTATAATAAATTGAAGTTATCCCTAGGACGCTTATTATAATCATAGAAATACCAAAGAGACCATATCCGGCTATTGAACTCAAATTATCATTTTCTTCTAGTAAATTTGCTTGAAACGGGAGATAACCATTCTTACTAGCAGTAAAAACGTTATCTCCTACTTCAATATTTGAGAAAGGTACATCTATCGTGCCATTTTCATTAGTTTCACCTTTCCAAAGAAGATTATTCTCTTGCGTATAAGTGATAGTTGCTCCTTGAACTGGATCTTGATTAGCAATTATTTTAAGAGTCATTGTATTGGTATTATTGTTAAATGGTTGATCAATACTCACATTAAGTTGATGAGGAATAGAAAGCCAAATTGGAACTTCAGGGTCACCAAGTAGGTTAAATTGTTTAAGAGTTTTAATACTCCATTCTGTATATATAATAGGTGCAGGATAAACAAACCTATCCGCGGCATAATCTGCTTTTGCGAATGCTAAAGCTTTACCAGGCTGATTATATTCAAAGAGCTGTTCTAAAAAACGATATGCTAGCCCATCAACGAACCAACCACCATGTTCACGTTCATACCATTGATCTTCACTCCAGGTTACATGACTTCCAGCAACACATCCAATTCCGACATTTTTTAGGAAATATTCAGCAACACAATCAACTTCATCATCAAAAGTACCTACAGAACAGCTACCAAAAAAATATAAGCCTAATTTATCTTCTTGGATTAAATCAGAATAACTGGTCTCAAATAGAATATCCCAGGACATTTCATCTATAGCTGTTCCACCACTATAAAATGGATCTGCAGTAAAATCAAATAATCCGTCATTGTCATAATCTTTAACCCATTTACCAATGCTAATTCTAGTAGATCTTCCGTGAGCAAAAACATTGCTAATACTACAGCCTTGATTAATAGCATTTTTAAAATGTAAATAAGTTAATTCCTTGTCAACATAATAATCAGAACCTTTGACACCTAGAGTTTGAGCAAGAAAGGTACTAGACCAATTATTTGGTATTATAGTACTATCTATATAATGATTAAGATGATTTGTATCGCATTCTCCATAATCTAATGAATTATCTCCATCCCAGTCCTGGTCAAATTGAAGTATAGCACCAGCAAATAAAGCTTGAGTCATCCATGGTCCTATAGGAGGCTCTTTTTCATAATGTAGTATTCGTTGGACTAAATTTCTCATTTCAGCATTATTATTAGCGGTTAGCCGTCCTATATAAACTTCAGCATTATAATCAAAATCGTCTAGATTCCAATCATTATTTATATCTCCATAGTAGGAGTCACAGGAGACAACATCACCATCATATGAAAAATCATCATCAACCAGAATATATTTACTTGGAACATGATTATGATCTCCTGCTAAGAGAACCCATTGAGTATTGTTATGATTGTAATAATCGATAATACAATTTTTAATTTTTTCGGGAAGATCTCCTCCTGAATATTGTTGTTCTATGTTAGTTGTAGTTTCTATTTTTGAAATTATCCCTTTTTGAGTTTTCCATATTGCTAAGGGCTCAAGTATAGATTCAAAGTTATCACTAGTAATAATTAAGTAATTTACTGTTCCACTATTAGCAGAAATGTTAACAAAAAAGGATTTTTTATTATCTAATCCACCTCTGGTATCATTTAAACCAAAATTTGTGATAAAACCCAATAAAAGAATAATTAAAATTAGTAATATAGGCTTTTTTATTGTCATTGATGTGAAGATTACAATTGTTAATTTATATTTTTCCTAACTTCTTAATTGAATTCAAAAAATTAAGATATTATCAAACTTTTATAAATAAAAATATGAAAGTACTATTTTTTGAAGAGATTAATGTTTATTATAATAGAGTATATTCATTTCTAATTAAATAAGAAGCTGAAAACAATCTCCTTTTTTCTATTCTTAATACAATTAAAATAAATCCTACTAGATATGGAGAAGATAAACCTTTTCTAACTATTGCGAAAGAACATAACGAGATAAAGCTTGTGTCTTTAAGACCTCCACCATATAATCAAGTTCTTTCATATACAGAAGATTTAAAATCTATTGATTTTTTCTGATAAACTCATTCAAAAAAGTATGAAATTACCTGTTGTGGTTGGTATCAAAAATAGAGCTATAAGATTTACTTAATTATAGTGTAAAAAAGAGAATTTAAAATCTCAAATTATAAGAAACGAAAGATTTTACAAATTATAAAAAGTAGCAGAACTTACATTAGGGAATAGAGAATCTTTTATAGCTAATGAATCAAATTAGTCTCTTATCTTAAATTGGTCTAGAAATTTTATGCTAGAGGCTTTGGCTGAAACTTCTGGGAAGTTCTAAGTTCTCATAAAAAGATTGAGATAATTGAAGATAGAAAAATTATCAAATTTAAATCTTTTAATCATCACTCTTAATTTTTAGATGTGTGAACTAAATCTTTACTCCTCCTATTAATCCTAATATTCCCCCGCCTATAGCAATGTAAAAGCCAATCCAGAGACCCCAAGAGATCGAAACTCCCGATATGCTAGTACTGCCCCAAAATACGTTAACGCCAGTTCCAACACCTAATGCTTCCACAATTCCAGTAAAGTCATTCATATTACTTAGGATATGAACAAAAAAGATAATAGGACCCAAAAGTATCCAAATTCCTCCAATAATTCCAGCAGCCTTCGATTTTTTAACAATACCAACGATACAGAGAATTGCTCCTAATGTTACGAATATACCCCCTATTAATTCAAGTACCCATATTTCATTCGTTGAAGGGAATGCACCTTTAATAATGAAGGTCCCGAATCCGGTAAGATAGATTTCACCTGTTATTCCAAAACCAGATGATTTTATACTATACCAACTAAAGAATTCGGGTAAAAATATGCTCAGGAGAACACTTAATAAGCTGAGAAAAGCTCCAATTAAGGCAATAATCTTTCCTGCTCCCATGGTTATAACTTCTCATTTCATTAATTTTGAATTTG
>Ga0209635_10003927_pt1 | contig 11641 bp, 8 predicted proteins | sample DeeMarSWOR230_32_FD_187463 | JGI IMG/M metagenome (GOLD analysis project Ga0209635, IMG submission 187463) | Marine sediment microbial communities from White Oak River estuary, North Carolina - WOR-2-30_32 (SPAdes) (version 2) | ecosystem: Environmental > Aquatic > Marine > Intertidal zone >...
CTCCCGGATCAATCTTAAAACCGGCATGTTTCTTTCTGCCCATTCGACTCGTAATTTACCCTGCTTGGCTAATTTCATATCTTTGATATCATGTTTCATGATTTTTCTCCTTCCCAATTGCCGTTATGAGGTGATAAAAGTTCGTGTCCGCCAGGTTCGTATGAATGCATACGCATCCCCTGACTTGGCGGAAAACAAGCAGTTACCTGTCGGGTCTGGGGACCCGACAGGCACAAAAAGAAAATACAAAATGCTTTGGTGTGGTTCACCTAAAGGTGAACACTCCAATTTGTCCTTTCACAGGAGGTTTTCAGAGACTTCATATGGTGTGCGAAGAATTTTTATTTTGATGATTAAGACTTTTTATCTTTATGCATCTTTTTTCAAATCTTCCGCCTTATCGGTCTTCTCCCAGGTGAAATCAGGCTCAGTTCTGCCGAAGTGACCATAGGCGGCGGTCTCTTTATAGATAGGCCTTCTCAGGTTCAACATTTCCATGATTTTCGCAGGAGTAAGCTGAAAATGCTTTTTGATCATCTCCTGAAGTTTCTCATGTGAGATCTTTAAAGTTCCGTAGCTGTTTATCATGATGGAGACCGGATCAGCCACCCCGATGACATAGGCTAATTGAATCATCAGTTTATCTGCCAGTCCTGCCGCCACGATATTTTTTGCGATATAACGGGCGGCATAGGTGGCGGAGCGATCCACCTTGGTGGGGTCTTTCCCTGAGAATGCTCCTCCCCCATGAGGCACCATACCACCATAGGTATCCACCATGATCTTCCTGCCGGTCATTCCGGTATCGGACTGAGGTCCGCCGATTATGAATTTCCCTGTAGCGTTGACAAAGTATTTGGTTTTCTCATCCAGAAGTTTCCGGCTAACGACTGGTTTTACGACATTTTCTATTATCTCCTCTCTGGCTTTCCGGGTGATCATTTTTCCGGTGGAGTCCAAAATCTCATCGGTATGCTGGCAGGCTAATATCACCGTGTCCACCCTTTTGGGGATGCCATTTTCATATTCCACCGTAACCTGGGATTTCCCATCCGGTCCCAGATAGGGTAGGATCTTTTTCTTTCTCACCTCAGCCAGCCTACGGCAGAGCTTATGTGCCAGCATGATGGGTAAAGGCATAAACTCAGGGGTTTCCCGGCAGGCATATCCGATCATCAGCCCCTGGTCTCCCGCTCCGCCTGTATCCACCCCCTGGGCAATGTCCGGAGATTGACTGCCGATGGCATTCAAAATGGCACAACCCTCAGCGCTGAATCCAAATTTTGCGTCGGTATAGCCAATATCTTTTACCAGTTTCCGCACCAGCCGGGGGAGGTCAACATAACCTTTGGTGGTTATCTCTCCTCCCACGATGACCAGACCTACGGTGGCAAAAGTCTCACATGCCACCCTAGCTAAAGGGTCCTGCTTTATCAACGCGTCTAAGACCCCATCGGAGATCTGATCGCACATCTTGTCTGGATGCCCCTCGGTCACCGATTCAGAGGTGAAAAAGTATTTTTTCGCCGACATCTTTTACTCCCTTTCTTTCTAACCTGGTAATTCGATGGTGAGTCAAATCCATTTCATATAAAAAATGAATTAGATCAAATCAATCTCAGATTCATCTCCCACATTGAGGCGATGAAATGCCCCTTTAATCTGAGCACAATTTCCTATCAAAGAAGAATCCAAAGTCGAGTCTTCCACGCAAGCCTTTTCTCCGATTATCGAATTCCTAACGATGGAATTCCTGAGAATAGCTTTATCTGCTACGGAGACGTTTGGACCCAGAATGCAATTCTTTACCTGAGCTGTTTTGGAGACAAACACCGGAGGGATGATAAGCGAGGTTTTTAGCTTCCCCTTAAGCCTCATCTTTGCCAGAAGTTGTCTGTTGGTCTCAAGCAAGGTCTCCGATTTTCCACAATCATACCAGCCGGCTATGTTAAAGGTCCTAAACTTTACTCCCCGGTCGATCATCAACTGCAAGGCATCGGTTAGCTGGTATTCGTTTTTGGTCATTATTTTTTTTGTGATTATCTCCCTTAAGCACTCTTTAAACATACGGGTGCTTTTGATGTAATATACCCCTACCACGGCTAAGTTACTGGTGGGCTTCTCCGGCTTCTCAATCAGTTTCTTGACAAACTTCCCTTTCATCTCCACTATGCCGAAACGCCGTGGATCTGCCACCTTCTTTATCCCTAAAACATCATATTCTCCATCAATCACCGGAAGAAGATCTGCTTCGAAAACCGTATCTCCCAAGATTATCAACACCGGCTCATCGTCCCTCATCTCCTCAGATGCCATGTTGATGGCAAATCCCAGTCCTTTAAGCTCTTTCTGTTGTATGAATTTACATCTGAACTTATAGTTTTTCTTAACGTATTCGGCAACCTGATCACCCAGAAAACCGATTATCAACACCACCTCACTTAGTTTCAGTTGCACAACTATGTCCAGAATATGCGCCAAAATCGGCTTTCCGGCTACCTGAAGAAGAACCTTGGGAACCGAGTAGGTGTGAGGTCTGAGTCTGGTCCCGATTCCTGCTACTGGAATTATCACCTTCATTTTGTTTTTTTCCTTTATCCAGAAAGTTGAACAGATCAGAAAAAACAATTTAAAGTTTTTCCCTAAGTTGTCAACTTTTATTTTAAGAGTTTGTAAATAAACAGCTAGCAAGCGGCCCCCCTTATCTACTATCCGCATGAAAAAGATTTGATCTCTTGAAAATGATGTGATTTCTGTTTGACATCTCTATAGAATTGAAATTTCTTGCCTTTTCGTTTCAGTTTTTTATATTGTAGCCGGACCGCCAATCAGATAAAAGAATTGGGGTATGATGGACCACTTCATTTATGTTCTGCAATATTTTGATCCTTCTGGAAGTATTTTGAAACTACATGTGGTAAAATGCGTAACAAATGGGGGAAGTTATGTTTAAAACGGAGGAATCATGTTAGGTTTCAGCAAAGTTGAGATCCTCGTATTTATCCTGACCACAATTCTTGTGCTTTTGATCTTCGACTCTTCTTTTGGAACAGAATTCAAAGGGGTGGATAATTTCTTCTTTCCGGATACTGCCATCATCCACGACGATCTGGTTATCACCGGAGGAAATATCAAGTTAGATGGCATAGTGGAGGGGGACATAATCTCCGCCTGTCGGTCTTTAGTTCAAAACGGTTTAATCCTGGGGAGCCTGAATGCGGTGTCGCAGGATTTGGACGTATTGGGTGAGGTTAAGGGGAGCGTAAGAGGATTTGCCCAGAACATCAATGTTAATGGAAAACTGGGCCGAAACCTATTGGTTTTCTGCTATACTTTAGACGTAAAACCGGACGCCGAAATCGAGAAGGATATCACCGCCTTTTGCGGAAAAATGACTCTGGATGGCAAGTTGGGGGGCAGTCTAAAAGGGGGTGTGGGCGAATTGATCATCTCCGGAGTCGTAAATGGGGATGTCTCGATCGAGGCAGAAAAGATTACCCTAATGCCCACCGCCAGAATCGAAGGAGATTTCAAATACGAAAGTGAAAAAGAAGCCAAGATCGAATCGGGAGCTCAAGTCTCTGGAGAAACCGTCTGGACTGAAATAGATACTGAAAAAGAGAAAAAACCCAAAAGCATATTTACCGGAAAGTCTATTATTATGGAGATGCTTTTCCTTCTGGCTTTGATGGTCACCGGAATCGTGTTAACGCTCATCTTTAAGAAGAACGCTCAACAAGCTAAGCAGGCAATTTCAAACTACTTTTTGAAAACCTTGGGTTTGGGGTTTGTTTTCATGGTTTGTATCCCCATCGCCATTCTAATTTTGCTGATAACCATATTAGGCATACCCATTGCGATCATAGCCCTTTTTGTTTACGCCATCTTAGTCTACATTGCTAAAATTCCGGTGGCAACCTTTGTGGGGGAAAAGATATTAAAGGCTTTAGGAAAACAGGGAGAGCCATCTCTTATTTGGTCCATGCTTTTGGGCCTGGTGGTCCTGACCCTTGTTTTGAACATCCCCTATCTGGAGTGGCCCATTTATTTTGTTGTGCTTTTTACCGGTTTTGGAGCCATAATATCTTCCCAGCGCCGATCGGTCAGCTAAATTTGGATTATAGCTTTTTGGGGTAGATATTAAACTGTCGCCTTTGACCTCGTTTTGGACGAAACGTGTAGGGACGAATCTAAAGATTCGTCCCGCATTCTGCGGGATGGAGCTGAAGTTCCACCCCTACAGTTAATTCTTAATTTCAAACAAAAGTGGTAGCCCCTGCCCATCTGATCGATTCCTCCCCAAATCTATCTCTGATCCTGTCCATCACCGAATAAATCCTTTTTCTTTTATCTATATATTCCACAAAAGGAAGGGAAGTCTGCAAAGACTGCCTGTCTCTTGTAAGATGGGACACACTCAGCCCTAAAAGCCTCACTCTTCTAATTCCTGCCACGAGACCAAGCCCAAGTTTCTGAGCCACCCTGAAGATAATATGTTCGGAGCAAGTAGGACGGGCGATGGTTTCTGATCTGGTTAAACTTACAAAGTCTGAGTACCTCACCCTCAGGGTGATGGTTCGTCCCACAAATCTCTTTTCTCGGAGTCTTCTTGCCACCATACTGGATAAAGCCAGAAGCACAGAGTTAATATCTTCCGGCTGGGTGATATCCTCAGGCAAGGTGCGTTGATGTCCCATCGATTTCTCCGGCATGATTTGAGAGAACACCGGGGAGCAATCAATGCCGTTGGCAACAAGATGAAGCCATTCTCCATTCTTCCCGAACTTTCTTTTCAGAACCTCCACCGGATAGGAGGCAAGCTCTCCTAAAGTATGGATACCCAGACTGGAAAGAACTCTTTCCGTTTTATCCCCTATGCCGCACAGTTTGGTTACCTCCAGAGGGCTCAATATCTCCTTAATTTTATCTCTGGAGATGAGGGTTAAGCCATCCGGTTTGTTTAAAGACGAAGCTAATTTAGCCAAAAGTTTATTGGGAGCAATCCCCACCGAACAGGAAAGCCCAAGTTGCTTTTTGATCTTTTCCTTCAATCTCTTTGCCAGCTGGGCCGGTGGTCCAAACAGCCTCTCACAGCCGGTTATATCCAGAAAAGCTTCATCTATGGAATAGGGCTCCACCTGGGGGGTGAATTGATAGAATATCCCCAAAAGATGAGATGATACATATTCATATTTATCCCCATCCGTTCCGATGAGGAAAATGGCATGAGGGCATAATCTTTTTGCAGTGAGCAGGGGCATTCCCGCTTTTATCCCGTATTCTCTGGCGGCATAAGAGGCGGCGGCAACCACCCCATGCCTCTTCTGTGGATCTCCTCCCACCACCACTGGCTTTCCCACCAGCCAGGGGCGTTCCTTTTGTTCCACAGAGGCGAAGAAAGCATCCATGTCCACATGTAAGATTACCGGCTCCTTTCGGGCGTATTGAGATTGGGCGTTGCTCATGTTAGGTGAAGCCAAGTAATCGTTAATCTCATCTAATTTATATATTCCAGGTTTTCGAATAATCATCGGATCTTTATTCCACCCATATCTTGCTCAAAAACCATTCGGCAGTTCTCTCCTTGTAGGTAAGCTGAAAGAATTGGGAATTATGATCTATAACCGCAAAATGCCTTATCCTGAATTTCCCCTCATTGGCCCTCCACCAACCGGTTATTTTGGTTATTTTTATCACCCTTCCATTCCATCTGAAACGAACGGGAATCATCCTCCCCTTTTCAAATACCACCATCACCTCAACCGGCTGATTTATCTCCTGATCCATGACTGGCAAACTCAACCAAGGTTATTTACCAGAAAGAAATTTGACTTAAAAAACCTTCTGGACGGGTTGAAAAAAACTCTATTGGCAGGGCTAAATGCCCTGTCCTATGCGTGATAAGGCGTAATCTCCCTTAGGGGCGGGAATTTATCCCGCCCTTAAGCATGGCTCCTTCAACAGTTCCTTCTGGTTTACTCCCAACTATCTTTCACATTCTTCTCAAAAGCCCGATCACCTTTCCGGCGATGCGAAACTCGGGACTCTTTTGGTTCACCACAATCGGCCTGAAGGCTGGATTGGCAGGCTCCAACTTCACCTTATTCTTTTGTGGAACGTATCTTTTTACCGTAGCCTCCTCACCGATAACTGCAACCACAATGTCCCCTTTTTCCGCTATGGACTGCACCCTTGCCAGCACATAGTCGCCGTTAAAGATGCCTGAATCTTTCATGCTCTCTCCCTCCACCCTCAAAGAGAAAACGTCTCCACCCGGAAGAAAGGATCTGTCTACTGCGATGGAGCCCTCAATGTTTTCCACCGCCAAAGTGGGCAAGCCGGCGGCAATCCTGCCCACCAGGGGAACCGGCACATAGGCGCTCTCACGGGTATGGTCGAAGGAAGCTTTTGCCTTTCTGGCAAGCTCAATCCCCCGTGAGACCAATGGCTTACGTCGGATATATCCTTTTTTGCCCAAGGCAGAGAGAATAGCTCTCACCCCGTTGGTCGAGGTTATCTTGAACCTCTCTCCTATCTCCCGAATGGTGGGGGGCAGTCCCTTGTTTTCAATCATCTTACGGATGAAATCCAGAACCTCCCTCTGTCTGGGGGTTAACTCCTTTCCCATAGGACCTCCTTTTATGTTGAACCTTGAATCATCAGTATCAATCCTTTTGTTTTATGTCCACTTTCTATATGTAATATACTGCCCATTTGTGCAGTTGTCAAGAAAAAAATTAAGGGGGATTGCATTTTTTTGGTTAGATGCTCGGATGGATAATGCGTAGACAGGTTCGGCTCTAACTCCATATGAATCAGCATATTCCAAATCTGCTCATCGAGTTAGCCAAAATTCTGATTATCCGTATTAGTCCGTATTAGTCCGCAAAAGTCCGTGAAAAACGAGGGTCACCGGATGCAAAACGGATACATCCTGTGTCCGGTGGCCTTCGTGCTATGAACCCTCCTTCAGCATTTATCGTGACCGCAAAAAAGCCTTGACAGTGTATATGTGCTGAGATTATACTTGGACTGTCGGGTTAACTACATCTTCAAAGGGGAGGTTGGCTATGAAGAAAGCACTAGGAATGTTTCTATTGTTGGCGTCACTATCTTTGTTGGTAGGTAGAGCTGGATCAGCGGAATCTTGGAAAGAACTGCTTGACCAAGCGGATTCGCTATCGGATGCTGGGAAATACAACTCTGCCATCGTCGTTGGACAGAAGGCTTTGGAGAAAGCGAAGAAGGAATTAGGGGATGAAGATACTGTGGTGGCACTGGTTTTGGATCGAATGGGCCTTTACCATGTTTACCAAGCAAATTATGGCTCATCTGAGTCACTGTGGAAACGGGCATTGGCTATCAGGGAGAAAGCCCTCGGATCAGACCATCCTGATGTAGCCAAAAGTCTAGATCATCTGGCGTTTCTCTCCTATGTACTCGGCAGATACGCGGAAGCCGAACCTCTCCAAAAGCGGGCGCTGGCTATAAAGGAGAAAGCTCTGGGATCAGACCATCCTGATGTAGCCAAAAGTCTAGATATTCTGGCGCTTCTCTACGGGACACAGGGCAAAGACCAGGAAGCCGAACTACTTCTCAAGCGGGCGTTGGCGATAAGAGAGAAAGCCCTGGGACCAGACCATCCTGATGTAGCCAGAAGTCTAGATAATCTGGCGCTTCTCTACTGTCTTGCACAGGGCAAATACGCGGAAGCCGAACCTCTCTTCAAGCGGGCGTTGGTGATAAGGGAGAAAGCCCTGGGACCAGACCATCCAGACCATCCATATGTTGCCGAAAGTCTGGAGAATCTGGCGAATCTCTACCTGGCTCAGGGCAGATATGCCGAAGTCGAACATCTTCTTAGGCGGGCACTGGCTATCTGGGAGAAAGCTCTGGGACCAGACCATCCATATGTAGCCGGAAGCCTAACTAATCTGGCGAATCTCTATTTTGAACAGGGCAAATATGCACAAGCCCAACCTCTCTTCAAGCGGGCGTTGGCGATAAGGGAGAAAGCCCTGGGACCAGACCATCCCGATGTAGCCGAAAGTCTAGGTAATCTGGCGTTTGTCTACTTGCCCCAAGGCAGATATGCCGAAGCCGAACATCTTCTTAGACGGGCGCTGGCTATCTGTGAGAAGGCTCTGGGACCAGATCATCCCAACGTAGCCGAAAGCCTAACTGATCTGGCGGTTCTCTATTTTGATCAGGGAAAATATGCTGAAGCCGAGCCTCTCTACAAGCGAGCGCTATCTATCTCAGAGAAGGCTCTGGGATCAGAGCATCTATATGTGGCTCCCTTAGGCCGCTGGCTGGCGATTTGCTGCATGGTACAAGGCAAATGCGCGGAAGCCGAACCGCTCTACAAGCAGGCACTGGATAATTTGGAGAAGGGCCTGGGTCGTGACCACCCCAATGTAGCCTGGATTTTAGAACCGTTTAGTTACAATTTTCGTTTACGGGGAAACGCAAAGAAGAGTCTGGAGACGGCCAAGCGTGCTTTTGAGATTAGGAAGAAAAATTTCCGAGATGGGTCGTCAGTTATGTCGGAGAAGGATGCCCTTACTTACTCCCTGTTTATGCGGACTTCAGCCAGCAATTACCTTTCAGTATTTCTCGATTGGGGATTGGATGAGGATACGTTGGTTAGATCAGCAGTAGATGTTATCGTTTCCTCCAAAGGTCAAGTGTCAGACGAGATCTTCGCACGCAACAAATCAATCATTTCCGAACCCGACACGAACCTTTTGCCGTTAGTGGATTCATTGTGCTATACCCGGTTCCGAATATCCAAGCTGTATGTTGAAGGTCCGGATGAGGATAGTCACAAAAGTTACTGGCCTCTGTTGGATAGCTTAAGCAAAGAGAAAGAGAGGCTGGAATCTGAACTGGCATGGCGAAGCGCAAGCTTCCGCCAAAACCAGGAGTTGTGGGAGGTCGATGCGCAAAAGATCCTTAATGCTTTACCCAAGAAAAGTGTGTTGGTTGAGTATCTGAAATACAATTATCACCAAATTCAACCAGACTCTCTCCTACCTCGTGGTTACCTTCCTCGTTACCTTGTAGTCGCCGCGTTTCCACCGGATAGTGTCTTCATCACCGATTTGGGTGAAGTCTTAGAGATTGATTCGTTAATCGATCAATACCGCAGACATTTGTTAAATGTTTCAGCATCTGATCGCTTACCATCGATTGTGGATCAGATTGATTATGAGAAGATAGCCAAGTCTTTGTATGATAAAATCTGGAAACCCATTGAGGAACAAATACCGATGCATGATATACTATTTATTGCCCCTGATGGTGGTTTGAACATGGTATCATTCGCCGGGCTGATGGGTGAGGATGGAAAGTATTTAATAGAGAAATACCCCATCCATTATCTTTCCTCAGGTCGTGACTTAATCCGGCTTAAGGATGAAGCTGAGCCTGGCTCAGGACTGTTTGCCCTGGGTGACCCGGATTACAACGCCACCGCCTTTGCCCGGCTATCAATACCAGAGGGAGCGCCTGAGGATTCGTTGCCAGAAGTTGATTACTATGCAACCCGCAATGTTCGTTCTGGCTGTGGAGAACTAAAAGATATGACCGTATCTGCTCTGCCCTGGACCAGGTCTGAAGTTGAGAAGATAGCTGAAAGCTTTGGGAAGAGTTTAAACGAACCGGTGGTGGCATACTTTGGCTCTGATGCCAGTGAGGAGCATATTAAAAGTGAGGCACCCGGCAACCGGGTGATTCATCTGGCTACTCACGGCTATTTTATCCAGGGGAAATGTCAGGTTGAGCTGTCAAGAAAAGGCTTTGGGTTAGAAGATAGTTACGTAGGGGAGAATCCTCTATTGCTTTCCGGTCTATTTCTGGCTGGCGCCAATCTGCATGGGGAGGGAGCAGACAGCCTTGGGGCTGAAGACGGCATTTTGACAGCCGAAGAGGTAACCGCCATGAACTTGAATGGGACAGAATTAGTGGTATTATCAGCCTGTGAGACTGGTCTTGGTGAGGTAAAGGAAGGCGAAGGGGTTTATGGTTTACGCCGTGCCTTCCAAATGGCAGGAGTCCGAACGGTAATCAGCGCTCTGTGGCCGGTATCAGACAAAGCCACCGCGGAGATAATGTCACAACTTTACAGATCGAGTCGGAAGAATCTGCCCGAGATGATGAGAGAGATTCAGTTGGAGAAGATAAAAGCTTTGCGCAAAAACAATCAACCCGATCACCCTTTCAGTTGGGGCGGTTTCATAGCCCTGGGAGACTGGAGGTAAAAATATGAAGCCAAAAATTATCACTTTGTGTCTTTTACTATCCTTCTGTTTGACATCGCAGACAGCCACAGGCCAGACCTGGAAAGAACTGGTCGGCCAGGCGGATTCGCTATCGGATGCAGCGAACTATGACTCTGCCATTGTCATTGGGCAGATGGCTTTGGAGAAAGCGGGGAGGGAATTTGGAGACGAGGATACGACGGTGGGTCTAGTTTTACATCGAATGGGCGTTTACCACTCTCACAAAGGAAATTATGACTTAGCTGAGTCACTAACGAAACAGGCGTTAGCAATAAAGGAGAAAGCCCTCGGATCAGACCATCCTGATGTAGCCGAAAGTCTAGACAATCTGGCGCTTATCTACTGGATACAGGTCAAATGCCAGGAAGCCGAACCACTTCTCAAGCGGGCGGTGGCTATAAGAGAGAAAGCTCTGGGACCAGACCATCCTGACGTGGCCATAAGTTTAAATATTCTGGGGGTTCTCTACACAGACCAGGGCAAATACCAAGAAGCCGAACCACTTCTCAAGCGGGCGTTGGCGATAAGGGAGAAAGCCCTGGAACCAGACCATCCCGATGTAGCCGAAAGTCTAGAGAATCTGGCGCTTCTCTACAGCTTACAGGGCAAAGACCAGGAAACCGAACCACTTCTCAAGCGGGCTCTATCTATAAGGGAGAAAGCGCTGGAACCAGAGCATCCTACCGTGGCTTCAAGCCTGAACAAACTGGCAGTTCTCTTCGTGGATCAGGGCAAATACGCAGAAGCCGAACCTCTCTTCAAGCGTGCGCTGGCTATAAAGGAGAAAGCTCTGGGACCAGATCATCGTGAGGTGGCCTTAGGCCTCAATAATCTGGCGAGTCTCTCCCATGTACAGGGCAAATACGCGGAGGCCGAATCTCTCAGTAAGCGGGCGCTATCTATCTGGGAGAAAGCTCTGGGACCAAATCATCCCGATGTAGCCTTCAGTCTGAATAATCTAGCGAATCTCTACCGCGATCAGGGCAAATACACGGAAGCCGAACCCCTCCACAAGCGGGCATTAGCTATAAGGGAGAAAGCCTTTGGTTCTGACCATCCCGATGTGGCTTATAGCCTGAATAATTTGGCGATTCTTTACACGGATCAGGGCAAATACACGGAAGCCGAACCTCTCTTCAGGCGGGCGTTGGCTATTCGGGAAAAAGCCTTGGGCATAGAGCACCCGGAGGTTGCACGATGTTTAGAATCATTTAGTCAGTATCATCGTTTGTTAGGACACAAGAAGAAGGATTTGCAGATGAGCAGACGTGCATTTGAGATCAGGAAGAAGAACTTCCGAGATGGGTCGTCAGTTATGTCGGAGAAGGATGCCCTTACTTACTCCCTGTTTATGCGGA
>Ga0209635_10003928_pt1 | contig 11641 bp, 14 predicted proteins | sample DeeMarSWOR230_32_FD_187463 | JGI IMG/M metagenome (GOLD analysis project Ga0209635, IMG submission 187463) | Marine sediment microbial communities from White Oak River estuary, North Carolina - WOR-2-30_32 (SPAdes) (version 2) | ecosystem: Environmental > Aquatic > Marine > Intertidal zone >...
TTCTTTCTCCAAATTTTTTAACAGCATAAATAATTATATCTTTTCCTGGTTCTCCATATTGGGTAATTACTTCTTCTATAAGTGTGCAAAAAAGCCTAGCAAAAAAATTGAATGACTTTATTTTATATCTATTGCCAATTTCACCCATTTCTTTAAGTGTATCCATTAAATCTTCATTAGTGAAACTTTTAACTTCAATTGGAATTTGAAATCACATCATATTCTATTTATATTATAATATAATGTTTAACATGGGAGGAAAGTATATAAATTATTTGATAAAAGCCCAAGACTTTAATTTAGAGTAGATTAAAATTTAGATGATACTAGAGTTGGGAAACTCATTTAGCATAAACTTATTACAAAGAAATACTTAAATTTCATAATCCCAATTTGTATAGGTTTTTTGAATGGGAAAAGGAACAGTTAAATGGTTTAATAAAAAAAAGGGCTATGGGTTCATTACTCCAGATGATGGTTCTCCTGATATTTTTGTTCACTATTCTGCTATAGAAGGGGAATCTAGTGAATTCAAAATTGTTTACGAAGGGGATATTGTAGAATATGAGGTTACAGAAGGCCAAAAAGGACCACAAGCAAGTAATGTGACTGTAATTGAAAAAGGACCTCGAAAGAGTACCCAAGGCCGGAAATCTTTTTATTAATAAGTTTTATTATTAATTAGAAAAAGAACAAAGGGTTTAAATATTAGGAATTTTGGAAGATATGAAATATATGAAAATGAGTTATTAAACTTCTTTTTAGCATTATTTTAAATCTTACAGATTCCCTTTTTTTTATTTTTTGGAAAATTTATTTATCTGAATTATTTTCATTTGGTTAGTAAATAACTTCACACAAACAATGCTTTTAAAAACTATAAAGGGAAGTAATTACTATAAGATCTCGATTTAAATTGTAAATAATATAGGGAGATTTAGAAAAATGGTGAAATATGGCACGCAAGAGTTTGCTGATGCTTATTGCGAAGCATTAAATAAAAACAAAAATTATAGCGATGCAGCTATGGATTGGGAGGGAGATTTTGTGTGGGTGGCTACACCAAGTGGTCCTTTAGACCATGAACAGAGAATGTGGATAGGACTTTATCATGGTAAATGTACAGGAGCGAAAAAATTAGAACCTGAAGATGAAGTCAGACTTTTAAAACCTGGAGAGAAACCTACCGGAGTAGGATATGAAGTTGAATATATCTATACAACGGATTACGAAACATGGAAAAAAATTACTCAAGGTGAAGTGGATTCTATTCGAGCAATGTTATCAGGAAAAGCGAAACTCGATGGAGATATGGCAAAAATATTGAAATATACTAGAGCTGCTACTGAGCTTACTGTCTCTGCTCAAACATTAGATATTGAATGGCTTTAATTATCTGTATTTTAGTTATAATGTTAAATAGATAAAAAAAGAAAATATAGATTTGTTGGGATTATTCTTTTTTATAATTATTTCCTATAACAAAAGCCTTACCTATGTTATCAGAGAGTTTCCAATAGTAGTTATCAATTGAGTATAATATGGGGTTTAATTTTCTAATATCAGGCCTTAAAACTGTTATTTCGGGATCAGGATTTACATCCGTTAAGTAATATTCATCCGCATAAGCATGCATAATTTGTCCAATGAAAATTTCATGACTTTGTTCTGCACCAGTGATTTTTTTCGTAATAATTGTTTTTATGACCTTGCACTCAAGATTTAATGGAGCATGTGAAATCATTGGTGCTGTTTTTAATTCACCATAAAAAAGTTCGAAGATTTCTGATTTATCTACCTCTTTACCCGAATGCAAACCGCAGTAATCTGTAACTTCAATCATTCCCTCAGAAGGTGTATTTACACTAAACGTTCCATTTTCTTTTATACCAATATTTGTATAATGGGTTTCATATGATGCTATTGAAATCAATGGTGGTTTATGTTCTACAATACCCACAAATGCAAGTGGTTCAAAATTAGGCTTTCCGTTTACATTTGCCCCAACAAGCACAACAGGCATAGGAAATAAATAAGGCCCGACTTTAATTTTATTTTTCATCATTCTAATTTTGAAGGAATTTTTTAAATTAATAATTTAATTGGATTAATTTAAAAGTTTTGGGTGTTTGTGAAGCTTAATGATGTGATTTAAACTTTATTAGAAGTCATTTTTACTAAATTATTGTTGATCTTATTTTTACAATACTGTTAAATAATAGGAATTGATATTTAATATTGAACAAACATTGGTAATAGATTTAAAATTTAAATCTATATAAGAAATCAAAAAATTTGCCTTAATAAATAATTAAAATTAATTAAAACTTATTAAATTAAATTTTTAGCCCTAAAGATTAATTGATTTTATTAATCCAATAAGATAGTGTATGAAACTTTGTCATCAAAATATAAAAAGCAACTAATTATTGTCATAATTATAATAATTTTTTGCGGTGTGATTTTTTTAACTAGTCTTATACAATATATTATTTTCCAGTAGCACACCTCTGATTTTATAACACCTTTAATACCAGTTTTTAATGTGAACCTTCTCTTTTCGATTGTTCTTTTTATAACTATACTTGCTAATATAATTGGTGGAGTTATAATGGGATATGTCTTAGGACCTTTATTTCTTTATATTCATAAAAAGATCATAGGAAGAAAATCGATATATGGTATACAACAAAGAGCCAAAATAAATGTGTTTAAAGGAACATTTAAAGCATTTTTCCCCACTTTATTGTCATTCAGTCTTTCTCTATGGTTACTTTGAACATGAAGACATAGCGAAATTGTTCGTTGAGGAGTCTCAACTCCAATCAGGTTATAGTCTATTTGTAATTTATATGATAACATCTGGAATTTCAATGGGACTTTTTTCCTCAGTATAGCTTATAATTGATTCTGGTATTGTTTATACTAATAAAGAGAAAATGAAATTATCCACTGAATTAATAGAAGTTCGAAGTGTAGGAGGGTGGTTTCAAAATTTTTTAAAAGGATATGCTGGGATTTCAGTGATTTTTGCTCTTTATATTTCTTTGTTTCAGGGATTTTCCCAACCAGTTCCTTTGTTTGGAAAGGTTTTAGTTGCTATAGGGCTGTTATTTGAACCAATCTTTTTCACGCTTTTAGGTTTACCAGCTATTATAATTTTGGATAAAACTTTGGATAGAAGGAAAAATTATATGCTAAAATTTGCCAAGAAATTAGGAATAGTTGAGACTATGGATTTAAGGATTACTTTATTGGATTTAAATAAACAACTTCCTCGATATGATTAAAGGAGATTATTAAATCTTCATTAAATAACTATATCGGCTTATCTGTATTTCCTATTTACTCAATGAAAATTATGATAATAGGAAAAGCATACTATCTATTAAATTGTATAAGCCTCGTTATCCTTTAGAAGAACAGCATTTTCAAAATTATCACTAAACCACTCGGGGGAATCAGTATGCACAGGAATAATAATATCAGGATCTATAGTTTCAATTACTCTAATTAAATCAGATTTTGATACATGTCCAGAAGCATGATAGCCTTTCATAAATTGTGGTTTAATTCGAGTTTCATCTTCAATAATTTCAAATCCAATAATCTCGAAATTAAAAAATTTAAGCCAATTGTTCAATCTTAAATAATCAAATTCAGATTCTTCTTCGAAAGCTTCACTTGAGGAATAAATATATGTTCCTGCTTTAGGTTTAATATCCAATAAATTTTTTACATCAAATAGTGAAAAGCATATCATATAACTGTTGGGGTCATTTGATATGGTTATAGGATCCAAATAATTTATATCAATATCCACCCTAAGGATTTTATCTTCCCAATATCGAGTTGAACTTCTCAAATCACCGTAAATTTGAGTTTCTTTAATTCTATCTATTCCATCAGCTTTTCTAAGAGCATTGAGCAAATATGCATCTTTCGATGTAATTACAAGAGTTCGACCCACTTTTTCGGCGATCTTCTTAAAAATTTCCAGTCTTTCAAAATTTCTAGCCGAAAAATCTGCTACAACTAGTCCTTTTGAATCTTCAACTATCTTCAAACAATTTTCATATACGGTTTCCTCAGATTCATCAATATCTTCTCTAGCAGCTCGAGTACCTTCAATTATTAAAACAGATGCTTTTTTCGCTTCATTGATAAATCTTTCAGTTTTGTTACCTTTTTTACCATGTAAACGAAAGTCTCCTGTATAGGCAATTATATTATCCCCAGAAAGAATGTAAGCTGTCGCTCCATAAATGGAATGGTCAACATCAAAGGTTTTAATTTCGAAATTTGAGGAAAAATCTTTTAATAGAGTTAAATTCCCCTTGTTGAGTACCGTTCTACTTTTAGCACTTAGCTCCATAAAGTTAAGCAATGAATCTGAAAAACTATCTGTACAGATTAAATCCCGGCCATAAAAAGTTTTTCTCTCTGATTCTAATATTCTCCCATCTCCCTTAGATTTTCTATTTGAAAAGTATACAACATCCGAACCAAGTTTAACATTTCCAGAATCGAAGATTCCTTTAAGTAAAGCTAAAGTGATTGGGGATGCTGCTAACGGAATTTCTGGATTGAGTAATCCAATATTTCCAAAATGATCCATATGAGCATGAGATAGTAAAATTGCCTTTATATCTAAAGCTGGAAATTTGGAAACATCGAAATCTGAAGGGATAATATCTTTACGATAAATATTGAGTTTAGGAATTAAATTTAAATGAAAGAGATCATAAATTCCTCTTATACTCCTTGGAGAAATATATTCTTGGAAAAAGTTTCCATATTTTTTGAAATTCATTCCAAAATCAAGAAGAAATCCTTCACCTTTTTCTTCTAAGTATATTTTATTTCCTCCAATTGTGTCATTTCCATCGAAAATTTGTATAGTTGTCATCTTTTTGATATTGTTTATGTATTTTAGAAAATAAAATTCATTCCCTAAGATATTACTATTAATCCTTTATTGATTACTTTTTTTAAGTTCTTCTAGAACTTTTATTAATGTTTGGTTATTGCAATGCATTAGTTTACTTAACGAAATCAAAAAGATGAAAACTTGTGGAGCATAAAGTTAGATTAACTTTTTTTGGGGGCGTACATAAGGTTGGGGGAAATTTGGTTCTTTTGGAAGATCTCGGCTATGATGTGAAAATATTTCTAGATTTTGGAATAAATACGATTGATTTCTCCACGTATCGTAAAGATTTTCCTAATACTAACGAAATTCAAGAATTAATTGAATGTCATGTATTACCTCGAGAAATAGATCTTCCAGTTAAAAATGTTTATTCAAAGTATTTTATATTTGATCATAATAAATCTCAATATCCTCAAAAAATAAGAGAGTGTGAGGGTAAAGTCGATCCGCCTACAAATGTTGATGGAATTTTAATTTCTCATCCTCATAGAGATCATTATCGAGGAATATCATTTATAAATCGTAATATTCCAATTTACACAGGAGTTGTTACAAAAAGAATTATTAAAGCCTATTCAAGAAGTTCAGCCCAAAGATTTGAAAATTTCTTATATGGTTTAAAATGGATACGATTTAGGACTGGTAATGTTATAAAGATTAAAAAAATGGAGATTTATCCTGTCCATGTTGACCATTCAATACCTGCAGCATATGGATTTATTTTATGTACTTCTGCGGGAATAATTGTATATACAGGAGATTTTAGAATGCATGGACCTCTTCAACTAATGACTGTTGATTTAATAAAGAAAGTCAAAGAAGTGTGTAAAACCAAAGGACAAATAGAAAGCGATTTTACTTATAAGGAGGGAGATGTTATTGCATTAATTTGTGAAGGAACGCATATCCATAAAGGATCAATTGAATCTGAGAGAATAGTAAAAAGACATTTAAGAAAACTATTTAATTTTATGCCTTTTGATTATATTATTGTTCAGTATGGAAGGATAGATTGGGATCGATTTAGAACTTATGTAGATATTGCAAAAAAGTATAATTGGAAATATATAATCCCAGATAAAGATGCTTATTTTTATAATCGTTTGAATAAAAAAGCAATCTATGATTCTATGAAAGATCCAAATATAGAGACAACGGATAACATTATTATTCTCTCACAAGAAAAACGTAAATTTCAATGGAAAAAAGATGTGGATCAAATGGTAAGTAATATTGGAGATAAGGAGCGAATCATATATTTAGAAGATTTAAAACATTTAAATGGGAGGTTTTTTCTATATATCACCTCTATTCAAGATTATGATATAATAAAGGATTATTTACCAAAAGATCTAAGAGGTGTTTTTATCTCGTCTAATGTAGATCCCTATGCCGAGGAATATAGGATGGATAAGAGATTTATATCAACAGATTTACTAGAGCTTGGTGTACCTTCTTACCGGATTCATGCTTCAGGTCATGCTAAACCTCATGATATAATTAGATTTGTAAGTGAGATTGATCCCAAAAGGTTGATTCCAATCCATACCGAACATCCTGAGTTTTTCAGAAAATTATTTAGAGAAGAGAGAACTGAAGTAATTTTGCCTACTCGTAATGTTCCAATTGAAATTTCCACTTAATTTTTTTTTAATAAGACTTTATAATTTCAACTCAAAAAAAATTGCGTCTTCAAATGGATTATAACGATACGGAGTAATTTTTTTGAATCCTAAGCTTAAATATAAGTTAATTGCTTCTTGCATAAAAGGTAGTGTATCCAAACGCATTGATCGATAACCAATTTCTTTTGCCTTGAGAATTATTGCTTTAGATAAGGCTTTACCAATATTTTTACTTCTAAATTCTGGGCGAATATACAATCTTTTCATTTCACATATTTCATTTTTAAATTTTCTTAGACCTACACATCCAGCCAATTTATCTTCATAGAAAGCTAATAAAAGGCAACCTTCTGGGGGTGCATATTTTCCAGGTAAAGTTGTTAATTCTTCATTGAAATTTTGAAAATCCAAATTAATATCTAAATAATAAGCATATTCAATGAAAAGTTCTCGTATTTTATTAATCAGTTCTTCAGATAAAGCTTGTTTTATAACTAGCATCTTTACTTTATAAGATAATTTGGTATCTAATCCATTTCTAATTTACTAATATAATTTATAGACTTTCTTTAAATTAAAAAACAATACTTTAAATAAGAATTACCAATAGTTGAAACATGAATCAAAATAACCAAGAGAGACCTACTGACTATCCAAAATTCCTTGAGTTAGTTATATATTTATTATTTTTACTAGGTCCTTTAACAGGTAATATTATCAATGTCTTATTTGGTGTTCTTTCTTCTTATTTTCAAGTGACTCCTGATAATATATTAATTGCTATTCCTGCATTTATGTTTCCCTTTGCAATTACTCAACTTTTTTCAGGAGCCATATCAGATATTAAAGGTAGAATCCCTGTATTAATAATAGGGTTAAGTTTATTTACAATTGCTATGTTAACTGCTGCTTTATCATTTAATTTAGAAATTTATGTTATCGCAAATATTATAGGAGGAATTGGGTTCGGTTTTATTAACCCTGTTTTGATAGCTTTAATGACCGATATTACATCTCCTCAAAATGTTCCTAAGAAAATGGGTTATTTAGGTGCTAGTGCTAATTTAGGTGTAGGGATTGGCCCTTTAATTGCTTCTCAGATGATATTAATTGGCTGGCAGTCTATCTATATCTTATTTATTATTATAACGTGCTTTTGTTTAATTTATTTTCTTATGATTAAAAGACCTCCTCAAAAAATTCCTAAAGAATCAGGAATTCGAATATTAATGTCTCAAGTATCAATAGAGTTGCGTAGATCAACGATAATTTTGATGATGGTTTCTGCTTTCCTAATTGCTTATACTTACATAGCAATAAATATCTGGACTTCCAAAATTCTAACACAGACTCATGCTTTAGATGAAACAATAATAGGAATTATTCTTGGTTTAGCAGGTATTGGAGCCGCAATAACAGGATTAATGACAGGAAAAATAATTAAACATAAAGGAGTAAAGATTCCTTTATTTATTGGTTCATTGATATTAGTTTGCTCTCTTATGATCTTATTAGTTATTGGAGATATTACTAATCAAGAGATATTCATATTTTTAGCAATAGGTTGGATCCTAGCAGGATTTTCAGGGGGAATACTTTTTACTTTATTAACTTATTATAGTCAAGTTTTATCTTCAGAAAGACGTGGCGTTTTAGCAGGATTATTAACAGCAAGTTATTTTACCGGAATTGCTTTGGTTCCAACAACACTCGCACCGTTTTCAAACGCATTTGGAATTACTGGTATTTATAGCGTTATTTTGATTGCATCCGTTTTTTTCATTATAATTACAATTTTATTATACACTTCTAGTAAAAAGATAATTTCAGAAAACAGGAAATCTATGCATTAAAAGATAAGCATATTGGAATTGTCAATTTTAAAATAGGGAAGATCTTTAATACTTAAATTTGTCTTTAATCCGTTTCTCTTTAGATTCTAAAGATTCTTTCTCTTTTCTTAAAATACTAAAAACATCTCTAGTTTTTTCACTGGCTTTTAAAACCTTATCTAGTTCTTCTTCTAATTCATCATCGGAGTTGTTTTTACCATTCACAATTATTAAAGAATAAAAGAAAATATATATATTTTTTAATTTTTTTAAGATTTAATCATTATTAACATCATCTTAAACTTTTCTGGGGCATTTAAAGCATGTGGTTCGTCAGCAGGCATTATTATAAAATGTCCTTTTTTTAATAAAAATTTTTCATTTGAAATAATTATTTCAGCTTCACCATCAAAAATGTAAACAAGTGCATCAAATGGAGCTGTATGTTCACTTAAACCTTCTCCCTTGTCAAAAGAGAATAAAGTTACTGTACCAAAATCCTTATTAACTAAAGTTCTACTAACAACAGAACCTTCTTGATATTCGAGCATAGATTCTAGATTCAAAATAACTTTCCTGATATTATTAACACTCATAGGTTTATCATTATTATATGTTCAATTGTACTATAAAAATTATAAAGAAGAGTTTAATTTAAACATAAAATCGAACATGTTTAATTTGATTATTCTTACCAATCCCCAAACTAAAACATGGAAATATAAAGTATTATAAAAATAAATTTTTTTTATATCTCTGTTGGAACACGCCATTCCACTCCACATTGGCCGCAATGATACTTTTTTCCGTACATACGCGGATAATCTGATATTAAATGAGTCTTATCTATTGTTTCTCGGATAAGTACTTTATTTTTATTGCCACAATTAGGACATTCTCTTCTTGATTCTCCTTGAAGAATTTTTCCTTTAGCCATTTCGAGTGGAGCTATATTTTGAGAAAAAATTGATTCTGAAATAACCATTTCTTTTTGTGGTTCAATAGGTATAATTTCCTCTTCTTTCATAGGCTCATCAGCTAATATCAAAGGCTCACTTGTTTCAGTCTCAACTAGATGTGTTGTTATTTCTTTAATTGGTTGTTCTTCTACTAATAATGTTGCTTCTTTATTTTCTAATTCAGCAATTCTCTTTTTAAGAGATTTATTCTCTTTCCTTAATTCTTCAATGATACTTTCATATTCTTGGGGGGTAAAATCTTTTTTATTAGACATTTCTTTACTCATTTTTTGAAAGTGTATTTTTATTAAAAAAAGTATATTTCTTATAAAAACATAATAGAGGTCTTATTAAAAAATTTAAGGAAATCAAAAACTTAGGAGTGTAAAAAAGATTTTTAAACTTTAAATTTATTTATTCTTATATTATTAGATTGTACTTAAGAGAGATTGTAATGCAACTATTCAATATTAGTAATAAAGGAGAATTATTAAAAATAGATAAATTAAATTTTGATGAGAATGATGTTTATCTTGTTGATGATGAGGAAAAAAACACAATCTATATTTGGGTTGGTATAAAGGTAGATCAGGAAAAAAAAGATATAACTGCGGAAATTGCAAGAAAAAAAGACAAAGAACGAGGAGGATCAACAAAAATTTTGATCATGAAACAAAAAAGAGAATATGGCTCTTTTTTAGCTATGATGCATGAGCTTAATAAAGGACTCATACCTGGTAAAACTATTGAGCGAAGACCAGAATTCGTGTTTAAAGTCCCTCCCGAAAAGATTAAATCTGTAGGACTCGATGGAACTCCAGAAGAAAGAGAAATTAATACTGAAACGAGAATAATACAATGGTTGAATCAGATTAAAAATCATAGAAAATATGAACCACAGAAAAAAGAAAAAGAAACATATGAAGCTGTAAAATTTGTTAAGTTTGAAGAATCTCAAGAAAAAGTGGAAATTGAAGAAATTAAGAAACCTAAACCAGAAGTTATAGAAGAAATACCCGAAGAACCTAACTTAAAAAAACAAATAAAAGAAGCTGCATATTTTCTCTCTTTAGATCGATACTCCTATAATGATTTATGCTGGATGTTGGCTGAAAAAATTCAAAAAATGAATCTTGATATGCCATCTATTGAAGATATAAAACGAAAAGCAGAGGAAGTTTTTAATTCAAGCTGTACTTATGATGAGCTTTGTTGGTTAAATGCAGAGATGAGCATTTTAATTAAAAAAAGTTTTCTTGAAAAAGAAAAGAAAGAATTTAATTATTAAATACAAATAAAATTAAGTTTATAACTATTTTTATCCACAACAACTATTATTTTGGGGATTTTTAGCAACATAACGAGCGTTCCATAAACATCCACATCCTTTTTGCTCCTGAAGCATTATAGCCATTGTTGGACAATTTCTTTTACAGGCAGAGCATTCTGTGCAACGTTCAGGTTCGTAAATCTCGAATTTTCCATCTTCATTTTGAGTTGGAATTCCGAAAGGGCAAATTTCTCCGCATATACCGCATCCTATACACAAATCAGGATTGATTGAGATTTTTGGAATGACTATTGCCATTTTAAGTGACGTAGTTTTTAATGTAATTTTTACCACCTTTTTTTTCTCTTATTACTATTATATTTTTATCTTATTTATTTTAACTTATTTTAAAATATGAGCGGGAAAATGAAACCAATAGCTAGAGATATAAGACTAATAACCAATAAAATTATATTGATTTTACTGAAAGTAGGGTATTCAGCTTGGATCTCTCGAGGGCTCGTTGCCATAGTATATCCACTATAAGACATTGTAGAGAAGAATGCTAACCAGAAATAGAAACAAGAACTCCAAAATATTAATACTAATGAACTATGAAGAAGCCAAGAAATATAACCTAATAGAACAACATTAATAACTCCATAAATTATCCCTTTAGTAATAAATTTACGTGTGAAATTGGTGATAGGAAATAATATCATTATCGTTGTATTAGTAATAATAATCCAGAGCCAAATCTCGCTAACAAACCATAAATTACTTATCTCTAAAACATTTACCAGAGTAAGACCAAATAAAATTAGGAAAAGCGCAATACTTGGCCATAAGAAAATTTTTCGAAATAGGAATGTAGTATGTGTAATAGCTGCACGTAAACGATGAGAACCAGAGAATTTGGCAAGTTTCATTTTCTCTGGCTTTCGAGCAGGTCGTTCTTTTAGAAATTGAGGGAGATATTTCGCCCATATAGGTCCAAATAAAACATTAAATGGAAAATTAGG
>Ga0209635_10003930_pt1 | contig 11635 bp, 12 predicted proteins | sample DeeMarSWOR230_32_FD_187463 | JGI IMG/M metagenome (GOLD analysis project Ga0209635, IMG submission 187463) | Marine sediment microbial communities from White Oak River estuary, North Carolina - WOR-2-30_32 (SPAdes) (version 2) | ecosystem: Environmental > Aquatic > Marine > Intertidal zone >...
AGCAGTCTCGCACCGAGTTATAAGTATTCGGGCTTGCCAGAAACTGGTGAGAGAAGGACGAAAAAGCGGAGATGAAATTGGCGCAACTTAAGTCCCGGCTAAGCGAGCTGGGCTCGGTTGTCATCGCCTACTCTGGAGGTGTTGATAGCACTCTGCTTTCCTCAGTGGCCCATGAAATTCTTGGCGATCGAGCGCTGGCGGTCACCGCTTCCTCGCCCATTTTTTCGCCCGATGAGATAAGTCAAGCACAGTCATTGGCTCGGGTTATGGGCATCCGCCACATCCTTATCCAGACCAATGAGTTAGAGGATCCATCCTTTATTGCCAATGACCCCCACCGCTGCTACTACTGTAAAAGAGGGCTTTTTAGGCGACTGAAACGTATCGCCATTGAGGAAGGGCTATCTTTTGTGGTCGATGGCACGAACTACGATGACCTGGGGGACTATCGCCCCGGTAGAATGGCTGCCGAGGAGTTCGGTGTCCGCAGCCCGCTCCTTGAGGCTGGCCTCACCAAGGCGGAAATTCGTACCATTTCTCGAAGCAGGGGCCTTCCCCACTGGGACAAACCGGCTTTACCTTGCCTCGCCACACGCATCCCCTATGGTACCTCGATCACCATCGAGCTTCTCGCCCTTATCGCTAAGGCTGAGCAGTCCCTGGCTAAGCTGGGGCTTTCGCAGTTCCGGGTGCGCCATCAGGGCCCCATCGCTCGCATCGAGGCCAGCCCTGAGGATATGATGCTGCTTAGCGACATGGAAAGGAGTTTGCGAGTGGTGGCAGAGCTTCAAGCCCTGGGCTATACTTATGTTACCATGGACCTTGCCGGCTATCGAGCGGGGAGCATGAACCTTTGAGGAAGAGTGTCTTGAAGATCGGCTATCTCGATTGTTTCTCTGGCCTGAGCGGGGACATGATCCTGGGTGCCCTACTAGATTGTGGGCTATCCCTCGACCTGTTGACCACTGAGCTTACCAAGCTCCCCCTCACCGGCTATCGAATATCGGCCCAGCCAGCTAGGCGCGGGATTATTACCGGAACTCAGGTAACGGTAGCTTTAGAGGAGAACGCCCCTGAACAGCGTAATCTAAAGGGGATATTGAGTCTGGTCGAAAGAAGCACCCTGTCAGAGAAGGCGAAAGAACGGAGCGCTCTTATATTCGAGCGCCTTGCTAAGGCGGAGGCGAAAGTTCATCGCCACCCCGTCGATGAGGTTCATTTTCACGAGGTTGGGGCCATCGATGCTATCGTTGATGTAGTTGGTGCGGCTATTGGGCTCGAACTTTTGGGGATCGAGGCCCTTTTTTGCTCCCCCTTGCCTTCGGGAGGCGGCACGGCGGAGACCCATCATGGCATCATCCCTGTTCCGGCACCCGCTACCCTGGAGCTCATGGCTTCATCGGGTGCCCCTATCAGACCAACACCTTGCCTCGATATGGAGCTGGTTACTCCTACCGGGGCGGCCATTGTTACCACCTTGGCCTCCTTTGATAGCCCAACCTTGTCACTCCAGCGCATCGGCTATGGCGTGGGGGCGCGGGAGTTCGCCACCATCCCTAACGTGCTGCCGCTGTGGCTTGGGCAAATGGCTGAGGAGGAGCGCCCGCTCCTTCTCCTGGAGACCAATATCGATGACATGAACCCCGAGCTTTATAGCTATGTTCTGGAGCGGCTCTTTGAACAGGGCGCTCTGGATATTTGGTTCACCCCGATTCAGATGAAGAAGAATCGCCCCGCGGTGATGCTCAGCGTTCTTGCCTCTCCTGAAGTGGAGGGGCAAATTGTGGAGACTATACTGCGTGAAACCTCCACTCTTGGTGTTCGGGTGCAACGTATGGCGCGCCATGAATCAGCGCGGGAGATAGTCCAATTCGATTCCAGCCTGGGTCAGGTTATGGTGAAGGTGAAACTAATTCACGGTGTAAGGATCGCCCTCTCCCCCGAGTTTGAGGATTGCCGGCGTCTCGCCCAAAAGCACGACCTCCCCCTCCAGGAGGTATACCGAATTATCACCGCCGAGGCCAGCGCTCAACTCCTTTAAAGGTAATCATGTTGCGCAAGGGGAAACAGGGATCAGAAATTAAGCTCCCTGCGCCAAGAGAGCGGGGTGAGATGTCTCTGGAGGAGGCTATCGCCAGGAGGAGATCGGTGAGAAGATATGGGAGGGAATCTTTATCTGTCTCTCACCTCTCCCAGGTATTATGGGCGGCCCAGGGGCTCACCGACGCCCGAGGACTCAGGGCGGCACCTAGCGCCGGTGCTACATATCCACTTGAGGTTTATGTTTTTGTGGCCAGGGGCGGGGTTGAGGGGCTTGAGGAGGGGATCTACCACTACAATGTAGATAACCACTCATTACATCTTCATAAGGGGGGAGACCTCAAGGAAGAGCTCGCCATCGCTGCACTAGATCAGGAATTTATTGCCCAGGCGCCGGTGGATATTGTAATTTGTGCCCTTTATGAGAGAACCTCCTGGCGCTACAGGGGAAGGACGGAAAGATATGTACATATGGAGGTGGGGCATGTTGGTGAGAACATTCATCTTCAAGCGGCGGCACTAGGTTTGGCGGTGGTAATGGTGGGCGCTTTTGAGGATGAGGGGGTGAGGAAATTAATGGGCTTGGAGGAAGCGGTGAGACCACTATACATAATCCCCTTGGCAAAGCCAAGGTGATCTTCAGGAAGCGCTACGCTCTTTTTGCCTTGCTCTTTTTGCCTTTACTTGATAGAGGATGGCATCAGCAGAGGCGAAAAGCTCTGTAGGGTTGTTACCGTCCCCGGGGAAAGTGGCCAGCCCATAGGAGCGAGCGGGCATAAGGACGCTGGTGGCATCACATTCAATTACTGTGGCATCCAGGAGAAGCATAAGCCTGTGCAGCACCCTCTCAGCCACATCCTTCTCCGTTTCAGGCATGATAATGGCGAACTCGTCTCCGCCATACCTGGCGACCACGTCGGATGCCCTAACATTTTCTTTAAGGATATGCCCCATCCTCTTCAATGCTTGATCTCCAATTAAGTGCCCATAGAGATCGTTTACCCGCTTAAGTTCGTCCACGTCGATGATGGCCACCGAAAGAGGGTGGTCATGTCGGCGGGAGCGTGTCAGTTCCTGCTCCAGACGCTCATAGAAATAGCGATGGTTATAAACGCCGGTGAGGCTATCATGCAAGGCAGCAGTCTTTGCCTTCTGATGAAGTAGCGCAACCTCAATCACCGCAGCAACGTAGGGCCCAATCACCTCTAATAGGTGAGCGTCCTCGCTGGTAAAGGCTCCGACAATCTCATTCTCAATAACAAGAACGCCGACCACCTTACCCTCGGTGGAGAGTGGGGCGGTGAGCATGGCACCCAGCCTGAGGAAGCTGCTCTCCAGGTAGCTTTGGTCAACGGTTACGTCGGGAATGAGCCGAACCATGTCGCACTCTGAAACCCAGCCGACAATGCCTTCCCCCTTAGTCACTCGATCGCCCTTTTGGTTAACTCGACAGCCGAGGGCAACTTGCATCACCAGCTCCTCGGTATCCTCCTTGAGGAAGATGGCACAGTTTTCGTAGCCCTGAGTCTCTCTAAGCAAGGACAAAATCTTTGTCAGAACGGCTCCGAGGTGAAGGATGGAGCGAACTTCCTGGCCTAATCGAAACAGGATGGTGGAGGCTTTGTATTGGGTCATCGTCATCATACCCAGGGTCCAGGGTAGTGGCTGGCGGGCTAGGGGTACCTTCACTGGCTCCGTCTCGGTGGGGACAGGCTCCTCCATGAGCGTGGGGGCGGGCATCTCCCACCTCGCCACTAGCTTGAGGAGGGCGTCCACAACCTTTGGGTCGAACTGTGTCCCCTTGCCCTTGCTAAGCTCCTCGACAGCCCGCTCAACAGAGAGCCTAGCCCGGTAATAGCGACCGGCGGTCATCGCCTCAAAAGCGTCCGCTACAGCAAGGATGCGGGCGGCAAGTGGTATGCTCCACCTGGAGAGCCCGTCGGGATAGCCGCCGCCTCCGTACCACTCATGGTGATGCCTCACGGGAAGGAGCAGCTCTGGCGACATACCGTACCTCTCCAGTACATCGTAGCTCAATATGGGATGGCTCATCATCGCTGCCTGTTGCGCTGGATCCAGTGCCCCCCTCTGGGTCAGCACTTCTTCAGGGAGGAAGATCTTACCCACATCGTGAACAAGACCAGCATCTCTGATCAAATCCACCTCTCTTTTCTTAAGACCCAATTCTTGGGCAATAAGTACCGCATATAGGGCCACCCTTACCGAGTGCCCCCTGGTGTGAGGGTCCTTGGCCTCCACAGCGTCCACAAAGGCCGCCACACCGTTGAGATAACCCCGCTCTAGGATCTCCCTCCGGCGAATAGCGGGGAGATGAGCGGCTATCCAGGTGAGGATGCCGCTGGCTGATTTAGGTTGCCCTTGAGGGGCCGAAAGCTCACCATTCATAGTATTTCAACTCTAGACTGTAAGCTTTGGACAAGTATAGGTCAACTAGGGCTTCTTTGGCACATTTGGCCTAAGAGAGAGCAATAACGAGATTTTCGTAGCGTCGTGGCATGATGAGCCATGGAGAATGGACTACCACTGTCGAAAATAGGCGAAAACAGAAGGTTAGCCTATCTTAGCTTGCTTGTACTCTTACAAAGGTACGGTACCCTTTTTCAAGAGCCAGTACTCAAGGCTATCAGCGAGCGCAAGCCAGCTTGCCTCGATAATGTTGGTGGAGCTGCCCACCGTCCGCCACTCATGCTCCCCATCGCTCGATTCAATGAGAACACGCACCCGGGACCCTGTGCCCTCGGTTTCATCTATGGCGCGAACCTTATAGTCAACCAGCCGCACCGCCTCAAGGCTGGGATAGAACACCAGTAGCGCTTTACGCATTGCGGCATCCAGCGCATTAACCGGGCCATTCCCCTCGGCTGCGGTATGGATCATACCACCTCCTACCTTAACCTTCACTGTGGCCTCGGATAAGAGCTCTTCCTCGTTCTCCATCGTAGAAGGGCGGCGCCTTTTCTCCACTACCACCATGAAATCGACCAGCTCAAAGGGAGGATGGTAGTCCGGCTGAGCGCGGAGGACGAGCAGCTCGAAGGAGGCTTCGGCGCCATCATACTGGAAGCCGCGGCTCTCCATGGATTTGACGCGCTCCAATATTACACGCGCCTCTTCACCCTGAGGGACAAACTCCAAGCCACGTTCTCTGGCTTTATGCGTAATGCCTCCTTTTCCCGATAGCTCAGATACCAAGGTACGCCACTGATTGCCCACCGACTCGGGGTCGATATGATGATAGCTTTCCTCCCACTTTATCATGGCGGCCACATGGAGGCCGGCCTTGTGGGCGAAGGCGCTGGCTCCAACATAGGGGAGGTGGGTATCGAGGGCTAGGTTGGCGAGCTCGCTTACATAATGAGCTACCTCGGTCAGTTTGGCGAGCTGCTTATCGCTGATGCAATCGATGCCCATCTTAAGCTTGATGGCTGGGATGATAGAGCAGAGGTTGGCATTGCCGCAGCGTTCTCCATAGCCGTTGATAGTACCCTGAACCTGGATTGCCCCGGCCTGGACGGCTGCCAGGGTGTTGGCTACGGCAAGCTCAGCATCGTTATGGGAGTGGATGCCCAGCGGGGCGCCGGTCGCCTTTCGGGCGGCATCGAAGGCAGCAGCTACCTCGCTTGGCGTTGCCCCCCCGTTGGTGTCGCAAAGGATGATGCATTCGGCACCCGCATCAGCAGCGACCTTTACAGTCTTTAGGGCATATTCCGGGTTTGCTTTATAGCCGTCGAAGAAATGCTCAGCATCGAAGAAGACCTTTCTCCCCTTCGATTTGAGAAAGCCTATGGAATCAGCAATCATGCTCAGGTTCTTATCCAAAGTGGTAGCCAATACCTGGGTGACATGGAGGTCCCAGCTTTTACCCACAATCGTTACCACCGCTGTTTCGGCAGCAAGCAGGGCGCGCAGGTTGGGGTCTTTTTCTGCCTTTGTTTCGGGACGCCGAGTGCTGCCAAAGGCAACGAGGAGGGCGTGGGAGAGGTTCAGTCTCCGGGCCTTGGCAAAAAACTCCTCGTCCTTGGGGTTTGAGCCCGGCCAGCCACCCTCGATGAAGTGAACGCCCAGCTCATCGAGCTTTTTGGCGATGCGGAGCTTGTCCTCAACGGTGAAGGATATGCCCTCGCGCTGTGCACCGTCTCTAAGTGTGGTGTCATAAAGCTGGATTTGTGGCAAAACTTTCTCCTCCTAAGTCACCATCCCAACAATCAAGTCTCCCATCTCCCGCGTGCCAACCTTGGTCTTGCCTTCCTCAATTATATCATAGGTACGATATCCGTGCTCCAGGACATCGCTTACCGCTTTTTCAACTACCTCCGCTGCCTCAGCCAGCCCCAGCGAGTAGCGGAGCATCATGGCGACGCTCGTGATTAGAGCGATGGGGTTGGCGATATTTTGCCCGGCCCTTCGCGGGGCGCTGCCGTGAATCGGCTCGTACATGCCGAAGGTTCTCTCGCCCGCCTTGGGCACCCCGGCCAGGCTCGCCGAGGGAAGCATCCCCATCGAGCCAGCGAGCATAGAAGCTTCATCGGTGAGGATGTCGCCAAACATGTTACCGGTAACGATGACATCGAAATCGGCGGGGCGCTGGATGAGCCTCATGGCGCAGGCATCGACCAACATGTGCTGGAGCTCCACATCGGGGTAATTTGGGGAGAGCTCGATGGCAATCTGTCGCCACAGACGGGACGATTCCAGGACATTGGCCTTGTCCACCGAGACCAGCTTTTTACGTCGGCCTCTGGCTAGCTCAAAGCCAACCCTGAGGATGCGCTCGATCTCCGGCTCCGAGTAGAGCATGGAATCTACTGCCTTCCTCCCCCTGGCTGTCTGCCACTGCTTTTTTGGCCTGCCGAAGTATAGACCCCCGGTTAGCTCTCGCACCACTACGAGGTCAACGCCGCTGACGACCGCTGCCTTTAGATTGGTGGAATCGGTGAGCACGGGGAGAACCTTGACCGGGCGCAGGTTGGCAAATAGTTTTAGCTCCTTGCGCAGGCTGAGAAGCCCGTCTTCAGGTCGAACCTTAGCCTTTGGGTCATCCCACTTCGGTCCGCCGACCGCTCCCAGCAGCACGGCGTCGCATCTGCGGCACATTTGCAAGGTCTCTTTGGTCAGGGCGACGCCATGGTGGTCGATGGCGATGCCGCCGATATCTCCCTCACGAAAAGAGAAATCGTGACCGAATCTTTTCCCCACTGCCCCTAGCACCTTGACTCCTTCAGCGGTGACCTCCGGGCCGACGCCGTCGCCAGGAAGCACGGCGATACTAAATTTCACTTAGACCTCCTTGGCTTTATCTTCTTCCTGGTATATTCGATGAGCCCCCCTGTTGAGACCAACTCGAGCATGAAATCGGGATAAGGCTCCGCCCTAAATAATCTATCTTTAGTGATGTCCCTGATCTCGCCTTTTTCCAGCGCTACCTCAAGCTCGTCGTCCTGCTCGATCTCATCAGCCTGGGCGCACTCAAGCAGGGGCAGGCCGATGTTAATGGCGTTGCGGAAGAAGATGCGGGCGAAGCTCTGGGCGATGACGCAGGATATGCCCGCTGCCTTGATGGCGATGGGGGCATGCTCCCGCGATGAGCCGCAGCCGAAGTTAGTGGTGCCCACGATGATGTCGCCGGGCTTCACCCGGCTCAGGAACTCGCTATCGATGCCCTCCATGCAGTGCTGCGCCAGCTCCTCAGGCTCGGAGACGTTGAGGTAGCGCGCTGGGATGATGGCGTCAGTATCAACATTGGCCCCGAATTTATGAGCTTTGCCTTTAAGGTTCAAGCTACGTTCTCCTTCTCCTTAAAATTCTTAAGCGCCTTCATAAAATCTTCGGTATTGATATATTCACGTAAACTTTTCACATGGCTTTTATATACTATCAATGCAATATAGGCGAAGCTCACCAAACTCTCAAATCTTTTCCTATATGGAGTATTAAAGTCATAGCTTCTCTCATACCTTTTGAGTGCTTGATCAACAGCCTGAAACTCTCTATCAGCCAAGTCCGAAAGGTTCTTCAATTCAAGGTTGTGTGCAAACTTGTTCCTCAATTTGTTAACCGTAACACAATCGTCTAGTATCTGAGAAGGAATGAGTGCACATGCTCTAACAAGATTAATCTTTTGATAAAAGCTTAAGTCGTGTAGAATACCTGATGCAGGAAAGAATGTATCTATCATTCGGTTAAGGCAATCTTCGACACAAAGAGAACCTGCCAATACAACCGCCCTTTCATCAGTCAAATCTTTATAATGTTCCCAATAGCTATCTATTTCTTTTTGTAGTTCTCTTTGGTATTCTATCGGGTCATATGGCAACAACCAGACCAGTAAGCGTCTAAAGCGGCTTTTACCGTAAGGCCCTTCGATATTTATAAATTGTTTGGGTTTCGGTTCTTCACTCATAATCTCACCTCCTCAAGCACACTTCGCATCCCTCACTTTATGGCCAAGGCTATAAGCCTCTTTGCCGTATGATCGTAGGGCATTCCGCCTAAATCACCGAACAGCTCCACCGAATTAAAGCCGGACTGGGATAACAACAAAGATAATTCCGCTCCCGAAAAGAGGCGAAGCGAGAAGGTGAACTCTTTGCGCTCTTTGCCTTTAATCATGATCCATCGGTTCTGTATCAAACTCCAGCCGCCGATTAGCTTTCTCTCTTCGAGGAAGAGGACACCATTCTCCTCGTGCCAGTCCCGCTCACGGAATATGCCAGCCACAACCTCCTTCCCCATCACATCTATGAGCAGCTTGCCACCCCTCTTCAGCGATAAATGAATATTCTCTAAGACTCGCCTATCTTCTTCTGGGTCTTCAAAGTAGCCAAAGGAGGTGTAGAGATTGATTACTGCATCAAAAGTTTCGGGTCTACAGAAGCTTCTCATATCCTCCTGCAGAAACTCCACATTCAGCCTTTCTGCCTCCGCTTGCTTGCGTGCCTCATCTACATATTGTGATGTCCTATCTACACCCATTACTTGGAACCCACGGCGTGCCAGCTCTAATGAATGCCTTCCCGGTCCGCAGCAGAGGTCTAGCACATGCGCCCCCGGGTTGATTCTAAGCAGAGAAATGACATTTTCAACTTCTGCTGGAGCATTTTCCCACTGCTTCCTGCCAAAGATCTTGGGCGCCATTATCTGCCAAAAATCATCCTCTTCGTGCCATACTGTCATTTCAAGATTTCCTGTCACTTCCGGATTTGTTGCCTCGTTGTCTGCATTACCCCATCCGGGTTTTTGGTGGAAAACACAAACTCCTTGAACCTACCCTCCTCCAGTTCGAGCACGATTGCCGGGCAGCCAATGACATTATATACCAGCCGCCACTTGCCTTTAACCTTTCCCATACGAATGCCCCATCCCCCATAACTGCCAATAGCCGAATCTTCGTGTAAATAGCAGCCCTTGATGTTGTCCCAGGGTATGATGTGCCTGAAAACCCCAAAGCCAACGGTGATCGATTGAGTGCTGATTTTGATAGCTAGCTTATTGAAGTTCATTATCAGGGCGGCAAATCCGGCGAACCACAAAAACATAATGAGATATAACCAACTTGGGGCTGGATTGGAACCAACCTGACCGACAAAAACCTGATAGGCAAACAGCACAAGGAACAACAATGTGCAAGCGATAAACACGCCCAGCACCAATTTCATAAGGGTGAATGGTATTGTCTCTTCATAGATTTCAGGCACTTGCATCCCTATTGCTTCCTTCTCATCGACCTTCTCATCCAAAAAAGGGCGATGATACAGCCTGCAATGGCGAGCGCGACCCCGATCAACATGCCCCTGAAAAACACTTTCGCCATTACTATGAGGCTGGCAATAATCAGGATACCCACAATTACAACGAGTATTTTGTTTGCTAAGCGGTTTTTAGTACGTTGGCCGTTCATTATTTCTTGTCGAATTCCTCTGCCTTATGTCAGCACTTCCTCCGGGCTGCCAATTCGCCCCAATATGGCACTGGCGGCGGCGACCGCTGGGTTGGAGAGGTAGACCTCTGAATCCGGGCTTCCCATACGGCCCACGAAGTTGCGGTTGGTGGTGGAGATGCACCGCTCACCGGCGGCCAGCACCCCCATGTGCCCGCCGAGGCAGGGGCCGCAAGTGGGCGGGCTTACCACCGCCCCCGCCCTGACGAAAATTTCGATCAGGCCGCGGCGCAACGCCTCAAGATAGACCTCCTGAGAGCCGGGTATGACGATCAGGCGCACATCAGGGTGAACCTTTCTCCATTTGAGAACCTCGGCGGCCGTCTCCAGATCCTCGATGCGACCGTTGGTACAACTGCCGATCACCGCCTGGTCGATTCTAGCCTCACCCACCTTGCTTATCGGTTTGGTGTTCGAGGGCAGGTGGGGGAAGGCCACCTGGGGCTCGATCTGGGAGGCATCGTATTCGATGACCTTCTCATACTGGGCATCCTCATCTGGCTCATAGACCTTGTAGGGACGCTGGGCACGGGACCGAACATAAGCCATAGCCTTGTTGTCGACCCTGAAGATGCCAGCCTTGGCGCCTGCCTCGATGGCCATATTAGCCATGGTGAAGCGACTGTCCATAGAGAGGGAGTCGATAGCCTCGCCGCAAAACTCCATAGCGGCGTAGCGCGCCCCATCGACGCCAATGCCCCCGATGGTATAAAGGATAAAGTCCTTCCCGCTGACCCATCTTTTCGCCCTGCCGTGGTATACGAGCTTTATAGTAGGCGGTACCTTCATCCATATCTCACCGGTGGCCATGGCGGCGGCGATGTCGGTGGAGCCCATCCCGGTGGCGAAAGCCCCCAGAGCGCCGTAGGTGCAGGTATGGGAATCGGCGCCTACCACCACATCGCCGGGTACCACCAACCCCTGCTCCGGCAGAAGCACATGCTCGATTCCGCCACTGCCAACCTCGAAATAGACCAACCCCTGCTCCCGGGCAAACTCCCGAATTAGCTTCGCCTGCTCTGCCGATGGGATGTCCTTGTTGGGGACAAAGTGGTCGGGCACCATTACCACCCTATTTGGGTCGAATACCTTGGATACGCCGATGCGCCTAAACTCCCTGATGGCGATGGGGGCGGTGATGTCATTGGCCATGACCAGGTCAACCCTGACATCTATAAACTCGCCAGGGCTGACCTTCTCTTTTCCACTATGGGCAGCGAGGATTTTATCGGCCAGTGTTGATCCTGTCATTCTCCGCTTATCCTTTTGGGAAGCCTGAGCACAATAAGCACGAGCAGGGTGGCTACAGGAGCCAGGATATACAGGCCGGCCCCGGCGGTGAGCCCTATGGCGGCAACCGCCCATATGCTGGAGGCAGTGGTGAGGCCGACCAGGATCCCCTCAGGAGTGCGTATGATTGTGCCCGCACCCAGGAATCCGATGCCGACAACTACACCAGCGGCTATCCGCGCCGGGTCAGCCCCTTCGCCGAAACCGTATAGGGAGGCGATAGTGAACAGGGCGGCGCCGATACAAACCAGGACGTGGGTGCGAAGACCAGCTGGCTTGCCAGCAAACTGCCGCTCGAACCCTATGAACGTGCCCATTGCTAACGCCAGCAGAAGGCGCAGTAACATC
>Ga0209635_10003933_pt1 | contig 11631 bp, 5 predicted proteins | sample DeeMarSWOR230_32_FD_187463 | JGI IMG/M metagenome (GOLD analysis project Ga0209635, IMG submission 187463) | Marine sediment microbial communities from White Oak River estuary, North Carolina - WOR-2-30_32 (SPAdes) (version 2) | ecosystem: Environmental > Aquatic > Marine > Intertidal zone >...
TTCTCACAATACGATCCTCATCGTATAGAGCCGCGACCACCAGCGAAACAGCGTCCGGTCCGCCCACGTCGGCCAGGCCCTTGATGGCCGCACTTCGAATAATCGCGGGTTCGCCTTCACCGGTCAATTCCTTGTAGATCGCAGTCGCCTGCTCGGTTTCGCCTTGGGCTGCCAAATCTTCGGCACATCTCAGATACGCATCGGCCGCTGCAAACTGCAACTGCGAATCACTTCTGGCTCTGGCCCGGATCAATATCTTCCTCGCCTGCGGACCGCCGATCTTTCCCAGCGCCGCAACCGCAGCCTCGGCAACTGGTCTTTCGGCACTGAAGACGAGCTTGCCCATCGCTTCAACGCTTTGGGCGTCACGCCGGTCACCCAGCAGATTGATAATGCGAATCTGCACGTTCGGCGGCGTCTTGTCTAACGCATCGCGCAGGGTATTTCCGGCTTCTTCGCTCGGATTCTGCCCGATGGCATAGCAGGCCATATCGGCAGTTTCTTCGTCTGCCAGCAGCTTCGCGACCGCAGGCACCGAATCGGCCGTGCCGATAAACCAGAGCTGCCTGCAGATGAACGACTTACCCTCCAGCGTGGCATCGTCAAGCAGCTCGGCTAATCGCCGCTCGATATATTTTCGCTGTTCGGGCTGATTTTGTGAATCGCGAATGAGTGCTTCCACCGCGATAAGCGGCTGGGCGTCCATCCCACGTTCGTAGTCGACAATGGCCGCGAGTTTGGCGTCAATGTGCGCCTTGTCGAACGCAGCAGCGCTCGCATCACTCATAGCAGAAATCACGCCCAACCCTGCCAACAGCAGACAGGCACGCACCTTCGGCGTAATTCTCATCAGTTCACCTGTTTCACTATCAGTTGGACTTGGCTATATTCTCAAAATAAATGGGACCGCCCCACTTGCCCGTTACGACAATATCGAGATCCCCATCGCCATCGAGGTCGACCACGGGAATATTCAAGCCTGAGCCAATACCCTCACTGTAGGAAATCACGTGTTTGACCCATTGGATCGTCGTGCCGCGTTTGAGCTCGTACCAGTAAACCCCCAAGGGTGAATGGGCGTCGGGGTCGTTACCATTATGGGCAAAGAACCTTTTTCCCGTGACAAGGTCAAGATCGCCATCGTCGTCCAGGTCGGCTAACGTTATGCTGTGAGCCTGAGACCAGGACTTGTCAATCACGTGTTGCTTCCAGGACATCTCCGTTCCGTCTTTCTTCTGCTTGTACCAGAAGATTCCGTGACGGTGCGCCGAGCTGGTCACGATATCCTTCAGTCCGTCATCGTCCACATCGTAAACCCATATCTGGGGCGTATGTTCGGCCTGACCCTCGGTGAGACTGCCGACCGCCAGAGGATGTTCCTTCCAACGTCCTTCGCGCGGATCGGCCGGCCCCTCGTACCACGCATCCGGCCGCAGTATATCCGGGCGCCCGTCACCGTTGATGTCCCCAACGCCCCCGCCGAAGAGTCTTTGATTTTGTGAAACATCATGTTTGACCAGCTCTCGCCTGCCGCCTGTCGTGACACAAACCTCGTACCACTTGGTGTCTTTCGTGCCGGGCAAAATCTCCAGCTCTTTGCCATCACCATCGATGTCCCACACGTCCCCACACTCATAGTTGCCATTCTCATCGCTGATGGTGATAGGCCATCCTCGTGTGTCCGGTCCGGCATTCCGGTACCAGTCGAGCCGTTTGCCGAACCAGCAGCACGTCACAACATCCAGGGACCCGTCCCCGTCGACGTCCAGCGGCACATTCATAAAATCATCCCAGTAGCCTATGCCCTTTTCGTCAACCTTGTGAGTTTTACCCTTTTCATCGACCTTGCCCTCGAAGGATCGAAACTGGTGCGGCTTCCAATCCGGCGCCTCGTACCAGTACGGACCAGCTATAATATCCAGCTTTCCGTCATTGTTAAAATCGCCTACACCGCAGGCTTCACTACGGAATTGCCCGACACGGTGCGCGACAAATTTCACCGGCTTGCCCGTCCAGGCACTCGCCGAATGCCCCGGCAGCGCCAACGCTGTCACAAGCAGCACAAGATCAATGGAATAGCGACGATGTGTGTCATTGCGTATGTTCATGTCTGGCTCCTTCCTCTTGCCTTTTTTGTTCACTCTAAATCCGAAGCAGTTCTTTCCTCGTAGCACTGCTGCCGCAAAGGACGAAATCCGAGAGTCGTCTCCGACCTCAGGATATCACAGGCGCCAGGGTCTCCTCATCGGCCTCGATATCATCTTGTCGGCCTCCGAGTCGTTCACGAAGCGCTCGGTCTGTGGATCCCAGCTTACGCTGCGCCCGAGCCGCAGGCAAGCATTGGCGAGGTGGCAGATAGTCGTTGAGCGATGGGCCACCTCGGCCGAAGCGATCGTCCGCGCCCGCGTCTTGACACAATCCAGATAGTTTCTGTGGTGTCCCTGCCAATTGGCCGCATCGGTCCAGTGCTGCTTCTCAAATTTCCTGTTCTGCAGGAGAGATTTGGGCTTGGCATCCACATTGCCACCATCATCCACGTAAACCCAGCCTTCCGTGCCCTCGAACTTGACTGACAGTTGGGTATTTAAGTTGGGCCAGACATCAGGTGTTTTTTCGTCGTACATTATCAGCTTCACACCGTCAGCATATCTGGCCTCGACGTGCAATGCTACGGGAACGTTGCAGAATCCCTGCTTCGGGAATTCGGCCGAGCCCGCATACTCAACGGGCGCCGTCAATTCGCTGTCGTTGGCCATCTGGGCAAGGTCATTGCAGTGGCAGCCCCAGTCGGTCACCATGCCTCCGCTGTAGTCGTAGTGATTCTTCCAGAGGTTGCGAACGAAGCTCGAATTGTAAGGTATGTGCGGCGTCGGACCCAGCCACATCTCGTAGTCGAAGCCTTCCGGAAGCGGTTCGGGCTTCAGCACGCCGCAGCTTTGCCCTGCCTTCACGTAGCTGTGAAGCGTGTGCAGCTTGCCGAGTTTGCCGCTGCGCGCGGTGCTCACTGCAAATGCAAAGCTCCTCATGCTGCGCCGCTGCGTGCCGCATTGATAAACGGTCCCGTAGCGTCTCACTGTGTCGGCCACCACCCTGCCCTCGGCAATAGTCAGTGACATGGGCTTTTCGCAGTAGATGTCCTTGCCGGCCTTCGCGGCATAAATGGAAGTCAGCGCGTGCCAGCGGTCACCCGTTGCGCTCAGGACGGCATCGATGTCGTCGCGCGCCAGCAGCTTGCGAAAATCGCTGTAGGCGGCACAGTCTTTGTTCCCGTAGTTCTGGTCAACCAGCGCCTTGGCTTCGTTGCGCCGATCCGTATCCACATCGCAGACGGCGACGAACTGCACGTCCGGGCACGTCATGAAATTGCGCATATCGCGCGTGCCCTGGCCGCCCAGGCCTATACCTCCCATTGTGATTCGTTCGCTGGGCGGCACTGACCCGTCCTGGCCCATTGCCGAGGACGGCACGAGGTACGCCGCAGCCACCGCGCCCAGGCCGGTCGCGCTGCGCTTCAAAAATTGCCTTCTCGACAATCCCGGCGGTTTTTCCGAATATCTATCGGGCCCCCGCGCGGCGGATACCCCGCGGCGTATCCCTCGGGAAATCATTCTCATTGGGCCGGCCTCCAAAATAACCGTTTCCGAATCATTTTGCTTGCCAGGGCCGTCTCGCAAAAAGACGGCGGAAACCTGTGTATAGTTGTCACAATATACCAGGCATCGCCGCAGCATGTCAAACATGATTTGTCCGAGGGTGTGACTTTGGAGCGCCGTAAACCTGTCAGGATTCCAAGCCGACCGATGCGCCTCGCAGGTACTTTCCAGTTCACAGCGTGCGCCTGTAGCTCTCGCGCACCTTGGCCAGCGCGGTTCATTTGGAGAGTTCTTGAAATTTGTTCAAATCTGAGATGGCCCCATCAAAATCGCCCGTGGCCTTACGGGCGAATCCGCGAGTTCTGTAAGCAGCCGCTAAGTCAGGGTCTATTTCAAGCGCCTTATCGCAATCTGAAATCGCCCGGTCATATTCTTCCTTCTTATTATAAGCCTCTGCCCTGCAACTATAGGCGGCCGCATACTGCGGGTTAAGCTCGATGGCCTTGCTCCAATCCGAGATGGCCAGGTCGTGATTTTCATTCCTGGCATACGCCAACGCCCGATTGAAGTAGGCCCCGGCATCCCTTGGATTTAGCTCAAGGGCTTTGTTCAAGTCCAAGATGGCCAGGTCATGTTCGCGCTTCGCGGCGTAGGCGCTACCGCGGTTGACATAGGCATCGGCGTACTGTAGGTCTATCTCAAGCGCGCTATTGCAATCTGCGATGGCCCGGTCATAGTCGCGCTTGCCGATATAGGCAGCCGCCCTGTTGACGTAGGCTTCAACAGAACCTGGGGCCATCTCAATCGCCCTGGTGAAGTCCGAGATGGCCAGGTCGTAGAGGCCCTTTTCGTGGCGGGCAGCTCCCCGGATCGAATAGCCCCCGGCATCTTCTGGGCCGGAGTCTTGCTCCAGTCCTATTAGCTCGTTGATTTTCGCAACCGCGCGGCGGGCATTCTCAGCCATTTCGGGTTCCGGCTTGTATCGTAGACAAGCCCGGTACTTATCGCGAGCTTCTTCGACCTTGCCCTGCGCCAGTAAGACCGCTGCAAGAGAATGGTGGCAGGCCGCACTCTCGGGATTCAGCTCCAGGGCTTTACGCAGATAACCGGCCGCTGCGTCGAAATTGTCGTCATCGGCGGCAAGGATCCCCTGCAACAGATAAGTGTCCCAACGGTCGGGTTCCAGCCGCTGGGCAACTTCCAGCACCTTGCGAGCTTCCTGTGGCTTCTTTGCCGCCCGTAACACACTTGCCAGCGCCACCTGACCCCAGGCAAAATCCGGATGCAGCTTCGCGGCCAGCCGGCACCGTGACACACTTCGGGCGCTGCGCCTATGCTGAAAAAAATGATGCGCGATAGTTTGCACGTCGTCGAGGATGACAAACTCTTTGTGGGGCACGCCAAACCAGCGATAGGCAGGGTCCACCAGCAGGGCCTTGCCCTCTGCAAAAACAGCCGCACAGTCGTGGAAGACCACCTTGCCCCGGTAGTCCTTCTCCAGATGGACGTAAAATGCCTGGAGTCCCACATCTCGCGCCAGCGCCAGATATAGCTTGGCGTACTCCTGACAACTAAATGATTCCTCAGTATTGCTCCAGGCGGCGAATACCTCTTGAGCTGTGCGCTTTCCGCGCCCACCTCCTGGTTCAATGCGTCGCGTCAAACCCTCGAAAAGCGCCTTGGCCTTCTCCACGTCATTGGTGAGGCCTTCGGTCAACTGCTGAGCCCAGCGTTTTATCTCCGGACTGCTGGCCACAGGATTTGTCACCAGCTCCAGCTCCTTTTGTGTCAGCCTGTCGATTAGTGCGGCTTGCAACGTCTGCTCAGTGTAGACTTTCGGCATCGAGACCTGGATGAAGGTCGGTGTCAGCGTCGCTTTCAGTTGCTGCGCTTTTTCCTCAAAGCGCGCAACCACTTGGGGGTTCAGCCCTTTTTGGCGGGCCAGCGTCACGAAACCCTCATAGTGCTCAACCGCCAGCGGTATCTCGCCCATCATCTCATAGGTCTGGCAGATCATTTGTTCCGCATTTATTCTTTCCAGCCCGTCGGGCTGGAGACTCTCGGCCTGCTTGAGTTGCACAATGGCTCTATCCTTATCGCGCTTGCGGGCATACATCCATCCGAGGCTGGCGTGGACGGCGGCGTTTGTTGGGTCGAGAAGCTCAGCCTCGCGGAGACAACGAATCGCCTCATCCACGTTCTGCTTCAGCCCGTACAGCTCCCCGAGGCGAACCAGTGGTTCGGCATTGTCAGGGTCGAGACGGTGGGCTTCGCGCAGCGCCTGCTCGGCCTCCTCGGGTCGTTTCTGAAACAGCAGCGTGATCCCTAATACCAGATGCGCATCTGCGCAGTCGGACTTCAACTCAAGGGCCTGGCGAACGGATTGCTCCGCTTGTGGGAACTTACCTTGACTGCCCAGTGTCGAGGCCAGGGCCAGATGTGCCCTGGCAAATTCGGGGTCTGCGGCAATGGCTTTGCGCACCGCCTCTTGCTGTTGGGAGATCGGCTTGCCCTCGTCCTGCATTGCAAAGGCCTGGCTGTAAAACTCATAGGCAGCGGGTGAGTCCGTCCACCGCCGCTTCATCTTTTGACGCTCGTCTTCAGACGGTCTGATGCGCAACTCGTTGAGAATCTGGCCGGCCAGCTCCTCGCCCAGATCAAACCAATCCTCTGCGGCTGCAATCCGTTCAGCCGATACTTTTTCGCTCGCCACATTCAGCACGTGCGCGTGCACTTGCCATTTGTCGGCCTGACGTCGGTAGCTGCCCCAGACGACCCGCTGCGCTTCAATGAACTCGCCCATCGTGCGCGCCTGCGTCGAGTCGACCGCATCGCCCTTGCTTATCTCCAGTTGTCGGAAGGCATAGTCCACTGCGCCGACTGGGAGTAATCGGATGGCTTTGACCTGCCTAAGCTGGGCCGTGAGCAAACCTGCAACGGCATAGCGCCAGTGAGCCATCTGTGGGTCGTGCGTTTTATCCTCGAACCACAAGACCGCAACGACCCGTCGCCCGGGCGGAGTCGCCGGCTCGACGCGCTGGGCCACACCGGTAGAAGCCAGACCGTCAGAGGCCGCCCCGGCAGGGCCTTCCAAGGCCGCGAGCTTGTCTTGCTCGACCGTGTCCGCCAAGCTTATACCGCCAAAAGCCAAAAAGCTGAAAAACAACGCACCGACACCGAGCCATTTTGCGTTTAGGTTGAACACGGTCAGTCCCCTTGAAGAAGCGCTATTATCTCATGACGGCGTGTGCTCGCCTTTCGATACAACCGCCTCACTGTCTCAGTTGACAGCCCGATTGGCGAGAGGCGGTTCTTGGATGCCAGCGCCGAACCCAATTCCGCGAACAATACACTGTGGCCCACCGTCTTTTGAATGCTTTGCTACTCGATCTTTGCCGCATTAGGGTCGTCGGCTTTTATCTCGTTGGGTTGCTGGACCTTCTCAACGGCATTAGGATCCACGGCGTCCGTCACAGCGGGCTTTTCGGCAGCTTCAGGCTGTTCCGGCTCCGACGTCACTGACTCTTCTGCCTTTGCCGCATTGGGATCCTCGGGCTTTTCCTCATCCTCAAGCAGATCTGAAAGTTGCTTGGTCAGATTATTCGCCTTCCATTCGGCGATTTCATAGACCCATCCTTGATGTGTGCCAGTGAATTGCTTTGCTTTGTCCCGTGCAAGAAGTTTGGCCTCTTTCTTCTTCAGTTCCTCTTCGGACTCCACCTGTCCGCCCTGCGACACAGGTATCATCTCCACGGGCGTCGTGTCGGTGAATTCTGCCACACACATGGCATAGGTCTTATCGTCCTTCTGGGCAATTGTTAAGGTATAAACCGTCGAATCCTTCAGTTTGCAGATGAACTGTCTGTCAAAGGTTAGTTCGCCGGTTTTTTTCTTGACATCGTCAAATCGGAGGCTGGCCAGGGCAGTGAAAACACTCTGGCTATCACTGCTCTTTAACTGTTTACCGGCCGGAAGATTTTCCAGCACAATGTCTTGGCTATCATCCTTTGTCCTCAGCGTGTATTTCCCGCTCGGCGAATTGACCGTGACCGACTCAATGTCGTCGCGCTCAACGGCAACAAGCTCCTGCTCAGTGAAATCGATCGCCCGGGATCCGAACCAGGGAACGGTCGGCGCCACGTACACCTGATCGCCCGGAAGCAATCTGACATATGTTCCTTCCCCCAACTCTTGAGCCTTTCCTACGGCAATGCCTGTGAGCAGCGGTGAATTCGGATCGGCCCTGAAGAATTTGATCACACTCCGCGCTTTTTCCTCCGTTACTTCGAGGTCTTCGTGATTGGCGGGGTCGTCCGTAAAAAGTCTCGCCGTCTGAATTTCCATACACTTCTTGAGCAAATCATTTATTTCGCTTGTCTCAGCGGGATAGTTGTCCTTATTGGCAACAACAAAACGCCCTGCCCGACGCTGGAGACTCACCGCATCTTCACCGGTCCCCAGCTCGATACGGTCTACGTCACTTGTATCAAGTCCCTGGATAAGATAAACCGGTCCGGCCGGCTCGGCCTTACGGCTGTTGGCAACGCGGGACTGTACCACCGCCCAGATCACCATAAAAACCGCGACAATACCCAATATCGTAAGTTTTGTGTTGTTCATCTGCAAAACTCCTGTCTCATCACGTCAACCCGAGACAAAATCCAATGATCCAAATTCAAGTCAGCAAGAACACGACTGGACAATCGGCACATCTGAAATTCGCGCCTCGCCCTCTGCTCAGGCATCACTTGCGTGACTAATATAGTGCCTTTTCCTGACGCTGCGACGGATACCCAACACGATGGCAATGACCAGAATAACCACCGGGGCCATCAGCATGTTGAAATTCCGAAGCAGATTACCCAAATGTTCGATTCGTTCGCGCTTTTTGAGCTTCACCTCATTCAATTGCCGCTGCGCCTCGCGCTTTTTCAGCTCAATATCCCGCTGCTTCTGTAGTATCGAACTGCCAATAACTTCTTCCTGGCCTTTTTGGGCCGTGGCAAAAATAGACTGCAACTCGTTGGTAAAATTTGTAATCTGGGCGTTGAGCTTCGTCACTTCTTCGGCCGTTTCGGCTTCTGCCTTCTTAATAATCTCATCAACAACCACAAACGACCGCTTGTAGTTTCCTCTCGACCGAATGGAAACCAAATCACTCGAGCCACCCAGAACGTCAATTAAGTTCAACATCAAGGCGCTATTGTCACCATAGACCATCGGGCCGAAGAACGAATTCTGGTACGCCAGCAAATCGCTGATAAAGTCAACGTCTGAAAAAACCGCGACGGCGCAATCTTCCTGGGCTTCGGTCAAACCTTCAATACGCTTCTTGATGGTCTCGGTCTCATTTGGGTCTTCTGTGGACTGTTGCTCAACCTCAATCTCGATACCTTCGGGAAAACTGCTCTTGAAGCGACCGGTCACCAGATAACCCATCACAACAGGCTTATCGCCCTCGATGAATTTACGCATAAGCTGATCTGCCATCATCAGCTCATAAGGGTTGCTTACCGAAAAGCTATTACCCATATCGGTCGTCATCATCAATGGCGTTCGCTCAATCTGAGAATCGCTTTGCTCGGCTTGGTTTGGATCTGCAAGTTCCTTGAGCACACCCGCGAACAAAACTTCGACCTGGTTAAGCTGCGCCGTAGCAACATTCTCAGAATTGAAGCACTCTCCCGCCGGCACAAGGTTAAGGTAGCCCAGGATCTTCTCCGACCTCATATTGCCGGTGATCCGTGCCGGCCACGCTAAGATGTTCTTGTCCCCGGCGAAGGTATTGGCCGGCATCTCAAGACCCCAGGTCCGCAAAAGCACATTCAGATCCGAACCGCGCGAAAGCTGCATTCCCATCTGCATTTCCATTTGGTTGGGTCTATCCACAATGCAATGAGGATCAACACAGACAATCGCGCGCCCCCCTTTGAGCACAAACTGATCGATCGCAAACAACGTCTCTTCAGGCAGGTTCTTAGGGTGAATAACCAGCAGAATATCGATATCTTCAATTTCATTGACATCCGCAGCGACTTGCTCGACCTCGTATCGGCTTCGCAACTGCTCTACAAACGTCCACGGTGGCTGGGGCTGTTGGCCTTGTCTGCGCATCATTTCGGCCATATAGCCGCTCACATCGTCGCCCATGACCGGCAGCGAACTCATGATGCCGATTTTTCGCTTCTGGCGGGTGACCGCCGTGTCGATCAGGTAGCTTATATCATACTCGACAAACTTCTCTCTGTCCGGCGAAAAGAACGGTATGGATTTCTCCACGCCAAACTCCGTCTGTACCACCAGGCCGAAGAAGAAATTCTCCTCTTCGGTTATCTGAAAGCGCCTCAGGCCGTACCTGAGAGCTTCGGCCTCCTCATCAGAGAAGGGCCTCGGATCGATCAGCTCCAGCTCAACCATGCCCTTGGAAATAGCGGCATATTCCTCCAGCAGCGCTTTGACGAACTCATAATAGTTGTTGAAATACTTGATCTGGTCCGGCCCTTTCAGCGAGGCAGTCTTTGCGTAATAGAGCTTGGCCCTGACGGGCTGGCGGAGCTTTGACAAAATGGCCCGTGTCCCCCTTGAGAGCGTGTAAAGCTTCTCGCCGGTGACGTCGACCTTCAGTCTCTTTCCGACGTTCTGAGAGATGCTGATCGCGCAGAAAGCAATCACTAAAACGAGCGCTGCACCAATGATTGTCCTCAATCCCTGGTACTGGGCCGCCGGGTACTGTCCCTCTCGATACTCCGGCCTTTGGTATTCGGCCGCTTCGACCCGCTCGGCACCGGAGATTGTGTTGACGGCATCACAAAGCAGATGAACTTCGAACATCCATATGACAAATGCAAGCAGCCCGAATAACGGACCGATCATGGGTATGATGCCGCCAAGCACCACGACCGAATGCGCGAGAAACAGGCCCTCAGGCAGCCTCTTGGCTTGAATTTGGTGACGCCGGGCATAGGCGTTATAGTCCTTGGCATAACCCCAAATCAGTTGAAACATCCAGTACAAGTTGAAGATCGGAATCAGAGCGAATCCGATCGCCTTGCCCGGCGTCGTTCGAGCATAGCCGTCCTGGATTGACGCCCAGGCTTTGTACATAAGCGTCATACTGACCACGCCAAAATATAGGGTCGCAATCAGATTAACCACCAGAAAAGCGATGGATTGGGCCATGTCGCCCGCAGGTTGCAGCCGCACAACGGCCAGGTAAGCGAAGACGATGCCCCCTGCCAAAACAATCGAACCCAGATAAAACGACTTTGATAATCGTCGCATAACGCGCTCCTTATCGAGAAAGACGACCGAGATGTATCGTCAAACAATCATCGGCATTTGCCCTTTTCTGCCGCTTTGGGATCGGCCCGCTTTTCATCACTTGCCCCTCGTTTCATCCAAGACAACGATGCAGGCCGCAATCCACCCGATAATCAATAACACGAAATAACAAAGGTCTCCAAACTTCAGCACGCCTCTTTGCATTGACTCGAAGTGTGTCTGAAAACTCATACTCTCTATCGCTGAGACCAAGCCGGCAGGTAGGAATATCGAGACATAATTCAGCGTCGTCGGCATACCCGCGAAAACAAGCACCGCACAGGCAACCACCGACAGTACAAAACTGATCACCTGGTTCTTACTGACCGCCGAGAAGAAGCAGCCGATCGCAAGAAATCCGCCCGCCATCAGCAGGCTGCCCAGGTAACCGGTGATTATCAAGCCAAGGTCCGGCTCTCCGAGGTAACAAACGGTAATGACCATAGGGAACGTCAGCGCCAACGCAATCGCAAGGAAAAGCCACGCCGCAAAGAACTTGCCCAAAACCGCTTGCGTGACCGTGACCGGCAGGGTAAACAGCAGCTCAATTGAACCGATTTTGCGCTCTTCAGCCCAAAGACGCATCGCCGTCGATGGCACCATAAAAACGAACAGTAGCGGCATATTCATAAAAAACGTACGCATATCCGCCTGACGTTGCTCAAAAAAGCCCTGCTTGAATGTCAGGTAGGCCGAGAAAAAAAGAAAAATGACGAGA
>Ga0209635_10003935_pt1 | contig 11628 bp, 10 predicted proteins | sample DeeMarSWOR230_32_FD_187463 | JGI IMG/M metagenome (GOLD analysis project Ga0209635, IMG submission 187463) | Marine sediment microbial communities from White Oak River estuary, North Carolina - WOR-2-30_32 (SPAdes) (version 2) | ecosystem: Environmental > Aquatic > Marine > Intertidal zone >...
ATTTAGAGGTTTTTTTACCAGTTTCTTTATCTTATCAATCCCAACAATATCATGTAAAAGATCAAGGGTATTTACAATATCAATTTTACCAGTATAGATTAACTCTTCATCAGATAAAAAATTGTTTATCTTTTCATTCATAGCAGGATCTGAATCAAGAATTCTTTTGCTTTCAGAAAGTGCTAAATGACACATTGGACAAGGTGCAAAAATATCAAGACCTTCTTTTTCAGCAATTGAGATATTTCTTGCAGATAAAGCAAGTGAAAGCATTTGATTAACACTTTTAAGAGGCTCTCCACAACAGGAAAACCCATTTATATCAACAAGTTTTATATCAAGAAGTGGTAAAATCTCACGAACTGACATTTCATATGCATATTGTTCAGTTGGCATCACACAACCGGGATAAAGCACGTAACTTTTCATAAAAGAACCTCCTTCACACCTTTTCAACTGCAAGTTTTGAAAGAATCATTTGAAATTTTGTTGAATCAGTTGGTTTTGAAATTTCAGGAAGATCAAGATCCTTTCTATTTTTTGTTTTACTATCACGTGTTGTAACACTCTTTACATCTTGAATTAGACCAATGGATAAAACTGACTGAAGTAACGCAGTATAATTACCAGGAATCTGTTTACCACTTGCAACAGCCATATTTTTTAATGCAAATAAAACTTCGACAGGAGCAACCTTTTGTGGACAACGCTCTCGACATTTAAAACAGCTCATACATGTCCAAATAACATCGGAATTAATCATCTCATCAATTAGACCTCTTTTTAAAAGAGCTACAATTTTATGTGGCTCAAGCTCAAGTAATTTATGTGCCTCACAACCTGAAGTACATTTTGCACACTGGTAGCAATAATCAGAAATCTCATCTTGAAGTCTTGATAATCTTTCGTTTATCTCATTTCTAAGTTGAACCTGTGACTCCCCCATAGAAGTCAAATCTACGATACCCATAGATGTCACCCCTAATTAACATGTGTTAATTATTTAAAGTTTTGCAAGTTTTGTATCTTATAGATATATATAAAATCTCCTAAAAATCGATTAAAATATTTATTTTACATTCTTTTAACTGATTTAGTTGCTATAATATTTATTTCAGTATTTGAAACATTTTTTATAATATTTTGTCCAAGTTTAACAGGTGCATCAACTTTTATTTGTTTTATTTGTTTTAAGACTTGAAAAATTTTATCTTTTGGGATAGGTTCTGAGCCTTTAACACTAACAAGTGGCCATTCACCATTTTTTACAAGAACTGAACTGGTTAGCATTCTTCTAGGATCAAGGGCTTCGGATCTTGCATAATCTATTCCTTTTTTACATTTATTCCCCTTGCAAACTTCTAAACGTTTACCATCAATTCTGACAGATATTTTACAGCTAATCGGGCAAATAATACAAGTAATCTCTTTTTCATTGATCATCGATTGTTACCTCCAAGGGTTTATTAGATTTTAACACCTTTTCAGAAACATTAAAATCAAATTCAATCATATTTGCAGGATTTGCCCAAGGTAATTTTTTCTTTAAAAGTTCAACATCTCCAGAAAAAACACGTAGTACTGCAGTTTTCTTAGGTTGTTCAACTCTTAAATAAAAATGAACTTTTCCAGATTTATTAATTTGCTGAGGAAGTACATATCTAATTCCTTTTCCAGCAGTAACTTTAACAAAACCAATTTTTTCATGAGTTTCCCCAACAGCATATTTTGCCGCATTTTTACCTACTTGTTTTGCACCTATTGATAAAATATCTACAGTATCATAAACTTGAAGGCAATTTCCACATGCAAATATACCTTTAACTGTGGTTTCAAAAAATTGATCAACAACCGGACCACCTGTTATGGTATCGATTTCAATACCAACTTGTTTAGATAACTCGTTTTCAGGAATCAAGCCAAGTGAAAGAAGAAGAGTATCACATTTAATTTCTTTTTCAGTACCATATATAATTTCCATTTTTTCATCAACCTGTGCAATAGTAATGCTTTCAAGTCTCTCTCTTCCCTTTATATAAGCAACAGTATGGTTAAGATAGAGAGGAATATTATAGTCATCAAGGCATTGAACAACATTTCTTGGAAGCCCACTTGCATAGGGTAATATTTCAATTACTCCCTTAACATTTGCACCTTCAAACCTTAACCTACGTGCCACAATAAGACCTACATCCCCAGATCCCAGGATAACTACATTTTTACCAACCATAATATTATATAGGTTTATGAAACCTTGAGCAACACCTGCAGTATAGATACCGCTCGGGCGTTCACCAGGTATCAAAACATCCCATCTTGTCTTTTCTCTACATCCCATTGCAAGAACTATCGATTTTGCTTTAATTTTATGTAATCCTTTTTTATTAACAGCAATAATTTCATGATTTTTAAAAAGCTGCAAAACCATAGTTTCATAAAAAAACGTGACACCTAATTTCTCAGCATTTTTAATATACATATCTGCATACTCAGGACCAGTCATAGAAGTTCCAATTTCTTCTACTCCAAATCCGTCATGTATACACTGTGGTAAAATACCTCCTAACCAACTATTCCTATCTAAAACTATTACCTCTCCTGCACCATTTTCACGAGCCGAAATAGCAGCAGCAAGACCAGCAGGGCCAGCTCCAATTACTGTTACATCAACATCTAGGTTAATCATTTTCAAGCTTCCTTGTTCTACCATAGAAAAGATTAGATTTCGGAGATTTTAATTTAATTTCTTTAACATCAATTTTTAAATCTTCCTCCATTATTCTTACAATATGTTGAGTACAAAATCCTCCTTGACATCTCCCCATCCCTGCTCTGCAACGATACTTGACAGATGATAGGGTTTGTGCCTTTAAAGGATTTTTTAAAGCATTTATAACTTCTGCCTCGGTGACATGTTCGCATCTACAAACAACTCTTCCCCATCTTTTATCTTGTTTAATTAAACCAGATCGCTTCTTTGAACTCATTTCAGAAAAACGTTGTTTATTTGCTTTTAAGATTTTAAAAACAGTTTTTTTCTTTAAATCAATAGAATTTGAAATCATTTTTACTACTTCTTTTGCAATAGCAGGAGCAGCTGTTAGACCAGGTGATTCAATTCCTAAAAGGTTAATCAAATTAGGTGTTTGTTTACTTTCCTCAATTCTATAATCTGCCCATCCACCCTCATCTGGAGATGCAAGTTTACATCTAACTCCTGAATAAGCATTTATAACTGCCTTGTCAGGTAATATTGGAATAATTTCCTTTCCCTTCCTTAACAAGTTTTTCATCATTTTTTTTGTAGTTCTTTTGTCATCGGAATCATCAACAAACTCTGCACTTGGTCCAAGGAGAATATTTCCTTCAACAGTAGGTGTTATATGGACACCTAAAACACCAAATTCTTTAGGAGGAACTGGATAAATCATCGAGTTTACCAAATAGCTATAGGTTTTATCTAAAACAATATATTCTCCCCTACATGGATAGATTTCAAAATCTGGTGTTTGCAACATTGATACTATATCTCTACAGTTCAAACCAGCTGCATTTATCAATAATTTAGATTGATATTTACCATTGTTGGTTTCTATTAAAAAATTATTTTCATTTTTTTGTATGTCTTTAACCTCAGTTTCAAGTAAAAAATTTACATTATTCACAGCAGCATTTTCAGCAAATGCGATTGTAAATTCATAAGGAGAAATTATACCTGCAGTTGGTACCCACAATGCTTTGTAACAAGTTACGTTTGGCTCTTGTATTTTAATCTCTTTTCCGTCCTTTATTTCTAAACCAGGGACTTTATTATAATTACCAACCTTTTTAAGCCGATTAAGTTCTTTAACTTCATCTTCATTTTTTGCAATTACTAATTTTCCAGTCCATTTAAGTGAAAAACCAAAAGAATCTGCTAATGATTGCAACATCTTGTTTCCCTCCATGCAAAAACGAGCTTTTAATGAAGATGGAGGAGAATTTATTCCACTGTGAATAACACCGCTATTTGCTTTACTTGTACCAGAGGAAACATCACTTCCTTTCTCAAAAACAATAACATCCAATTTGTATTTTGATAGCTCCCATGCAATTGATGAACCGATTACACCTGCTCCAACTATTGCTACATGGAAGTTTTGCATCTTTCGAGTGAATAACAAGAATAATATAAATATATTCTTGGATTAATTATCAAAAAAAATTTCATAATTTTTTTCATAAAAATAAATCAGTTTTAAAAATGTTACAGTTAGATTTATATAAAAATATTTTATTATAATTTTGAAAAATAAAATTATTTGGTAGGATAGAATAGAAATGAATCGAAAAATATTTGGTATTTTACTAAGCATAATGCTAATGACTGCCTTCCTAACAACCGCTCAAAATATTTCAACTGAATCTAAAAATTACAGATATAATGAAACCGATACAATCTTTTTTCAAGAAGGAGAAGTACCGGTATGGGAAGTTGGTAACAAGTGGACATATAAAGTAGATAATATCGTTATAAATTTTGAAGAACCAGATCTACATATTTATATTGATGGAGATATAGATGATCTCAAACTTGAAGTTGATAAGGTTACTGAGAATTTCTATGAATTAGATTTTTATGCAGATATTTTTGGGTCATATGAGTTTTACACATATGTTGAAGATGGTCCAATTAATATAACAGGAGAATTAGGAAATACACAAGTCAATGGAACAATTACATACAACAAAACAGATCTTGCGATAGAAAAAGTAAATTTAGAAATATCTGGAAGCTTGACAATAAAGAATTTTGAACAACCATATTATGATCTATCATTTCTACCAGATGTACCAATACCTGCAACAATAATACTAGATATAGATTTTGTAAATCCTTATCCAATAATTAAATTCCCAATAAAAATCGCTGAACCCTGGGGACTCCCCTCTACAAATTTTACATTAACAGGTACAATTGAATCTCCATGGCTAAAAATCGCAAACATCATAAACAAAATAATAAGAATCCCAGGAGTAATAACAATTCTATCATCAATACTAAAAACAGACCCTGCACTATTACAAAACATGTCAGATATCCTTGACGACATACTACCAACAATCAGTATCGAATACGTCCTAAACAAATATTTAGATATCGGAAACATATTTACAATCCCAGAAGTACCACCAATACTATGCTGTTTAAGCAAAGACCCAATAACAGTACTACCAGGAACATTTGAATGCTACAACGTCTCCTTAATGGGAACAAATCTAGGAAACATATATTTCAACAATACAAAAATAAAAAACTTTGTTAAGATAACAGGTAACTTCCAAGATATTCTACCCTCAATAGGCAATATAAATGCAGAGCTAACATCTTATAGTTTGGATTCAAAATAATACAGTCATTAAAAATTGATAATTTATTATACAAAATAAATGATATTAAGGGTTATATCAATTTATTTTTCCTAAATTCATATAAATATATTAGTGGATTGTTTATTCTGGATACAAATTTGAGGGTGAATAATGAAAGTTAATATTCCATATGGAAAAGAAAATATTAAAGTCATGGTTCCTGAGGATTGTGAAATTCTATTACCAAAAAAAGTGAAAATTGAAAATCAAGATAAATTAATAGAAAAAGCACTTGAAAATCCAATTGGTTTTAAATCTTATGATGAATTTGCTGAAGATGCTGATAGATTACTTGTTATAATTAATGATGCAACAAGGCCCACACCGACTTCAAAAATTTTAAAATATCTATTACCCGTGCTATCATCTCATCCAGATTTAAAATTTCTGATAGCAACTGGTGTTCACAGAGCCCCTTCGGAAGAGGAGTATAGATTTATTTTTGGAGATACTTATGAAGTTTTTAGAAGAAGAGTTTATGCTCATGATGCCCGCAAAGATGAAGATATGGTTTATCTTGGAAAGTCAAAAAATGGAACTGAGATGTATATAAACAAACTAGTTCCAGAATATAAAAATATTCTTGTAATTGGTAGTGTTGAACCACACTATTTTGCAGGTTATACAGGTGGTAGGAAATCATTTTTACCAGGAGTTGCTTCATTTAAAACAATTGAGATGAATCATAAACTAGCTTTGAGTGATGATGCACGTTCTCTTGCACTTGATGGAAACCCAGTTAATGAGGATATGGTAGATGCAATGAATGTTTTAAAGGACCTAAATATTTTTTCAATTCAAACTATTTTAACAGGTGACCATAAACTTTTTGCCGTAACAGCTGGTGATTTGCATAAATCGTTTGATGCAGCAATTAATTATTCTAACCAAATCTTTTGTGTTCCATTAAAACAAAAAGGTAACATTGTAATCTCCGCTGCTCCTTACCCAATGGATATCGATCTTTATCAATCTCAAAAGGCACTTGATAATGGAAAATTAGCACTTGAAGATGATGGTATTATAATTCTCATTTCAAAATGTAGAACGGGTATTGGAGAAGATGGTTTTTTAGAATTACTTTGTAAGTCAGATTCTCCAAAAAAAATTTTTGAAATATTAGATGTGGAATACAAACTTGGATATCATAAGGCAGCTAAAATGGCTCAAATTGGTATCCGAGCCGAGATGTGGGCAGTTACTGATCTAGATGATGATATTATAAAAAAGGCTATGTTAAAACCATATTCAGATATTCAAACAGCTATTGATGATGCAGTCAGGATAATCAAATCTAAAGGAAAAAAACTAAAAGTTGTAGTTATGCCTTATGGAAGCCTTACAGTACCGATTAACTTATATTAACCTATCTTTCAAGTTCAAATGCAATTTTCATTTCTGCTCTGAACAAATCAGGTTTATCGTTTTCCACTTTTACATCAAGTTTTGTAACTTCAGCTCTTCTAATTTTTCTAACTGTTTTTGAAGCTTCAATTACAGCATTTTTAGCAGCATCTGCAAAACTTTTTTCTGATGTTCCAACAATATCAATTATCTTATAGATTCCCATTTAAGAATCACCTCTAAATTTGGAACTAATCCTAGGTACTTAATTTTTTTGTAGAATTTATTTTAACAAATTTTGCCTTGTTAGATCTTAAATTAAATTTCAACAATCTCATTTATCCATGTATTCCTATTATAAAATTAAACAATTAAAAATCAATTAGTATGAATAAACAATAATTTTATAAACCCTTAAATTTAAATAGAATAATAAGAATAACTATATTATTATCATATTGGGAGGAATTAAATGTTCAGAAATAAAAATATAAAAAAAGGACTAGTATTTGGAATGTTTTTGCTGTTTTTAATAGCAAGTGTTTATCCAATATTAGGAAAGACAAACAAAGGAAATGAAAACGATGTCTTAATCAATTATAATATCTGTAAAAAGGAATCATTTCTGAATTATAATATAGCATATATAAAAGGTGGCTTCGAACTTGACTGTTGGCTTTATACAATTGCATTAAACAATCCAGCGAATCCAACATGCCATTGTCAAGATTTTCCTGGATCAGATAGTGGTGGTACTTGCACAAAGGAAGGTGTAATTATAACTAGTGAATATGGTACAGGTAATATATGGAAGTTAGATCCAATTACATGTGAATCGATCTCTATTGGTGGCGGAGGAGTAAGTCTCAATGGTTTAGCATATGATCCGTCCAAGGATGAAATATTTGCCTGTACAAATGATAATCTTTACAAAATTGATGGAGAAACAGGTGAACAAGAATATGTTGGAAGATTTGGTAGTACTGTCATAGATATGTTAGGTATTGCATGTGATGCCGAGGGTGAATTATATGGTTGGGATTTTGGCGGTAATCTTTGGAGCATTAATAAAAAAACAGGTTCAGCAACATTAGTCGGACCACTTGGGATTGATCTCAGTTATGCTTCAGATGGAGATTTTCATAAGTCTGATGACATTTTATACATAGCCACTTACACATCAAACTATGAAAGTTATTTGTATGAATGTGACGAGGATACCGGTAACTGTAATCTGGTTGGACAATTCAAAGATAACGTCCAAGTAACTTTTTTCGCAATTCCATGGAACTACTATCCAATCGCTGATTTCGACTGGACACCAGAGCTACCAGATCCTGGAGAAACAATTCTCTTTGATGGATCATCTAGTTATGATCCAGATGGAAATATAATTTTATATGAATGGGATTGGGATAACGATGGAGTTTATGATGAATCAAACTCAATTCCAACAACAACACATGTATTTGAAGATGCAGGTCTATATCCTATAACTCTAAATGTAAAAGACGAATATTCTGCAAATGATACAAAAATGCAGATAGTTAAAGTAGGAAATGGTGTTCCTGAAAAACCAGTAATTGATGGTCCAACAAGAGGAGGAATATATGTGTATTTTAATTATAGTATTACACCGATAGATCCAGATGGTGAAATGGTTTATGTCCGTTGGGATTGGGGAAATGGAGATACTTATCCATGGGCAGGGCCTTTTGTATCTGGAGAGGAAATAACTGAATCTTATGTATGGAGTGAAAGGGGTAAATATATCGTTAAGGCTCAAGTTAAAGACGAATATGATGCTGAAAGCGAGTGGGGAGAACTTCAAGTAAATATTCCCAGAAACAAAATGCAACAAAATTTGTTTTTATTAAGGATATTGGAAAGATTTCCATTTATAAAACAAATAATAATTTTCTTTGGAGGGTATAACTAGTTTAAAAAAATATCATTGTAAAGGGTAATATTATTATATGTTTCCAGTCTATTAGATTTTAAATAATCAGTTTTCCTAATAATGATATATAGTTTAATAAAAATCGATGAAAATCTGTATTATTATAGCAAATTTTATTTATTTATGTAAAATGTATTATTTTCTATCAAGTAACATTCATGCCAACATCCTAAGGTGATTAAAATAAAGGTAGATATTATCGGTGGCAGCTTAAGTGGTATAAGTGCAGGTATTTCACTTAAAAAAAATAATAAATCAGTAGAAGTAATAATTCATGAAAAACATAAAACGATTGGCTATAATCACGAGGGCAGAAGATGTGGTGAGGCTCACACAGTCGAAAGTAAATGGATTCCAGATATTCCTAAAGGAAAAAGTATTTTTAATAATATAACAAAAGCTGAAGTTATAATTGGCAAAAAAAGGCATATTGTTCATAAAGAAATCAATAAAGCATTTATTTTAAACAGACAAGAATATATTTATCAATTAGGTAAGAAAGCGGAAAATCTAGGGGTTATTATTTCAACAAATGATAAAATTAAAACTATTAATGATCTCGATGGAAATTATATTATCGATGCATCAGGATGTCCCAGTTTGGTTAAAAGAGAGCTTGGACTAAGTGGGGGAATAAGGGGAACTACTTACCAGCAGACATTAGAAAATTCAAATAATTTTATTTCAGATACAATAAAGGTAATACACTCTGAATTCGGTGGATACTTTTGGATATTTCCTCGCAATCCCTTAAAAAATGAAATAAATCTTGGGGTTGGATCCTTTTTAAAATTTAAATACAATCTTAGAGACATACTAGAGAAATTTAAAGAAGAACAAAAAATTGAAGGAAAAATAAACTACATAACTGGTGGACTAATACCAATCGGAATCCAAAGACCACTTATATATGAAAATATTTTATTTGTCGGGGATTCAGGTGTAGGAACCTATCCACTTTCTGGACAAGGCAATTATCGTGCACTTATAAGTGGTGATATGGCTGGAAAATTCTTAGCTATGAACAAACCTACAAAATATCCTCATATGATGAATATCATCTTTATTAGATGGGATTTGATATGTAAAAGTTTTTTTCTGCCAAATATTTTATTTAAAAAAATAAATCCAAAATTAATATTAGCTTCATTAAACTATTATTTAAATTTTTTAAAAATTGCACATATATAAGAATATTTTTTACTTGAATATGATTAAAGCAATTAAATTTTTTATAAATAGTTATTATGAACATTTGATAAAAAATACTTATAACAACATCAAAGGTTATATAGGAAAATTATTATCCCAAGATTTAATTGACTAGCCCCGTAGTGTAGTGGTTAACATAAGAGACTCTGGATCTCTAGTCACCAGTTCGAATCTGGTCGGGGCTGTATATTTAATAGAGGTAGTGAGGTAAGAATGGAATCTAAAAATAATAGTGCTAAAGATTTTATCCGTGAAATAATTGATGAGGACATAAAGACCAACAAATATGAAGGCCGTGTCCATACAAGATTTCCTCCTGAACCAAATGGCTATCTGCATATCGGTCATGCAAAATCTATCTGCCTTAACTTTGGAATTGCTGAAGAATATAATGGATTATGCAACCTTAGATTTGATGATACAAATCCTACAAAAGAGGAAGAGGAATACGTAAAATCTATAATCGAGGATGTCAAATGGCTTGGTTTTGATTGGGGTGACCGTCTGCTTTTTGGCTCAGATTATTTTGATAAGATGTATGAATATGCAGTACAACTTGTAAAAGAAGGAAAAGCATATGTTGATGATTTATCTGCTGAAGAAATATCATGGTATAGGGGTACACTCACACAACCAGGGGAAAACAGTCCAAATCGTGATAGGTCAGTTGAAGAAAATCTAAATCTTTTGGAGCAAATGAAGGCCGGCGAATTTGGGGATGGTGAAAAGGTTCTTAGAGCAAAAATTGACATGAGCCATCCAAATCTTAACATGCGCGATCCAATAATGTATAGAATTTTACATGCCTCTCATCATCGCACAAGGGACAAATGGTGCATATATCCAATGTATGACTGGGCTCATGGTCTTGAAGATTCAATAGAAGGAATAACCCACTCTATCTGTACACTGGAATTTGAGAACCATAGACCACTTTATGATTGGTTCCTTGATGCTCTTAAGGTATATCATCCTCAACAAATTGAGTTTGCCCGTTTAAATCTAACTTTTACAATAATGAGCAAGAGAATGCTACTAGAGTTGGTGGAAGGTAAATATGTAAATGGATGGGACGATCCAAGACTCCCGACAATTAGCGGAATGCGAAGACGAGGATACTCACCAAGCTCTATTAGAAATTTTTGTAAAAGAATTGGTGTTGCAAAAGTAAACAGCATGGTTGACTTTGATTTCCTTGAACATTGTGTAAGGGAAGACTTAAATAAGACAGCTCTAAGATACATGGGGGTACTAAATCCCCTAAAAGTGGTGATTGAAAATTATCCAGAAAATCAAGTGGAAGAAATGGAGGCAATAAACAATCCGGAAGATCCAAAGGCTGGCAGCCGAAAGATACCATTTTCAAAGGTTCTATACATAGAACATGATGATTTTATGGAAAATCCTCCAAAAAAGTTTTACCGTTTAGCACCAGGCCGTGAGGTGCGCTTTAGATACGCATATTTTATAAAATGCGAAGAATCAATTAAAAAAGATGGCGAAATAATAGAACTAAGATGTACATATGATCCTGCCACAAAGGGTGGCTATGCACCAGATGGAAGAAAGGTTAAAGCGACAATCCATTGGGTATCAGCAGGTCATGCAATAGATGCTGAAGTTCGCCTTTATGAAAGATTATTTACAGTCAGGGATCCTGCAGGACAAAAAGATGCGGATTTTAAGGATTTTTTAAATCC
>Ga0209635_10003936_pt1 | contig 11626 bp, 9 predicted proteins | sample DeeMarSWOR230_32_FD_187463 | JGI IMG/M metagenome (GOLD analysis project Ga0209635, IMG submission 187463) | Marine sediment microbial communities from White Oak River estuary, North Carolina - WOR-2-30_32 (SPAdes) (version 2) | ecosystem: Environmental > Aquatic > Marine > Intertidal zone >...
ATGAGCACAAAATAGATACGATTATTAACTTTGCCGCTGAAAGCCACGTGGACCGCTCTATCACCGAGCCAAAAGTCTTTATCGAAACCAATGTTACCGGCACACTAACACTGCTCGAAGCAACACGCGATAAAAAAATAGAACGGTTCATTCAAGTCTCGACAGATGAGGTATACGGCGCACTTGGCCCAGAGGGCAAATTCACAGAGCAAACGCCGTTAAGTCCCAATTCGCCCTATTCAGCCAGCAAAGCTGCCGCTGACCATCTGGTAAATGCGTTCGGCCACACCTGGGGCATAAAATATAACATCACCAGATGTTCAAATAACTACGGCCCATACCAGTTCCCAGAAAAACTAATTCCACTGATGATTAACAACGCTTTGAACAACAAAGAGCTGCCTATCTATGGCGATGGGTTATATATCCGTGATTGGCTGTATGTATATGACCATTGCACCGCTATTTGGAAAATCTTAGAAAAAGCGCCAGCCGGAGAAACTTACAATATCGGTGGATGCAACGAAAAAACAAATCTCGAAGTTGTTGAGCTAATCCTCAATCGACTTGGCAAACCAAAGTCACTCATTAAACACGTAACCGATAGACCCGGCCACGACAGACGATATGCCACCGACGCAAGCAAAATTATCAAAGACCTGAACTGGCATCCCTCGGTTAGCTTTGATGAAGGCCTTAATAAAACCATAGACTGGTATCTGCAGAACCAAAAATGGCTCTCCAACGTTGTTTCCGGCGACTACCAGAAATATTACGAATCGATGTATGGCAATCGATAAGCCACTTGAAAGGTCGGCCGTTAAATGTCGGAGCTCATCAAAGATAAGGCTACAATATGCGTCGTAAATTACAAAACATTGGACTTCACCAGATTATGTCTGCGCAGCATTCGAAAATTCACTACATATCCTTATGAGGTCATTGTCGTCGACAACAACTCGCAGGACCAATCGCTCGATTACCTAAAAGGCCTAAGCTGGATTCGCTTAATCGAACGGCGCCACAGCAACGAGCAGCCAAGCGGCTTCGCTCACGCCATCGGTTTGGACCTTGGTCTTAAAAACTGTAATACCGAATTCTTCGTCTCAATGCACTCCGATACCTTTGTCAAAAAAGAAGGCTGGCTTACCGACTTAATCAGCTACTTCGATAATGATAAAAACGTAGCTTGCGTAGGCTCGGGAAAAATCGAACTAACGCCAAAATGGCGAAACCTCCTCAAGAAAGCAACCGACATCAGAACCTTCAAACGAAAACTGTTTAGAGAACCCGACCCCATCGGCAAGTACCGCTATTACAATCGTACAATATGCTGTATTTACCGAACGGACATTCTGAAACGTGAAAACCTGTCATTCGGTACGGACCAAAACATAGGTTTAACAGGAGGCAAAAAACTGTATTTTGAGCTGGTTGACCGCGGCTATAAAACCGTTGAGCTACCACCAGCAATAATGGGGCAATTCGTCTATCATCTTGCCCACGCCACTCAGGCCGCAAACCCACAGGAATTCACCCTGAGAAAAAAAACTGTAAGAAAGTACCACCGACTTGCTGATAAAATTTTGTCTCTTGATGTAGCTCAGAGTATAATTACCGATAACTCTCTGGACCAGTAAGATATGAAAATGATAAGCAACATCGTATTCACTAAAAATCGTCCTTTACAATTGGACGCATATCTGGAAGGTCTCTTTAGACACTTTTCACCGGAGCTTATCCAAACGCATATTATTTATAAGCCCGAGCTGTTCGAAGAAGAATACCAGCAGCTCTTCCAAAAATACCCAAATTGCATAGTTATAAGAGAAAGCAACTTCCACAACGATTTCTTAAAGCTTCTAAACCAAATCAACACAAAATACGTTTTGTTCGGTATCGATGATGTGGTGTATTTTGACACCGTCGGTTTTGAAATAATCGACGAGACCTTCAACAGGTTTGGCAAAGACATTTTCGGCTTTTCTCTTAGATTAACTGCGGAAAACGTAAAAAATGGCAGCGACACAATTGGCGAAACCATCGTCGCAGGGCAAACCGTTTACAGCCTAAACTGGACACAAGGTCAAACACCAAGTACACGCTATCCTTTTGAGCTCTGCGCCACCATTTACCAGACCGCACTGGTAAAAAGAATAATCAACAGCACGATAAATAATAGTCCGATAATTAAAAAGCTGTTCTCACCCGGTTCCGCTTTAATAAAGGTTCTGGCAAAAGTAATTTCAACACGGCCTATTCTTAAGTCCTTTGGCTATTTCTATAGCCCTAACACCCTGGAATCCTGGAACTGCCGATGGTGCCAGCATCACAGCGACCAATTGCCTGCTTTTCTTCATTTTCAGAAGCCCTGCGCCAGTGCAATACAGGTAAATACGGTCAATGTAACCAACCGTAAGACGTTCGACAGCTCCGCCGACTATAGCGTCAAGACCTTAGCCGAAAAATACAAACAGGGCTACCGCCTGGATATCAACTCCATCGCCAGAGACAAACCGACCGGCACACACAGCGGATGGAAACATTTCAAGTTAACAAAAAGGGTTGATTGAGAAATTGCTGTTTTTGATTAAAAGCTTAAAGTTTATATGGGTGCTAAAAGAACCAAAAAAAAACCAAGAAAGTTTATCCTTAAGATATACAATTTAGTTGATAAGCTAAAATTTAAATTAAAAATTAAGCCAAATGACGATTTGATAATTGTTTCCGGAGCAGATTCATCACATTTTAGACCCTTGTCTCAATTTATCAGAAGTGCGCTACATTATGAATTTGATTCGAAAATCGTAATATACGACCTGGGACTAATAAAAGAACAGTCAGATTCCATCAAAAATAACGTACCACAAGTTAATCTAAAAGTCTTCGACTACTACAAATATCCTTCTTATCTTAATATTAAGGTAGACGCTGGCCAAATAGCGTGGAAACCTGTAATAATATCTGATGTTTTGAATGATTTTAAATCTTCAGTAATCTGGTTAGATGCCGGATGTTTAATTACTCAGCCCTTATATCAGATACGCAATGTTATAAAAAAACACGGTTTTTATTCCCCTGTATCAAAAGGAACAATAAAAGAATGGACTCACCCCAAAACTCTCAAATATCTCAATGTTGAGAACGATTTACTTAATAAAAGAAACTTATCCGGTGGTGCAGTCGCTATTGACTTCAAATGTTCTAAGGCATTAAGTCTTATAAAAAAATGGAAAGAATATGCCTTAATCAAAGAATGTATTGCACCCGAAGGCTCAAACAGAAAAAACCATAGACGAGACCAATCAATCCTGACAATATTAGCTTACCAGTTTGGATTCGCACAAAAAATACCTCAGAGACGGCTAGGATTTCAAGTTCATCAAGATGTAGATTAATTTTTCTGTGAAAACTTTAGATAGGGAGGCAGATTTATAGTCTCTTATCAAAACTTTTTCCAGCAAATGATATTGTCATAGAATCGACCAAATAGGGTTGTTTTATGCAAAAGGCTAAACGCATTTTTGTAATAGCTGATTTCAAAGGTGAATCACCAAGGTCTATCTTTCTTGAAGAACGCCGTCTGGTCAAGGGCTTTATCCGCTGCGGATGTGATGTCCAGCGATTCAGCTACCGAAATATATTGATGCAATACAATCCTTTCTCAGGTAAACACTTCAGGCGCTTTATGCCTCGTTTTGCCAGAAGAACCGCTGATGACATCCTCTCGAAACAGATTAAAACATATTATCCCGACATCGTAGTTCTCCTCTCTATGAAATATATGACAACTGAAACAATTTCTGCCGCCCGAAACGCCGCACCTGATGCAACTTTTATCGGCAGAGATGGTGACCCGTTTCCCGAAACAAAGCCCGAACGGATAGCCGCAGCAAAACAAATGGACACCGTTATAATGCCCAGTGCAGGTAAATTTCTCCGAACCTATAAGAATGCAGGTGTGCCACACTGTGCTTTTGTACCTTTCTCCTGCGACCCGGATATACAGTACCACCATAACGTAGATGACAAATGGAAAGCTGACATAACATTTTTAGGAACGGCCGAGCACAGTAAGCTGCCTCGTGATGAGGATAGATATATTCTGGCTAAAAAGCTGTCCAACCTACCAAATGCAAAGGTGTATGCATGCTTTGGCAGACCCAAAACTCAGGGGATGGACTGCTTCTATGCTATCAGCGGTGCCAAAATAGGACTTAGTATTAATATTACAAATGATGTTTATCTCTACCATTCAGATAGATTCATTAATATCCCTGCTTGTGGGACATTTGAACTCGCAAAAAGAGTTCCTGGTTATGAGCTTATGTTCACCGATGGTACGCATTTGCGATATTTTGATACAGTCGACGAGTTCTTTGAACTTGCCGACTGGTACCTGAAGTACAAAGAAGAAAGAGAAAGAATAGCAAGAGCTGGAATGGAAAGAGCCCATAATGAGTTCAACTGTACAAAGATAGCTCAGCACATGCTCGACCTAATCGAAACAGGTTCTTATAATGCTCCCTGGGTAGAAATCTTATAGCTGCTGTCTTTGGGTATCTTCAAAAGAAAAAGATTAAAATGAACCTACTTGTAATAATCAGCAATCCGAAGCGCGCAAGCTTTAGACAGCGGATAGCAGCCTATCTTGATATCTTGCGCCAAAACGGCATAAATTGTGAAGTTGTCCGCTACCCACCTGGTTCCTTGGCCCGGCATAAAGTATTGAAAAGATGCACCGAATTCGATGCCGTATACCTGCACAAGAAAACTCTGAACTTTCTCGATGCGCTATGGTTGCGTCACTACACTCAAAACGTCATCTATGATTTTGACGATGCAATAATGTACTACGATGAACACCCGGAGCGTAAACCCAGCCGACGCAAGCACACTAAACCCTTTGAAAGAACCGTTAAACTCGCAAAATTGGTCATCGCTGGTAATTCCTACCTTGCCGAGCACGCCCGAAAATCTAATCTCAATGTTGAAGTTTTGCCAACCGGCATAGATATCAAAACTTACAACTGTCAGGCTGACCAAAAAAATGACGCCAAAATCCGCCTCGTCTGGATTGGCAGCAAAAGTACATTACCCTACCTTGCCGAAATCAAACCCGTCCTTGAGGAAATTGGCTCACGCTTTGACAATGTAGTCCTGAGAATAATCTGCGATGAGTTCTTTGACCTCCAGAATATGAAGGTTGAGAAACGCAACTGGTCTTTGGAAACGCAGGCTGCCGATTTAGCCACGAGCAACATTGGTCTGGCTCCATTGCCGGATAATCGCTTTACTAAAGGCAAATGTGGCTTCAAAGTCCTACAATATCAAGCTGCCTGCTTACCCGTGGTTACATCTCCGGTTGGTGTAAATACAGAATATGTTATTGATGAAATAACAGGATACCACGCACACAATCCTTCTCAATGGATTGATAGAATCAGCAAACTAATTAACAACGCAGAGCTAAGAAAACATATGGGAACAGCAGGCAGAAAACACGCAGAACATTTCGATACCGATTTAATCGGCAAAAAATTATATTCATTAATCTCAAAATATATCAAAACTAAGTTAAATAATACAGAAGCAACTGAAAACCCTATCAAAAAAACAGCTACGCCCTCAACCTCAAAAAAAAAGACAGTTAGTATCTGCATCCCAACATATAATCGGAAGGAATATCTCAAAGAAACCATCGACAGTATTCTGGCACAAACTTACAAAGATTATGAAATTGTTATAGTCGACGATGGCTCCACAGACAGAACTGAGGATATGATAAAACAACTTGGTATTCCAGTTACCTACCACTGGCAGCAAAATAGCGGCGACGCCGCAGCTCGCAATAAACTTATAGAACTCGCACAAGGAGAATATATATCGTTTATTGATTCCGACGATTTACTGCTGCCCGACGCTATCGAGAGAATGGTCAAAACCATAAAAGTAGAAGATGAGGATGTCATAGTGTATGGCTCATACTTTCGAATAGACAAAAATGGCAACGTCTATAGTAGATGTAAAAGAAAGCTTCGCAGCGGCTACATCACCAAATATCTGTTTCAAACCGTTCTCGTCCACGCCTGCGGTTCTATGTTTCCAAAAAGGATATTAAAAAACTCTACAGCGTTCGACACATCCTTGAAGATATGCTCTGATTATGAGTTTTGGCTTCGTCTTTCAACAAAATACAGATTTGTCGCTCTGCCCGAGCCTACCTTCAAAAGGCGCCGCCATTTGGGCAATTTCTCGACCGCTTCTTTCGAAAACTGCCTTATACAGTTTAAGGTCCTTGAACGCTTCTATTATGAAAAAGGTGGTGACAAAGTTATTCCTGAAAAAATAGCCATTAAAGTCCTCAGCATAGAAAGTCGCAGGGCAGGCCGTTACGCAATCAAAGAGGGATTATACAACCAAGCGTGCGAACTGCTCGGTCGGTCTTCCCGGCTATATCCAAATCCTAAATCACTGATACTCTGGACAAAAGCACTAATGGCAAAACGATTACTACTACCCTGAGTCAATATAACAAGCTTTTGTAAAAAAGCTATAAGATAAAATGTTGCAAAAGTGCATATGGAAGCTTGAATCAAGTTCGACTTAGAACGGATAATTAATAGCGGACACCCTGTTATTGTCAAATTAGAATGCGGCCCCCCACAAAAAAGAAGGAAGAATTGGATTGATATTTAGGTCATCGTTCAAGATTATAAACCCTGTCAAGAAACTTCTGGGCTGGTTTGTCAACCTGCATCCGTTTGCGCAAACATACTACGAGGAGAACCTTTGTTACATATTCCCACGCCACGGAATCAAAATAATCTTCACTCCCGGCCAGTAAATGGTAAATGTGCCCTGTCTTTTGCTTGATAAACCTTATAAAGCCACCCATACCTATGTACCTGCATCCCATCAAGATCTGTTAGAACAGGGCCATCCTCTGTAATCAAAATATTTGAGTGCTTTAAATCTCCATGAGTGATACGATGTTCGCCCAACTTATTAAGCAGCTCCTTGACCTTTCCGGTCACTCTTGAACGTTCCTCTTGGCCTATCTTGCTGTCCCGCAAAAAGTCATAAAGTTTCTGTCCTTTAACATATTCGGTTATCAAATAAGACTTCCATAAAAGAGACCCTTTACGCTGCTCGATATATGCCAGCGGTCTTGGCGTAGCTATCTTTAGCATCCTGAGCCGATGTGCGTGCAGCCAACCCCGATGTGCTCGCGACCTCTTTATTGTATGACGCAGTGAATGAATAAACCCCTTATGATTATATCGCTTTATAACAACGTCCCTACCGTTCCATCTCAAACTTGATACATACGATGTTCTTCCCTCTTTAAGAATTCGACCCTTATCCATCAGTGAATCTATCTGCTTTATAAAATCAAGAGGCTCGACCTCCTCGCAAAACCCCCTGTCAAACACAGCAAAGTATCTGTCGGCCTTAATCCGAAGATGTCTCTTACTCGTTCGCAGACATTTTTTCAAAACCTTATCGACCCCTCTTTTTCTGTGCACGGTAAGCTGTTTTTCAAACAATACCTCATCTGATTTTCCAAACTGCCAGCCGCGAGCCTTAAAATACTCCTCACAAAGCCTCGTGACGGGCTCCTCGTCGCCAGATGGCAAACAACACACCAACATCGCCAATTGACAAATGCTTTTCCGCCTTCCTATTGGCCTCGAAAAAAATCGCATCTGCCCCGCATCTAATGCAAACACCTTGTCCCCACCCAAAAGAAAATTTCCCAAATGCAAATCTCTCTGCAAAACCCCTTTATTGTGCTGCCTTGCCAGTTCCTTACAAACAAGGGTCAGTAAATCAAGCCTCGCTGCTTTCTCCACTCTTTTGCCAAGAGCATCCTGAACTGTTGACGAATCCTCTATCCTCTCCACTACCACCACCCATCGACCGTCTTCAGCTTCTCCGCTAAACAAAAGCTCCGGCGAACTCAACCCTCGCTCCCCCAGCAAACGCAAACCTCGACATTCCTTCTCAAAATGACGCCACGCATTAATTTTATGAAAGAACACCTTCGCAATCACACCTCTGCCACCCCACTGGGCATCATATATCTCGCGACTGCCAGGAACAATGCGCAAAAGGGCGGTGCACATCAAGGATTCTTTTCCCTCACCAGAAATACGCTTAATTAAAAGTTGAAATGGAAATTCAATCATAAGAAGAATTAAAAATTAAGAGCTAAAAGCGTAAAACTAATAAAATTGTTACTAACTCAAAAGTTTTTAATTTTTCGTTTTGCATTTTACGCTTATAGTGACAGTTCAACGCCCAAAAATAGCAATGCCAAGTTCATCGGCAAGCCTTATCGTCTCAGGCTTGTCAATAATTATTGTTTTGTCCGCCTCCACAACCAGACATTTGGCTCCGTTTTCAGCCAAACTTCTAATCGTATCAGGTCCCACGCACGGGACATCAAATCGCATATCTTGATTCGGTTTTGAGACCTTGATAAGCGTCCAGCCGCCCGATTGGCAAAACTGGCCAGCACGCTCAATCATCGCAGCCGTGCCCTCTATCGCCTCAACGGCTATTACTTCTCTTTCTTTGACCGCAATGGCCTGCCCTATATCAACCTCGCCGAGCTTCTTAACCAGTTCCCAGCCAAATTCAATATCATTCTCGACCGATGAGCTCGGCTTATGTTTGGTCATCGCTCCCGCCGTTGCAAGATGCTCCCTGCAGTACATTGTCGAATTCTCCAATACTATTCCGCCGCTGGCTAACTCCTCAGCTAAGGCACTCAAAACCATATCGTTCTGTTTGCCTTTACCTCGAAGACGCCAATACCATATTCTAAACGTTCGCCAATCCGGCAGATAACGCAGAATTCGCCAGGGTGTGAAAATACGCCCTTTGGCGACCCTGCCAGCTATAATCGTTCTCGTTACCCCATGTTTTTTTAGCTTACGTATCCAGCTACCAGGTCGAGCAAGAGCAACTTCATAAAAAACATCAACTTCTTCAGCTAAGCTTGGCTCTGCATTGTTTGCTAAACCAATGCAAATTACCTTTAATCCTGCCTGCTTGGCGCCGGTTGCCACTAAAAAGGGCAATCTGCCCTCGCCTGCTATCAAACCCAATGCCTCTCCACTATCCATAAGCTATATAATATCCCCAAGCGGAGCAATTCCTGATTCGCATATAATAAATCACAATCGACCGATGAACAATTAGATAACTATTGCTCAACAGGCTCTTCAAAATCGTCACTTTGCGGCTCTTCACCAAGTGGAGGCTCTTCTGAATCAAATTTAACAGATGAGATAATTTGTTCTATCTGGCTTTGAAGGTCACGAATATTTTGACGCATCTCAGGAAGGTATTGTATCATACTATACGCTCGCCTGCCTTGGGCTACCTCGATAGCCGGAGCCCCTAACACCACCTTACCATCTGCTATATTGTTGACTACTCCTGCTTGCGCCGCAATCGTAACATTGTTTCCAATGTTGATATGGCCCACTATACCAACCTGGCCTCCTACAACACAATGATGCCCAAGTGTAGTTGAACCGGCAACTCCCACCTGAGCCACTAACAAACAGTATGCGCCTATTTTCGTGCCGTGGCCTATCGCAACAAGGTCGCCTAACTTGCTGCCCTGGCCTATGATTGTATCGCCTAATGTCCCTCGCTCGATTCCACAGCAGGCTCCTATTTCCACGTCGTCTTCTATAACTACAGAACCAATCTGAGGTATTTTATAATGAGCGCCCTTATGGCTGGCATAACCAAATCCGTCTTCTCCGATTGTAGAATTCGCATTTATAATCACACGATTGCCTATTCTACAGCCATCATAAATTGCAACATTCGGATAGATTATGCAGTCATTACCGACCTGAACACCGCGACCAATGCACACACCGGGATAAATTACGCACCCATTACCAATCCTTGAATCATCGGCTATTGTTACAAAATCATGAATATGGCAGTCCACTCCAATTTTCGCACTATCCGAAATCATCGACCGAGAGCTGATTCCCACCTTCTTGTGTTTACGATAGCCGTGCAGCAACACCATTATCTGCATAAACGCATAGTAAGGGTCATCTGCTATCAAAAGAGGAACAGAGGTTTTAGCTGTTTCTTTACCGACAATTACCGCACTGGCCCCCGTCGTCTGCAACTGCTTCTCATATCTGCGGTTGGCCAAAAAGCTAATATCTCCTTCACCTGCACGACCAAGCGTCGATGCTGACTTGATGGTTACGCCTGCATCCCCCACAACTTTACCGCCTACGTATTCTGCCAATTCGCCCAAAGTTTTTACCGTTTGCATATAAACATCCTCGTTTCGTTATTTGTATTACGTATTACGCCATGCAACAAAAATGCATTATACCAAAAAGACCCACTCGGTCAACCATTCAACCATCGAAATGCAAAACTGCTATTATTGTAAAGACATTAAAAAACTTATGCCGTCAAAGTCTTAAGAATCTCTTGCTGTAAACTCACCGAAGGCTTCGTGGCAAAATCCGTATCGCTGCTTACAAGAACCGTAACAGCAGGCCCGATAGGTCCATATACATCAGGATTAGTCGGTCCAAAAACTGCTATCGTTTTTACCCCCAGTCCCGCCGATAAATGTGTAATCCCACTGTCATTGCCTAAAAAAGCATCCGCACAGCTCAAAAGTCCCACAACCTCGGTCAATGGCAAATCCGTCATGCAACTTGCTACATCAGTCATATTTTTGATTGCGGCATCACCGAATTGCTCCAGCTCGGCAGGGCCAAGAAGAAATATCACTTCCATACCTCTAACACAAAGCCCTTTGGCTATTGCTAAAAAATTATCCAGGTGCCAACACTTTTGCAATCCGCCGCTGCCAGGCTGTATTACCACAACCTCCTCAGAAAAATCAATATCTATTTCTTCCAGAAGTTCCTTGCCTCTGGTTATGTCCGCTTTGGTCGCTCTTATTAAACAATCACCTCGACGAACCCGCCAGGAACGCAATGACATTCCGCTCTGCGAAACGAATTGCTGTATATAAAAATCCGTTATATGTCCCGAGAACTCCTTGCTCGGCTTCAGCGGCAATGTTATAACTTCCGAACTCCGCCTGCAATGGGCGGTGAATATCAGATTCTGCTCAAAATCACTGTCAGGCTCACCTAAAAATGTTACTATCCAGGAATAATCGCCAAAAACATCTATCAAAGGGTCTCCATCAGCAAGGTCAAAGCTCTTGGTCTCAACAAACAATCTGTGCAAATCTACAGAATCTATGGACTTGACGCCATCTACACATGTCCTCTCGGGTAAAATCCCCGTATATTCAGTATGTCCGAGAATATCAATTCCACTCAATCCAAGGCATCCTTTCATAAACTCAGCCAACGGTAAAGTTAGCACACAATCTCCTATTGCTCCAGGCTGCAATATTACACCTCGCTGGGCGCTCCAAACCGCTTCTGCTCCCTTTTCCCTCAGCAAGTTCAAAATGTCATCTTCTTCCGGCATAATCCAAAGCCAATGTATTAATCAGCTACACTTTCAATCCAACCACCGCCGATAACGTTTTGGTCATCATCATAAAATACCGCCGCCTGACCGGGTGTTATTGCATTCACCGACT
>Ga0209635_10003939_pt1 | contig 11624 bp, 11 predicted proteins | sample DeeMarSWOR230_32_FD_187463 | JGI IMG/M metagenome (GOLD analysis project Ga0209635, IMG submission 187463) | Marine sediment microbial communities from White Oak River estuary, North Carolina - WOR-2-30_32 (SPAdes) (version 2) | ecosystem: Environmental > Aquatic > Marine > Intertidal zone >...
ACTTCTTCTTCTAACTTTACAAGCTGCAATAAAATTTCAGCCTTGCATCAATGACCTTTAATAACCCCAAAGCATCTTTCGATACTTGGAGAAAGGTTTAAGGTCAAGGTAGTCCCAGTTCAAATTCCATTCCTTATAGTGACATGGCCATACGGGAACCCACCAAGCTTCGCGAGTGGTTAAGTTAAACACAGAGGTCATTGCGTTTCCACCCACGCCTAGGGGATGCTTTTCTGTGAACGGCTCTTTATGAGAGCAAAACGTACCGGTTAATTCTTTCCGCACTGTCGGAGCCGGAGCTTTGGTATCGGGATCCGGGTTGTACCTGTTTCCCTTCTTATCGTAAGCATAATGGGCGGTGACAAGTTCGTCCATCACCATTTCTCTGTCAATTTTACCATAGTTATTCTCGAGCATCCACATTCCTGACCAAAAACGATAGTATGAGGCTATGGGGCTTTGTTCATTCTCCGGTTCATATTTAGTCATTGGTTCGTCGTGATGGAAAATGTTATTCTCATCAAAACTACCATTTTCGGATTTAAAATGGTTAGCAATGACAATATAATCGCCTCCTTTTTCTTTCAAATCCCCCGGTTTTCTAATGGCATAGTGGCGAGCATTTTGTTCTACACAGAAGGCCTCTTTTGCATCGGCGAACACGATATTAGCACCCCTTGATCTTAGCACTGTTTTCCTACCAGTCATTTTTCGATATCTCCCAGTCCCAACTGTGACTCTCGATGTGGCCTCACGGGCGGACCTGCAAAAGATGACGCCATAGATTGCCAGCACGAAATCTCTAATTCCAGGAGCAGTTGTCTCATCCGCTTGCGCCCAATTTTCCTCCGAATATGAACAGCCTGATGTAAGACAACACACACCCCTATCATTCATAAGTCCTCCACCTAGTCCACCTAAATTCCCCGCTGTTCCTAGACCCCAAAATATTCGTGCTTTTGGATCCTTAGGAATGGCAACATATGCAACTTGCCTGTTAAAAAATCCCTCAGATCCCTCAGGAGTTAGGTGTCCAGCCTGAACGGCACGTGTCGCATAAGTTTCGCCAGTTTTTGTTGCCTTACCTTTTACCCAAAATGCATTGCAGTCGTGTCCATCAATTTTGCCATCAATTTTATTAGTTTTATCAGCACGTGGACAATCCTTTCTAAAATCCCAATCTGGATGAAATGGAGTATCATTGAAGTTCAAAGCTGCGGTCTTAATAAAATGTGGAAAGGCGTCAGCGTCAATGCATTTGTTCAGTTCCATTGCCGCTCCTTGCGCCATCCCCTTGAAAAACTCGACTAGCTCTGGACTCAGAAAGGAGAGTTCCTTAAGGAATCTCTTTATGTATGCTATGCAGTATTTTGCCCTTTCTCCTCCGCTCCTTCCTTTTTGCCAAGGTCTATCAAATAATCCCCCTCCCAGCACATCCACTTTCCAAAACATATCAAAATTCCTTGCGATGTCTTTTCCGCATCTCTGCCCATATTGGATCCCCATTTCCCTCCAAGTCCCTTGAAGAATCCCAATCCATATGCACCGATAGTGCGGGATCTCGGAATCCAGTCTAAAAAGTCCCTCTCTCAATCGATTCTCCTTCATCTGTTCCCTCCTTTCAGGCTCAAAGAAATGCGAAGCATTTGGATGAAAATCTTTTAGAGTTATGTGATTAAATTAGCTAAATTATATATAACTTATTGATTTTTTTTAACCATTCCGTTGTATAAAGAGTGGACCGCTTCATCAATACAACGGAGGTAACCCATGTACTCTTCAATGACGCCCAAGCAGTTCCGTCGGAGGTTTCGCACCGAGCGCGATTGCCTGCGGTATCTCATCACACGCAAGGGGCCCGATGGCTTTCGCTACCCAAGCGGTTACGTATCGACAATTAATTGCTGAGTTAAGTGGATAACTCTAAAATCTTTTAACCGGTATTATTGCCCGTTCCGGGTTTTAAGTTTTGCGCATTTATTATTTGTTCCTGATCTTCGTTGAAGCCTCAGAAGCAATTTCCCTTGCATCAGAATCAGGATCGGTTCCAGCACAGCCTTTGAGTGCCTTTATAGTCGTAATATCACTCACATTTATTTCACCCAAACCCAATAGGTAACATCTTCCTTCAACGATTGGGAGCCTGTAACAAATCGTACTTTCACTATAGCCAAATCCCTTCCTTTGAGTTCCACCCGTTGTCTGCAGTACAAGTCTAATCAGTTTTATTATTCAATCTCTAACGTTTACAGTGACATTGCTTTGGTTCTTTTTAGATGCTCCCGCAGAGAAAGGTTTACCCCCGGTAGGCAGTACATGAGTCATATTTCTCCCAAGCCCAGTTTACTCCTTCGATACTTCATTTCACAGAATGACATTATCTACTGTTATTAACTGCACCCTATCTTTTGTCTAGCTAGTGTAACGTCTTATAGATAAACTAAATAAGTAATAGAGTGGTGGTATTATAATGAAATACCCATGTACTTTTCATAATACCAGTTGGCTATTTCCCCACTAGTAGTGAACCAGACATCTTTGAAACCCTTAATGTATTGCAGAGCTTTATCTAGCCAGGCAATCCGATAAGGTAGTCCAGTAAGAAAAGGATGTACCGCAATGCTCATGATACGGGCTTGGCTAGAACCCTCCTGATACAAGGTATCAAACTGGTCTTTAATCATTTCGTAGAATTCCTTCGGACTTCTGTGATGATCTATAAAAGCTGGGATATCATTGAGATCCAGCGTATATGGCATGGCAATGAGGCTCCCCGTTTTCACTTTCATAGGGAAAGGTTGATCGTCGCAAGTCCAGTCGCATACGTATTTTATTCCTTCTTCAGCCAGGATATCTGGAGTATTGAAAGTCTCCTGCAACGCTGCACCGACCCAGCCAATAGGACGCCACCCAATGGCCTTAGTAATCACGTCCATGGTGGTTTTAATAATTTTTCTTTCTTCAGCCTCACTCTTACCCCCTAATAGGACAGCATTGCTCGTACTATGCGCTACAAATTCCCAGTCACGTTTCTTACACTCTTCAATGATAATCGGATAATGTTCACAGATGTCTGAGTTTAGGAATACTGAGCCTTTTATATTATACCTATCCAGCACCTCCATAAGCCTCCAGACCCCAATCCTGTTCCCATAATCTCGTGGGGCGTACTCGAACACGTTGGGCGGGGGTATTTTGAAACGCCCTGCAACGGCAAATTCAGCGGCGTCTATGGCCCAGTACTCAATGGCAACCCCCACATAAAGTGCCACTTTGGACCCATTAGGCAATTCAAAAGGTTGCCTAGTGATAATAGGTGAGTAGTCATAACGAGTATTGTCCATACTTATCCTCCTTTGGTTTTTATATAGACCACCTTAGACTTTTACGCGCAATGTTTTAAGTGTTGTGTTTTGCCGTTTCCCAAGATGGGAAATCGCTGCACCTCTAAGCTCTGCTAATGATTCAAAGTAACGATTATGGCTTAGCTGTCGCCGAGTAATTCTTCAGACCCGCTCGATTGGATTGAGTTCTGGAGCATAGGGTAGCAGGAAAATGTGCACAATCAGATGGTGATTTTTAATGAAAAGATCATTGAGATTTCTGCTCTATGCCAACTGGAATTGCTCATAATCGTCTCATTGAGTAGAAAATTGATAAAACTGCCGAATGTATCGGCCCGTAAGGTGGCGGCTTCTTGTGTTGCGAGGTGACCTGTCTTAAGATTGATTGCACCAAAAAAGTCTATCTTTTAGCAGGCTCAGGGAGAGAGCACCCGAGGTTGTTGGCCCTTGGGAGCCCGCTTCAGCCTTAAGGAAGTTTGCATTATCATACTTCTGAACCCATGTGAGCAGTTGTCTGCCAAGACCTGGACTTATTCACGTCATGCTACAGACAGGTGCTTAATTTGAGCCTCCTTATTAGCCTTTAATTCCTCAGTCGTAGATTCGTAAACTATCACGCCTTTATCTATTATATAAGCATAGCTGCTCGCTGCAAAAGCTAAGTAGAGATTTTGTTCCACAAGTAGGACAGATAGATCCTCTTCCTTGAGTCGGTTTATGGTACGACGAATTTCTTCAATAATCGAAGGAGCAAGTCCTTCTGATGGCTCATCCATTAGAAGTAAATCTGGATTAGCCAGTAAAGCTCGCCCAATGCTTAGCATCTGTTGTTCCCCCCCACTGAGAAGACCAGCCTTGAGCTTAGCTCGTTCTTTTAGAATCGGGAAAAGAGAGTACACCCTATCCAAGGACCAGTATCCGCCTTTTCTTTTCTTGTGTATCGCTATGGAAAGATGTTCCTCTAAGCTCAGCGACGAGAAAATGCGCCGCCCCTGCGGAACCAAAGCTAGGCCCATCTGAGCAATCTGATATTCTGGGAGGCCTGTGCACTCATTTCCCTTGAAGCGTATCACACCACGCCGCGGGGAAGTAAAACCCATTATGGAGTGAACTGTTGTCGTTTTACCCATTCCATTGCGGCCCAAAAGGGTTACGACAGAACCTTCTCCAACCTTTAGCGAAACATCCATAAGCACTTGGGTTGTTCCATAATAGGTACAGATATTGATCAACTCAAGCATTTTCTACTGGCCACCTCCCAAATAAATTTCTCTGACCCGCGAATCAGCTCTAACTTCTTCGGGCGTTCCTTCGGCAATGAGTCGTCCATGATGTAATACAATAACGCGAGAAGCAAGACTGAATACCAGTCCCATGTCATGCGCGGAAAACAATAGCGCTATATCTCTTGGTAACTTGTCAAATATGTTGAGAAGTTGGTTTACCTCGGCGGCGGATAGCCCACAGCTAGGTTCATCTAACAACAACAGTTTTGATCCTGAGGCTAGAGTGAGCACAATTTCCACTAGGCGCTGCTCTCCGTAAGACAAATTTCTGGGGGGAACTTGTCTCTTTTCCCACAAGCCCACTACCTCCAGCAAGTCCTGGGCTTTAGCAAGAAAAGACTTCTGGCTGATTGAACGAAGCATTTGGAACCAAGATAGCTGAGTGCCTTGAGATGCCAACAAGACATTATCGAGCAGTGGAATATTAAAGAAAAGGGTATTTAACTGAAAAGAACGGCTTATACCAAGACGACAACACCTATACGGAGGCGCGTTAGTAGTTCTTTGTCCGCAGACATATATTTGGCCAGCTGAGCAAGGCAGTACGCCGTTCAGCACATTAATGAGCGTTGTTTTCCCTGCTCCATTGGGCCCAATTATTGCTATCTCCTCCCCAGCTTCAACGCAGAAAGAAACTTCTTGTAAAACTTCAAAGCCCCCGAAACTTTTTGATAGGCCCTCAACCCTTAAGACTTCCATATTGTTGCTCAACCTTCGCCCAAATTTTAAATAAGTACGGTGCAATGCCTGCCCGAGCATACATTACAACTGCAATAAAAAAAATGCCTATAATTAAAGGCCAACGCTCAGGAACAAACAGGCTTATATAGTACTCCAAGAATGTTATCAAAAACGCCCCAATGACACTTCCAAAAAGTATTCCACTACCGCCGATGATTACCATAAGCATTACCATAGCAGAATTCATGATAGCAGCGGAATAGGGAGTTACATAGGAATTAAAATATGTAAATGCTACACCGGCTATTCCCGCAAAAGCGCCAGCAAGAATAAAAGCAATATACTTATATAACCAAGTGTTGTAACCTAAACATCTCATTCGAAGTTCATTTTCTCTAATCCCTATTAAAACTCGCCCAAAAAAACTCTTTGTGATCAAGTATAATAATAAATAGCAAATAACAAAAATACTGAAAGTAAAGTAATAAAAACCGGTGGACGTAGCAGACCATGAAAAGAAGACGAATTCTGGAGGTGGTATACCCGACAAACCATCACTGCCTCCAGTTAACGAGACCCACTTCCAGGCAACACTATAAACCAATCCTCCTAAAGCAAGGGTGATAAGTAAAAAGTAGATACCAGTTGTTCGAAGTGCTATAAGACCAAAAATGCTTGCAAGAAGAGCCGCCACTAACGCACTAGCAGGAGCAACAAGCCAAAAACTTTCAATGACACCGCGTGCCAATAGGATGCCCGTAGCATAAGCACCTGCAGCAAAGAAAGCAGCATGTCCCAAGGAGAAAAGTCCCGCATAGCCAAAAAGGAGATTCAGACTCATGGTAAATATTGCCAAAATAAAAAATTTAATAAACATGTTTAGTGAACCCATGGGAGCGAAAAGAGGCAACGTTATAAAGAATGCACCAAGAACAGTTGAAGGTGCTAGAGCAAGCAACAGCTGCCGTATGGATTGTGCTCTTGTCTCACCAGTCATTTGCCTAACTCTCTTCCTAAGAGGCCAGCAGGCTTGAATACTAACACGATTACCATGCTTGCATAGATTATAAACATAGCAACTTCTGGAAATAAAACCTTGCCAAAAGTACTGACAAGGCCTATTGCCAAAGAAAATATAAAAGCTCCCAGAATAGATCCCGCTCCGCCGACAACAGTCACAACTAGTGCAAGAATTAAAATATCGAAGCTAGTCTGAAGATTCATTCCCAACAATGGTCCTGCAATTATCGCAGCACACCCTGCCAAGGCTGAAGCTCCGGCGAAGACACCAATTTGAATCTTCGGAAGGTTAATACCCATCCCCCTTAGCATTTGGCTATCATCCATTCCTGCTCTAATAAGGGCACCAAGACGCGTTTTGTCAAACCACCATAAACCCATGGCAATCGCTAGCCCGATGAAAATTACCACGAGGCGATAGATAGGCAACCTCCCTCCTGTAAAAGGAACTTCTATTGTGCCACCTAGAGAAATAGCTGTAAGAGGATCCCTAGGTATCGGGCCCCAAATCCAAAGAGCGAGGTTCTCCAAGATGAAGAGGAACCCAATGGTTATCAATGCTTGATTGTTGATCTCCCCACCGAGGTGTTGTAAAAATCCTCGCTCAATTGCTAAACCAATCAGCCCAGCAGTGATTGTACTAGCTAAAAGAGCTAGCAGGAAACTTCCTGACCAATCGAATACGGAGAAGCCAATAAACCCGGCGAACATGTACAACACCCCATGAGCTAGGTTGAAATAACCCATAAGTCCTAAGGTTATTGTCAAGCCACTCGCCAAGATGAACAAAATCATACCAAATGTTATCCCATTTATAAAATTTACTATCATTGAACTTCCGGCATGGCAAAGCCACTTTTTTAGAGAGTACTCACGGGTTCATCGTCATCGCTCTGACAACAGCATATCATCACTATCTTACCTCCCACTACAATACATAGCAAGTGCTGGGTCAATAGCTTGGATGATATTCCTTTTACAGGTATTATGGCCATCGTTGGCGAACTGATATGGGATAGCGAGGCAGAGGCACAAAGTTATGTGCAAAGATATTTTTTTCTCTGTTGATCAATGACTCTGAGACAGAGAGAAGCAGAAATCGCATGGATGGCGCTAGGTTTTTCAAGTGCCTTAGTTTTGTTTTACCTTGGTGCCCTTGGGAGCATTTTCACCTCCCCATCTTAATTCCCTTCCTAGTGTCACACCCCTCAATGGTATGAATTATTTTTGGTACTAGCTCCCCATTTACCTTTTGGACTTGCATAACGTAAATATTTGCAATTATTGTGCGGTCTTCGGTAAAGGTCATAGGACCTCTGGGCGTATCAAATCTTAGCTTCTTAACTACCTCGTCGAATTTCTCAGGCGAGGTATCTCCCTCTGTTTCCCTCAGCACGTCTAAAATTATCTTTATATCGATGTATGCAGCTGTAGCGTGAGCGTCTGGGAAATGTCCCCATTTTTCCTTATAAGCCTTAACATATCGTTTGTTCACTGGATTATCAATTGCCCAACTGTAATAAGTAGCAGCAATAAGGCCCTCCATAACAGGAGTTTTTTTCAGTTGTTGATCCCAAGTATACTCGCCGCCGTCAACACGTAGAAGAGGCATGGTGACATCAAACTGCTTATATGTCACGTTAAAGACCGGACCAGCGCTACCAGCAATCCATATAACGCAAGCATCGGCTTTCTTTATGGCCGATACATAGGGTGCCAAGTCCATCTCACCAAATGGTATCCATTGCTGCTGAATAACTTTCCCTCCCGATTCTTCGAATCCATATACAGCAGCTTCCATAATCTCGTGCCCTGCTTGAAAGTCAGTAGCCAAAGTTACAATTTTCCTGTATCCTAGTTCATTATACATATATTTGGCCAGATAATAGGGTCCGGCATTTATTGTTCCAGAGGTTAGGTATAGTTTGTCAAGCCCCCTTTCTACCAACGTCTTATATGTTGCTCCCATGGCATATGTAAAATTAGGCACATTGACCTTCGTAGCATATTCACCTACCACTATAGTGCCCGTGCCATGAAGTGGTCCAATCAGAAAATCGACCTTATCAACTTCCACCAACTTCCTCGCTTTGTCCAGAGCCTTGTCGGGGTTAGTGGCTGTATCCACATCTATTAGCACTATTTGTCTACCGGCAACCTTCCAGCCAGCTTCATCAAGCGCCAAGACTATTGCCCTTTTGAATGTGGGATGACTAAGGAATCCTGTAAAGGGAATAAGGGCTCCTATCTTTACCGGCTTATCCTGAATTGGGTTGGCACTAGCCGCCATCAGCGGTAATGCTAAAATTATTAAAGCTAGGATAGAACTACGCACTAATGTAACTAATCTCTTCTTTTTCATCTTAGCACCTCCTTTGAGCAGTCATCAAAAGCCTTATTTTCTCACTTAAATCTCCACCCAGTCGGAACTTGTATCACGATGGTTCCGGCTTGTCAATTTGCCATAATAAGATACAAAACCTTTCTTTCTATTTGACACCCTATGCATTATTTTATGTTTCGTTTTATTGGAACCTCGCCTCACTGGCTCTTGACAGAAACGGCGGCTCCTACGATCTAGAAATCAACTCTCCCTACCCCTTACATGTCTGCTCTCAATCTCTTATCTCACATATCACCTCCCCTCATATGAATGTAGTGCGGCCATGGCCTTACTTCAAAGATATCCATATGGTCTTGTTTCCACCACCTTCTATAAACCTCACTCTCAGAAGTCTCATCTCCCCAGGAGAAGGCTGCACATACATTCGGATTTATACACTCATTCACCGCGTGCATTATGCCTTTTCTGTTTTCTCGTCCTTGAGTTTTGCTCTAAGTAATTTTGTCGCCTCGTAATCCACATCAAAGGTTTCTGGTTCTATTACCACTCCATAAACGTCTTGGGCAGTTACAAGGGATATGTATTCATTCAAAGCGTCCCGCCTAACCTTTTCAACCTCTCTCTCAAGGGGGTCACCATACCCGCCGCCACCACCTGAATCGGAGATAAGTATATCTCCCGGTTCAAGGTATTGTAAATCAAAAGTACGGTACTCTAACCGTTCCCCATTTCTCAAAATCCCCAGCTTGGTTCTCGTTCCACCCGTGCCCCCCATTATGCCGACGGATTCAAATTTTTCGCCGTCAGCGTTTCCCGTCATAGTCAGACAATCGAGAGGTTGCCAAACCTGGCGATCATAGACATTTAACGCCTCTACATGCGTACCCAGTCCTCCCCGCCACTGTCCCGCACCGGCAGAGTCTGTTTTAAATTCATAATGCAGCCACCTATAAGGAATGTACCATTCCTCAACCTCCACAGGGGCCCTCACTAATGCTCCACCCAGAGGACTTGAGCCATTCCCGTCAACGGCATCAAACCCATATGCTGCACCACTTGATGGACAGGCATGGAATGTGTGTGCCGTATATTCCGCTATGGACCCGGTTCTAGGGTCAATTATATCACGGCGCTTTCCTGCATAGAGAGGGTTCACGTGCCTGCCCCACGTGGCCGGTGTTTCTTTGGGCGAGATTTGGCTCATGGCAATTTGGACGCACTCAGTGATTTCGAGGCCCAACACGACGGCCTGGCATGCACTCGTAGCCGGATATACAGGGCTTAAACATGTTCCTTCCTTAGTAATGATTTCCATACAGTTAAACAAACCTTGATTGCGGGGCATGCCAGGCGGCATACTCCACAACAGCCCACTAACGACAGATGACGATACCTGACCTGCGGGAACGTTGATGAAATCTGCCTGTGGGTCACTCTCCGAAAAATCGAATATCAGTTGGCCATCATCCGGTTTAACCGTAAGAGCCAATCTTACCCATACAGGTCTGTCAGTCGTGCCATCCCAATCTGCTGCACGCTCTGCGTGGTATGTGCCGGCCGGCCACTCTGAAATCAGGTTTCTAATTATCTCCTCAGCTCGCCGTATCAGCTCATTGCATACTGCCAACACGCTCTCTTTGCCATACCTATTGAGTAACTCGATAATTCTCTCTTCAATCTTCTTCATCGAACCAAAAATCAACATATTGTCCGCCCGTACTAAAGCAGAGCCTCTTAGATTCCGAAGTATGACTGAGTAAACCTTTTCGTCTATTTTACCTTCTTCTATGAGCTTCACCGGAGGAATTATCAACCCCTCACCATGACAGTCATAACTCCTGGGGAAATAGCAACCGGGGTAAGCTCCGCCACTATCGTATTGATGCGTTCTCGCATAATGATAGAACACAAGCTCGCCTTTATAAAAAATAGGACGGAGAAATGACCAATCTGCAAGATGGCCAAATTGCACAACGAAGGGATCATTTCCTATGATGAAGTCATCTGGCAGTATGTTTTCACGTCCTATCACGTCCAGCATTCCCTTCAAACAAACATGACTACCTCCAGTATGGCCGGGCATAAAATTACCGATGCTTAGCGTTCGCTCATCCATGTCAAACAGCACGGTACCCAAATCACGGACATGCGATGTCGGAACCGAGAAACACTGTCGGAATATCCTTGTGCCTAGCTCTTGATTCATAGCATCCAACCTTGCTTCAACAACAGACAGTGTCAGAGGGTCTATGTCTCTACCTTTGCCTTCAACCATTAGTCTACCTCCTTTTTCATTTCGCTCTATTCAGTCACCCTCAGCTTTACAGCAAGGTGGCCAAATAGTTATCATAAGGATCAACCACAACTTCAGCCCCTGGGGGGACCACTACAGTGGTCTTTTGTTCTTCTATGATGGCTGGACTCTCAATAATGTTTCCATGTCGCAACTTGTCTCCACCATAACAAGGGGTCTCTACAAACCCTCCGAGTTCTTTAAAATACACTTGGCGCTTGCGTTTTAGAGCCCGCGATGGGTTTTTAGTAGAGAAAGACTGCTTTGTCAGTTCAAAAAGGTGTCTCTTTCCTATTGCTCGCAGCTTAAGGATTGCGATTATAGCCGGCAAAGTTGGGTCTGACCAGCCATAGAGAGCCCCATGTCTCTCATGGAAACTCCTCACTAATTCCTTAAAAGTCTCGTCTGTGAAATCGTCTCCCCTGCCTGTCTCTGGGAGAGCAACGTCGATGTCACGCAGCTGCCCAAAATATCGCATCTCAGCGCCGGGCATAAGTGCCATGTTCTCCTCACCGACGCCCTGCCTTGCTAGAATACCTATGGCTTCCTCTTCTAAAGAACGGTAAAGTTCTATCATCTTGTTAATATCCACTTGGTCATCTCTCTGGTAAAAAAACCGGTTCAGGATATATCCATAATCAGCCACCGCACCACCA
>Ga0209635_10003940_pt1 | contig 11624 bp, 10 predicted proteins | sample DeeMarSWOR230_32_FD_187463 | JGI IMG/M metagenome (GOLD analysis project Ga0209635, IMG submission 187463) | Marine sediment microbial communities from White Oak River estuary, North Carolina - WOR-2-30_32 (SPAdes) (version 2) | ecosystem: Environmental > Aquatic > Marine > Intertidal zone >...
TGCCTCTTCTGCCTCTTCTGCCTCTTCTGCCTCTTCTGCCTCTTCTGCCTCTTCTGCCTCTTCTGCCTCTTCTGCCTCTTCTGCCTCTTCTGCCTCTTCCATTGGTTCGGCTTCCTCGACTGCTTCTGCTTCTTCCACTTCGCCTACTACTTCCGCTTCGGCGAATCGTCGGCTTATCCTCGTTATCTTTATTCTAACATTGTCGCCAGGTTTGGCGTTCGGAACAAAGGTCACTAGTCCTTTGATTCGAGCTATACCCTCGCCTCGGCGGCTTGTCTCCTCGATCTTAACATCGTATTCTTTTCCGATCTCTACGGGCTTTGGAGGAAATCGCCGAACGAAACCTCTTCTGTCTCTTCTTTCATACCGCATATTCTCACCTCGCATCCATTTTAAACAAAACACTCTTCCCTTGAAACTTGATGTCGGCTAAATGACGTTTAGTGTTCCATATCTTCCTACGTTTAGCTGGATTTCTCCTCTAAAAGACGTTATGTAGCCGTTTTCAACCTTGACCATGTCGTTGACGTTTACTTGATCGATTTGTTCGTTCCATAGCGTGAGTTTTATTGTGCCTGTTTCATCATCTATGAGAGCGTCTGCGACACGATATGTCTCGTCTTTGTATCTCGAGCGGACTTCACGAACATCTGATTTCTGAACAACCTTTGCTACAACATCTACTCTCCTCATCCCATCTCGTAACTCCTTGATTTTCAAGGGTTCTCTCCTCCTGTTTCTTTCAGTTTTTCCGCGATGGCAAATTTTCTTCCAACTGTTGTGATCTTGACTCTTAGTCGTTCTCCAACTTTGGTTTGAGGAACAAAAACTAGGAACCCTCCTGCTCTTGCTATTCCGTCTCCTCTACTTCCCACGTCGTCTATTACTACGTCGAGTTCCTCGCCAGCTTTGACGGGAGCTTTCCAAAGGGGTACAGATTGATATTTCTGTTGTCTCTTTGCTCTACTTGGCCTCTTTGTTCTTCTTGCTGTGTCTCTCTCTGGAAGCCTTCTCGGCATTTACAGTTTTCGTCCTTATCGCGGAGCCAGCCACCAAAACAGACATGCATTGCCGATGAAAGCGATCTATGCACTCCGTTCAGGCAAACCGGTGATGTTGAAGAAACATGAATGTCTGATATAAGCTTTGTCGTGTACCAATTTGTATTTAATTGTGTTGCATGCTCATTCGTGTCTCAGCGCTACGACAGGATTTAGTTGCGAGGCCCTCCAAGATGGATAGAACCCTGAAATCATGCTCAAGGCTATACATAGTATCCCAGTGTACAGCAGGTTCCAAGGATCGAAGGTTGGAATGAGATTTAGTGAAAAGCCCCTTCCTCCGTCTACTGGTGTTGCCCCGATTCTTAGACTTCTTCCGAGAAGGGCGCTCATTCCGTGTGACAGACCTATTCCAAGGGCCACACCTATGCTTCCGCCGAGAATGCCTATGATCATAGCCTCGCTAAGGAAGAGCCCTAGAATGAGACGCTTGTTGAAGCCGACGGCTTTCAACAATCCAATCTCCCTTATGCGTTCCATCACAGATGTCTGAATAGTGGTGACAATGCCCACAGAAGCAACTAAGAGGGAGACCATGGCAACAACATTTATGAACAGATACACGCCTCCGCTTATTTGCTGAATCACGTTTGCTATTGACTGAGGGGAGATGATGATGATGTCACTGCCATATATTTTCTGTATTCGTTGCCGGACTTCTTCATTTGTATCGGGATTCTCCGTCACTACGTAGATTCCGTCGAAGTCTCCACCTCGGCTAAAGAGGCTATTAGCCGCTGTCGTAGAGATGAATACCATCTGATCCACGGGAACAATCCCGCTACCTATGTATTCTAAGATTCCGCGAACAACAAAGGATCTTTCAACGGTCAGAGGCCGCTGGTCTTCATAGGTTTGGTACACGATTTTCACTGTCTGTCCTAGGCTAGTGAGGGCTTTTTCTTGATCTGATGATCGCACTACCTCGTTGCCTAATATGATTCCTATGCCGTCTGACCTTGAAACGAATGTTCCTACTTCAAAGGATATTGTGGGGAACAGCAACGGCAGCTTGGATTGTTCCACGCCTACCACAATCGATGTCTGTCTCTCTCCTTGAGAAACGATGGAGCAGATTTGTTGAATGTAGGGAATCACTTCATCGACTCCAGAGAATTTGGCAATCTCATCCACTAGCACAGCATCCATTTCGATGTTTTCGCCTCGAGGACTCAGTATAAGGATATTTGCCCCCAGAGCGCTGAACTGATCGTTCACGAATGCGGCGAACCCATTACCTGTGCCGTTGAGAGCGACTATCAGGCTTGCTCCCATAATGACCATTAGAGTTGTTAAGGTCGCGCGTAACCGACGTTCCTTCAAGGCTTCAAATGAAAGATTAAAGAGTTGAAGAACGTTCATTTCGTGGTCTTCCCAGAAGTGCTTGGAGCCCTTTGTTGGCCAGAAAGATGCCTCCGATATAGAAACACGATTACCACCGACATAGCAAGCACAATCAAGAGAACCAGTCCTACCTCGGATAAGGGTCCCAGAAGACCTCCGGTGTCATCTGGAATAGACTGACCAGTGTGATCCTTCTCCACAAGCACATACAACGTAACGTTGAAGGAATGATCTACATATTGGTCATCTCGATAAGAGATGCCTATGGTCACAAGATGGGTTCCGTTTTGCACATTACTACTCACATTCGCCGTGAGAGTAAAGGGAGCTGGCGAGTTCTCTTCAACCTCGCCGACGTATGCAGTGCTTTCCATTGTCAAGCCTAAAAGGGAGTTGGGCATGATTGAAACGTTTACATACTTGGCGGCCACATTGCCCTTGTTGAGTAGGGTCGCCGTGATTGACACCGTGGATCCTGGTTCTGCTGGCTGCGGAGTTACGATCTTGTCATACACAGTTAGCTCTATTCTACCGCTTATGATTAGACCGATCGGATAGCTATCTGTGTGGCTCTCTCCGTAGTCATCTCGGTAGTTCAGATTCAGCGATCCACTGTAGGTGGCTCCGATAGAACTTGCCGGTGCGTAGATGTCTACGGGAATTGGCCTCGAATTTGCAGGTTCTAAGGATTTGAAGGCCCAATGATTGTCGCCATGAATTATCAGTGGTGAAGGAATGGAGAGGGTCGCATCAATTGTTGAGATCAATACGTCACCAGTGTTTAGGAGAGTTATGTTAAAACGGTTGTCAAAACCTCCTGTCAAACGGTTATTTGAGGTGATTATGCTGAGCGAGACAGAAAACCTGACTTCGAACGAGACTGACACCCAGTCCCCCTTGTGTCTTTCATCGCCCGGCCAACTGGCATTAACACTCCACGATCCCTCAACATCAGGTTGATACGATTCCCGATAGGAACCCGTAGTATCTGTTTTTACGTTGTGACTGAAGGTTGACGCGTTCGGTCTTTTGTAGATTAGGGTGACAGTCACATTCTCTTGCGCTGGGTCTATCGAACCTGAGACATCAACAGACTCCTCCTGCTCAACGCTTTCTGGCGAAACAGAACAAGTCACTGTGGCTTGGATCTTGGACACGATGAAACTGACGACTAGCGTTTTCGTTTGCCCTTGGAGCCAGTACTCTCCTGACTTCACCAAGTAGTCTGCTGTCATATTGTAGCTGTAAGAACGCGGAAGAGCGTTAGAATTGATGTCAAGGCTAAAGGTGAGCGTGAAGAACCCTGCGGGAAGGATTTCGCCGGTCTGGTTCATAATGTCTCCAATGTCAGAGGGCTCACCTGTAGCTGTTGCATTGCGGTTTCCATAGATATCGACAAATGGATCTTCCAGCATCAAAATTGCTTCTACTCCTTTAATAGTATCGTTGGAATAGTTCTGCATCTCCACAGTGAGCGCTACATCTTCGTCTCCTGGGTAAGCCTTAATTGGACTATCTGGATTCTCACCCCAAACGACACGGCTTACCTTGAGGTGAACCGATGGCCTTCCATGACTGGGTAGGACACTGACTGAAAACAGATAGGAGAGGATCACCATTACCAAGAGAATACAATTCTTACATTTCCTTTTCACGTCAACGAACCTCCAAATGTTTCTATGATGTGATTCTACCATCTCGAAGATTTATGATTCGGTCAGCCCTACTTGCCACCTCAGGGTCATGGGTGACGACTACAACGGTCGTTCCATCATTCACGTTCAGTTTCCTTAAGAAATCTATTATTACCCGCCCCGTTTTGGAATCAACATTGCCAGTGGGCTCGTCAGCCAACACGATTTCAGGATCGTTGATCAACGCCCTGGCAATCGCGACACGCTGTTGCTCCCCACCACTTAAGGTTTGCGGCTTTCTCGGACCTTTATCATCCAATCCGACCGTCGTGAGAAGCCTGTTGACACGGTCTAGGCGCTCGCCTCTAGAGTAACCTTTGACAAGAGCAGGTAACTCCATGTTACGTAACACACTTGATCTCGCGATTAAGTTGTATGCCTGAAAGACAAAGCCGATTTTTTCGTTTCGAAGTCTCGCGAGTCCTTCTTCGTCAAGTGTTGAAATGTCAACTCCGTCGATCAAGACCTGCCCTGAGATAGGTCTGTCTAAGGCACCTATCAGATTGAGCAAGGTAGATTTGCCGCTCCCAGAAGGCCCCATAATGGCGACAAAATCTCCTCTACGGATCTTCAGGCTGACGCCATTGATGGCCGACACTACGTTAGATCCTAGAAAATAGTTCTTCACCACATCTACAGTCTCGACAGCGCATTCGTCAACAGCAGCGATGGAACTCTCAAGAGCCGATGAAGCATCAAGCATAGGGCTAATTACATTCTCCTGATGATGATTGCTCCTGAAAATGCAGGCGAGTGTTAGCGCCCCAAGAACCAGCACGGTACTGCTGTTGGCCAATCGGACCAGATTCAATTGCAGCTTGTTATAGGCATCAACCAGAGCGAAGCATCCCAGAATCACCCAAAATGCTGAAGCAGAGAGGGCGAAGGGAACCCACGTCTCGTTATCCTTTGACAGACCGTACATTCCTAGTAGACTGATGACCAAAGCCAGTAAGCCTAAAATCCTGTTTGCAGGGTACTGAAAATCTGATGTTACTCCCTTTGAGAAGCCGACAATAGAGACTATCTCGATAAGGACAACGCTTGCCAGAATAACTGTAGCTACCTTATTAGGAAACTGTCTCCAACGCACCTTTTCTAACCTCTCATTCGTTGGCTTCCAGAGAGGGGAACAACGCTCACCCATTTTATATGCCTTTCTGATATTCTCCTTTCTAAGCATAGCCATCAATACGCGCTCCTTCAGTGATTCAAGAAATCAAATGAACAATGTTCTCACGAAGAAACTCAGGACAGCCGCTACGATAGCAATGGCCACTGCCTTCTTCCAACTTGTATCACATAAGGAACGAATCACAACTGCCAAGAGCAAGCCTATCCATCCATCAACAATGTACGGGAGGAGCGCGCCCAGCTGGTACGTCAAAGCAGGATACCAGTTGTCTTGGATTATTACCTGCAAAGCATACAATTCCTCCGCAGTCTCCGGAGGCCAAGTTTGCATGGGCAATTTCAGGATCGGAAGCGTAGCCAGAAGCACTGCGCTGGCTAGGATATAGATGACGTTGGCTATGAAAACGTGTCCAATGATGATGAGAAAGGGTTGCCACGGACCACTTTTTTCCTGAAACAACTTCACGGTCAATAATAAGATTCCCGCATATACAACCCAGTTGATGAAGAAGAAGACGGCCTCGCCTATCAGAGAAGGCATAAGCAGATTACCGAAAGAGTCTGATTCAACGAAGGAAACATGCTTAAAGATATACAGATCATCAATTCCCAGTTTCAGATCCGCAGAATCTTCAGCTGTCCAATGCAGTAAAAGTGACAATCCTGTTATGCTTTCCCAATCAGGGGAACCCACTGATGTCCACCCTGAATTCTCTGAACCTGCAACAACAGACAAATTGGCCCACTGGTTGCTTGGCTTCAACAAATCAACCAGATCTAGTTGGAAGTAACTGCTTTCATCACTGGATAACAGTTGTAGCGTTGCATTAGAGCTCGGAAAGGTCGCATTTTCATGGATCCATTTGATTCGAAAGGAGACTCCTTCAAAACCCGTATCCCCTGAGAAGCTGAACGGTCCAATGTCGCCGATCTTTAGCGAAATATTTGCTACGTTTGATGCTGAAGATTCGACGCTGTAGTTACCGATTATCCGGTCCTCATCTTGTGATATGTTCCCGTTCGAAGTCCAAAGCGAAACGAGTTCCGTTGACTCTGTCCACTCTTCATTGGCAGGAGTCCTATCTTGTAGGAAGAACCGCGAAGCAGTAACATATTGGGCACCTAATGTTGCCAAGAGGATGAGCACCAAGATAAGGAGAGGGCCTTTGATGTCAGGTTTCTTGATGATTTCTTCAAACGCTTTCATAGGAGAATATAGAACTTCCAGTACTTTGCGTGCAAACAGGTCTTTGTCACATCTCCTTGCCGGTTACCCTAATCTGAAAACATGACTTATGCTATTGCTGCCTACTACAATATTACGTTTTGCAGAACCTTAGTTCTCCTATGAGCGGGATGAATGCGTATTTTTTTGGCGACTTCTGTTTCTGAAATATGTCGTGAATCGTAATTATCACTATATCCTTCCGCCCGTAAGTGTTGATTGTGCAGCCTATACACATCTTAACAATTAACACAGATCCCGGGAATGGACGAGATCTAATCAAGATCGCAGAGGAAGCCATGAGTTATTTTCCAGCCGAAACGTGGGATGACGTTGAGTGTCTCGGAAAACTCAGTCAGGAGCATGACGTTAAGATAGCGATAGGCGAAGACTCTTTTGGCGCCTTTCTTTTTGAAAGGTTGACTAAGCTGTTCGGAAGAATCCAGGAGTCTTATAGATCGATTGACCTCTTGTTAGGAGTGACCTTAGATCCTATCGTGGCCGTCTACCAGTATTTTGATGGCGGGCGTTTCAAGCAAGCACTCTATCTTGTTCACGATTATGTGACTGAAACGATTGGCGTTATCTCCTTTTTCCGGGTGGAGGCCACAGCTTCAAGCAAGGTAGTGGCTCACGGATTAGGGCACAGCAAAGGATTGCGTCACCACCTGGAGCCGATCGACCTTATGCATCCTGAACTACTTAGAACTTCTACACTACAAGTGGAAGGCTTTTGTAAGGCCTGCCTAAGCAGGTTGACGAAAGATCAGAGGGCCACTTGAGCGTGTATCCTGTAGCAACTCGAAATAGCCCCGATAATCAGAGACAGTTCCTCGCATGAACGTAAGGATGTCAGATTCTGGCGGATCTATCTTGAGGCGTTCTTACCTCTTCAACAATTACCCTGCCGGCTGCAACTTCATCGACAGAATGAATGACAGCGCCTAAATCTTCCAGCTTCTTCTTCACACTCTCAAAGTCTATGCTGTTCCCGCCGATAACGATCTTCACATTTTCCACGTGTTGATCTATTTCATAAGTGATTATGTTTACCCCTTCCACACCGTCCAGCCCACTGAGTGCTTGAGAAAGTTCAACCACGCTTGGACTGTGGGGTTTAAGGACGTCCAAGACAAGTCTTCTTAACATCTTAGAACGACTAACCTGTAATTGTCCAAGCATGTATTTAAACTTCTGCTTCTGCTATTCTCAATCTTAGCAGTGATGCATAGCGTGCCGCAATGCTAGAGCCTTGCGTTCTTTATCCACGACGATATCTCTTCGATTGTGGGTTTTTCGTCCCTGCTAATCTTCTTCTTCTCAACGTAGTCTTTGGCGACTTCTTCTATTTTTCTGCTGAGCAGAATTGGGTCTTGTTCTGCTAGTTCCTTCCTGCTTGTGACTCCTGCTTCCTTGAGCAGTCTTACGTCAGTTTCGTCAATGCCTGGAAGCATCATAAGTAAGGCCTTCTGTTGAAGGTTTTCCACCATCTCTGGGGAAGGTCGTGTTTTTTCAGCGATTATAGCTGGATCAGTCGCGATCAGTTCGCCCACATTAGTTAGACCTATAGATCTGAGCTCTTTTCCCAAGCCCGATCCTATTCCGCTGACTTCCTCCAGGTCTTTTCGGCTAGTCAGCACAGGTTGTGGTGGCGTTAGTTCCAACTCAATTTTTTGTAGTTTCGACTGCACATCTGCTAGGCTTTCTGTCTGCCTCTTTACATTCTTGGTGTTCTGCTGGCTCGCTCGTTTGACTTTTTCAAAAGCCCCAACTTGTTTATCGAGACGACCTAGTAACTCCTTTCTAACGTTACTCAAATCTGCTTCAATAGTAGACAACGCGCCTTTCCAAGCCTTCTCCATAGTCTTCCCCTGCATCGTCAGCGCATCCAACATCTCCTGCTTTGTATTCTCAAGATTTTCGTTAGTTTTCTTGAAGATCTGCTCACGAGCTATCTTGCTGGTTTCCAAGCCGTCATACAAATCCTTTTGTGCCGTTTCCACGGTCTTTTTCGTGGCAGATAGGTGCCCTCCCAGCTTTACTAACATTCTAACGACTGCTGGATCGGGGGGTAACCTGCGGTACGCGATGACAGAAGTAAGACCTAAGAAGACAAAGGTCGCGGCTAGCGACAGCCAGAAGTAGGTTCCTACCTGCATATTTCCTATCCAATCGCCGACAAGGTAGGGGGTAATAATTGAGTAGGGCCCTGCAAGTCTCCACAACATGACTGCATTAACAATATTTATCGCCGCTAGAAAAGTCAGGAATCCAGATATCCAAACGGCAACTCCTCTTTTCAAACCCAACCATGATACCTCTCAATTTCTTTTAGAAACGCATCGGTTTCCGACAACATGTTTCATTCTGCTTGAAAAAAGCCTTATGAAGGGGAAATTCATAGCAGAAATGCAGATTTCTCGAACTTTTGCTTAGAGGAAGAGAAATCAATGCAATGTCGTTCTACTTCAGCTATAGCCCTTGCTTGAGTCGTCTGTACGTATTGTAGTCTACGTATTCTACGTCTTTGCTGTCGATTTGATGCTGGACAGTAAACTTTTGCCGCTGCCTTTTTGCCGTTATGTGTTTCGTCGTTAACAGGGAATAGGCGTCGCTTCCTGCGCCAGATCCATAACTGACGATGACGACTCTTTCATCTGGCTTGGCTTTGTCTAGAACAGCTGCCAGTCCAATAGGTGAGGCCCCCGAATAGGTGTTGCCGAATTTGGCAACCTTTATGCCCAATTCATACTGTTCTTCTTTGAAGCCCAATTCTTTAGCCACTTTCATGGGAAATCTGATGTTTGGCTGATGAGAAACAAAGTAGTTGATGTCGCTGGTTTGTAGGTTCAGTTGCTCCATCAGTTTCCTGCAGGCTTTTGTGACATGCTTGAAATATGCTGGCTCACCAGTGAATCGCCCGCCATGTCGTGGGTATGACTCTGTGTCTCTTCTCCAAAAGTCAGGGGTATCTGACGTGCAAGAATACCACCCTTCCATTTCAGCGATGACATCGTGCATGCCAAAGATGAAGGCAGATCCACCGTAACCAACGAACAAATCCAATTCTCCACCCGGCTCGTCTCTTGGTGCAGCCTGAGAATTATCGGCGCCTATAGTCATGGCATAGGTTGCTTGAGCTCTTGGGTAATACACCAGTGATGCTGCGTCTTTGAACATGCTTGTAGCCGCTTTGCATGCAAACTCCGTGTCCACAGCATCTACACTCTGTAAACCGTCCGTTTCTTCTTCCCCGCCGAGCTTTAGAACTTGAGCTACCTTAGATGCTATGGGCTTTACCGCATACGGGTTGGATTCTGAGCCTACATAGACTTTGGCCACGAGAGAATGATCTATTCCTGAGTGAATTAGAGCCATTTTCCCAGCCTCGACAGCTGCTGTGACAGCGTCTTCATCTACGAATGGGACGGATCTTTCGATCATCCCTTCTTTAATCCTGAATTTAGACACATAGACTCCGTATCCAGCGATTCCTGGGGTGTCGTATTCCTCTTTAGGTTTAATAATTTCGTATTGCTGGTGCGGATAATACTCGTCGGAGAAGGTGAAGGCAAGGGAGACCGTTGGAATTATTTCGCCCTGTTTCACAGCGTATCTCCTCCTGAACCTTGGAACAACCGCCCTCCCTTCAAACTCCGATAGGTCCATTTCATCATGCTTCAAAATGTGATCAGTTAGCCTTCCTGGAACTCGTACTTTCCCGTTGTGGAATTCGATGATTCCGTACACGTAGGGTCCTAACTTCGTGAATTTGTTGGTTGGCTCGCCGATCAAGGTGCAGACTTCTAGTTCTCCTTCTTCGTAGAAGAGGTCTATGTTGCTCATTCTTCCGAAGCTCTTTCTTCCGCATTTCCCGCAGTAGTCTTTAAGTTTGAAATACTCTCCGCCGCAGATATCGCATCGGCTGCCTCTGAGTCTGTCTCCTATGTATGAGACCCTTCTTTCAATCGGTTCACTGCTCATGTTAATCACTCCTCAGAATATGGACGTAAGCCTTTGTTCCAAAACCCTCAAGTTCCAAGGTGCATCCGCATTCTAAGTCGCCGTCCACATCGACTTGCCGATTCCCAGCATCTCCCTTCAGTTGCGTGACGATCTCAAAAACTTGAGCCCCTCCAGTCGCCCCTAGCGGGTTTCCATCTGCCTTGAGACCGCCATTGGTGTTGACAAAAAGCTCCGTTCTATCGATTTTGTAATGTCCCTTGTAGTCTTCACAGCTGTTGTATACGTCAAGCCACGCCTTTCCCTTCTCGGAAAAGCCTAGGTCTTCAAGAGATATCATCTCCAAGAGCGTTGATTGATCATAGAGCTCGGCGATTTGAATATCGTCGACTTTGATCTGAGCCACATTAAGCGCCCTTTTCATGGCCATTCTGCTTGCTACGAAGCTTGTTCTATCCTCTCGCGACGGAAAGGTTATGTAATCAGTGGCTGAAGACGAACCAACAATATATACCGGTGTCTTGGAATATGCCTTCGCAACCTCCGAATCTGCCAAAATAAGGGCAGTAGAGCCATCAGAAATCGGAGCAAAATCGAACAAGCCCAAAGGTCTACGCGCCTTAAATCTTTCCTTCAAAACCATACCCACGTCAATCTCTCTCTGGAAATGTGCGTATTTGTTTCTTGTAGCGTGACGGTGGTTCTTGACGGATATTTGGGCCAAAGCCGTATTGAATGTTTCAAGCGATGTTCCAGAGATTCCATGCTTCTTGACGTATCCTCTAAGCATGAGTTCATGATTTGCCTCTGGTGTACATCCAGCGTAATAACTCCACGGATCTTCTAAAAGCATGAGGTCGTCTCTGATCTTATCCCATCGATCCGTCATCTTCTCTACGCCACCTACCAGAACAATCTTGTATTTTCCCGCCTGCACTGCATTACTGGCGTTGAGAAGTGCAGAACTGAAGGATCTCATTTTTTCCATGGGTACGTGTAGTTCTGAGAGCTCAGAGACGAAGCCTTCTTCGAGTCCGATCTTGTTTGTGATCTGGAGGAAGTAATCTGAGGTGTAGAATGCGTCTAGATCTTTTCGCTCTATTCCAGCTGATTCGGAAGCCCTTAACCACGCCTCCTCAATCAGTGTTTCAGGCGCCATCTCGTAGTGTTCGCCGAACTTGGTCCTACCAACACCGATTATGG
>Ga0209635_10003941_pt1 | contig 11624 bp, 12 predicted proteins | sample DeeMarSWOR230_32_FD_187463 | JGI IMG/M metagenome (GOLD analysis project Ga0209635, IMG submission 187463) | Marine sediment microbial communities from White Oak River estuary, North Carolina - WOR-2-30_32 (SPAdes) (version 2) | ecosystem: Environmental > Aquatic > Marine > Intertidal zone >...
ACACAACAAAAGGGCGTAGCGTGAAATTAACACATTATATTGACTTACACAAACGTCATTATGGAATTATGCCGGATGATATACACCTCTTTATCCGAAATAAGATGGATATTCCTCTAACTATGAGACCTGAAATTCTCAAAATCCTCGAGGAAAAAGGATGGAAAGAGAAAAAAATTCCAGATCCAACTCTTTTAAAAAGAATGATTAGAAAAAAGGTGGAGTGACATGGGCGCAAAAGCAGAATCGTGGCAGAAAGCAGAGATTCCAGGGCCACAAAAAGCTCTACTCATCATGAAACCTGAAGTAGTTGTGGCATTGGTAAAACGAGCAAAACGTTCTATACTTGTTGTCGGACATTTGTCTACCAAAACTGGACCAGAAAAGGGAAAAATGATCGACTACGCCATCCAACTAAGTAAGACTACGGGAATACCTGTCATCACCACGGCACACACATCCCATGAATTTTTGAAAAAGGGTTTCCAACCCGATGCATCAATGTCTGCTATGGACATCGGCAACAGACTGAAGGACTCAAATTGGAAGGGCTTAGACGGAAGAGGTAATTATGACCTCGCCTTGTTCATGGGATTACCTTATTACATGGAGTTTGTGATATTGTCAGGACTCAAACACTTCTCCACAAATCTAAAGACCATAAGCTTAGATCGATATTACAATCCACATGCAAGTTGGTCATTTCCGAACCTCAAGGTTAAGGATTGGAATCAAAATTTTGAGATTATATTAAATAAATTAGGAGGAAACTAAAAATGTCAATGTTTGAAGACATTCCAGTCGACGTTGGTGTAATCTACGAAGGAGAAAGAATTCGAAGAAAACAAATGCACGTTGAACTTGGAGGACCAAAGATGGAAGCCAAGTTTGAGGTTGTAAAAAGCAGACCACTAGATGAAATTGAAGATAAAAAAATTACAATAATAGGTCCCGACCTCAAGGACTTAGAGCCTGGAAATAGTTATCCCTTTGGAATCTGGATCGATGTTGCTGGAAAGGAAGTTGAAGAGGAACTTGAAGGCGTTATAGAAAGAAGAATCCACGAATTCTGCAATTTTATTGAAGGTTTCATGCATCTGAATCAGAGATACGACATATGGCTGAGAATAAGCAAAAAATCCTTCGAAAAAGGATTGAACAGTTTCAAATTGATAGGTAAGGTCCTATATAGGCTGTTCAAAAACGATCTGTCGTTCCTTGAGAAGATACAGATAACCTTCGTAACTGATCCTAAAAAAACAAAGGAAATGATGGATAAGGCTGTGAAAATCTATGAAGCTAGAGATGCTCGGGCTAGAGGTTTAAAGGACGAAGATGTTGAGGAATTCTATGGATGTACTTTGTGTCAGTCATTTGCTCCAACACATTGCTGTGTAATCACACCCCAAAGGTATGCTAATTGTGGAGCTATCAGTTGGTTTGATGGTAGAGCTGCAGCACGGGTGGATCCGAAGGGCCCAATTTTCAAGATCGATAGAGGCGAATGCGTTGATGCTTTCAAGGGCGAATGGTCGGGGGCTAATCAAGCTGTAAAAGAAAACACGATGGGAGAAATAGCGCGAGTTCAACTTTATACCAGTCAACACAAACCCACTACGGAGTTATATCCGCATACATCCTGCGGTTGTTTCGAGGCTATAGCTTTTTATATTCCTGAACTGGATGGTCTAGGAATAGTTGACAGGGGCTTCAAAGAAAGAACTGTGAATGGACTGCCTTTTTCAACCATGGCAGACGCAACTGCTGGAGGGAGGCAGGTAGATGGCTTCCATGGCTTATCCATTGAGTATATGAGATCGCCAAAGTTTCTCCAAGTTGATGGAGGCTGGAACCGCGTAGTTTGGATGCCATCCAGCGTCAAGGAACGCATTAAAGATTTCATACCCCAAGAACTAGTTGATAAAATTGCCACAGAAAAAGACGTTAACACAATCGATGACTTGAAAGACTTTCTTGAAGAAAAGTCACATCCAGTTGTTAAACGATGGGAGGCTGTACCTGCTGAAGCTGAAACTGAAGTAGAGGAGGAAGTGGAGATCAGAGAAGCTCCTTCAGAGATTCCTGTTTCTGAGATACCCCTTACTGCTGGAGGATTAAAAATAATTCTTAAAGACGCAAAAATTCATGCTAAGAAAATTATCATCCGAAGAGCGAAGAAGTGAAAACAATGGGAGAGGAAGAAAAAAAAGCTAACACTAAACTTGATGAACTACTGAATCTACTAGGATTAACAAGTAACAGAGATATTGAACTCGAGGATGTCGAACTAGATATAAGTGAAATTATCTTACAGCCCTCAGTTTTATCCTCTGCTGCATTGAAAGGCATAGCACCTCCAAAGAAGAAAGCCGCTGCGCCACCAACTGTGAAACCTACGACAATTTTGGAAGCTCCCTTCACACCATTTGTTCAAGAATACCCAGGGAAGATTAGGGAAGTAACACTTGGAGCTACTAAGAGCAAGGGTGGTAGTCGAGGTAAGCCAGTAACAATCGGAGGGTCAACTACACCCGCGTTTTACTTGTTTGAGCAGGTTCCTTCCAATCCTCCAGTAATCTCCGTAGACGTATTCGACATGGAGGTTACTCTTCCGAAAGAAATAAGGACGCATGTGGAGGATGTTTGGGAGGACACAGCTGCATGGGCAAAAAGAGCAGTTGACAAATGGGGCGCAAAAGTACTTACTTTGCATCTGCTTAGTACCGATCCCCTCATCAAAGATACATCACCCGCCAAGGCTACAAAAACTGTAGAAGAAGTACTTCAAGCGGTAGATGTCCCCCTAATAATTGGAGGTTGTGGCGATCCAAAAAAGGATGCCAAGGTTTTCACCAAAGTTGCTGAAATGGCGCAAGGCGAGAGAGTTCTACTCAGCTCCGTTACCTTGGATATGGAAGAAGCTGGTGTTCTCGAAGGCGTAACGAAAGCAGCTGCAAAATATGGTCACTTAGTTTTGGGATTTACAGCTTTGGACTTAAATCGGGCTAAAGAACTAAACAGGAAAATTGCCGATTACTTGCCAGAGGGTGATATACTAATGGATCTAACAACCGCCGCTTTAGGTTATGGGCTTGAGTATTCATTTACCATCCATGAGCGCGCAAGGATGGCAGCCTTAATGGGTGACACAGAGCTTCAGCATCCAGTACTATCCGGAACAACAAATGCGTGGGCTGCAAGAGAAGCTTGGATGAAGTTAGGTCCAGAATGGGAACCGAGAAGGCTCAGGGGACCTTTATGGGAAACTGTAACTGCGCTAAGTCTACTTCTAGCTGGAGTTGACTTATTTATGATGATGCACCCGGATGCCATAAGAACCATGAAGAAAGTCTTGCAAAATTTAATGACTAAAGGTGAAGTTAAACCTGAGAAGATAGCTAACTGGGTCAACGCAAAAATACAGAGAGGATGAACATGACAGAGAGAGAAGTTAAGATGGGTGTAAAGCAACTAAGTCCTATCGACGTTTACATGCTGCTTCCCAGAACAAACTGTAAGGAATGTGGAGAAGCAAACTGTATGGCCTTCGCAGCTAAGCTGGTAAATAGAGAAGTCTCATTGGAACAGTGTCCCCCACTCCTAACAAAGGAAAATGAAAAAGCGTATAAGAAACTTCAAGAGATTCTGGCTCCGATTATTAAAGAGATCACCATAGGCAGGGGAGAGCATGCGGTTAAAATAGGTGGCAAACTTGTCTTATACCGTCACGAATTTACTTATCATAATCCAGCGCCCATAGCATTCGATGTAACCGACGAGATGCCACTACACGCTAGATTCCCCGAAGAGGAAGCAATCATAGATCGAGTGAAAAAGGTTGAGGATTTCCTTTACAATTACATTGGAAGAGATCTCAAGCTCGATATGATAGCCGTCAGGTCAACATCAAATGATCCAACAACCTTCAAGTCAGCCGTGGAGGAAGTTACCAAGGTCAACAACCTACCGCTAATTTTATGTGCATTCGACCCCAGCGTTATGGAAGCTGGATTAATCGCGGCTTCGGGAAGGAAGCCCCTAATTTACGCTGCAACAAAAGACAATTGGAAAGAAATGGCTGACTTGGCTTTGATGTATGGCTGTCCTTTAGCTATCTTTGCTCCAAACGACCTTGATCTTCTAAGATCTCTATCAAAGACCATAATCGAGTATGGGGTTGAAGACTTAGTGCTCGACCCGGGAACATTTCCTGATAAAGGAATATCCACCACCATCAATAACTTCACCATGGTGAGAAGAACTGCATGTAAAGCTGGGGATAAACTATTAGGCTTCCCGATTATAGGGACTCCCATCACAACATGGTTCGGAGAGAAAGATTCAGATGAGATGTTGGCGTGGAAAGAAGCTTATCTTGCTTCTATGCTAATCTCCAGATACGCTGACATACTAATAATGCGTAGCCTAGATGGATGGGTTCAATTACCAACCGTTATATGGAGATTTAATATCTATACAGACCCTAGGAAACCCGTTTCGGTTGATGCCCAATTGTATACGTTTGGAAAGCCAGATGAGACCTCGCCGGTGATGCTGACCACAAATTATGCCTTAACCTACTTCACGGTAGAGTCCGACCTTAAGAGTTTTGGCGGCGATTATTATCTAATTGTAGTTGACAGCGAAGGGATTAGTGTTGAAAGCGCCGTAGCTGGGAGGTATCTAACAGCAGAAACGATCGCAGAGGCTGTTAAGAGCTCAGGAGTGGCAGACAAGGTTAAACATAAGTACCTAATTATTCCCGGTATGGCTGCTAGGTTAAGCGGTGAGACTGAAGAGGAACTGAAGAACGTTGGTTTGCCTGATTGGAGGGTTATAGTGGGTCCAAGAGATTCTTCTGGAATTGCGAAACTCCTGAAAGAGAAGTGGCCTCCGAAAGAAGGAGAAGAAGAGTAAAAAAAAGAAGGCTAAGCGGGCACATCTCCTTAGGATTTCCCTCGTCATCGTTATTCGTTCTTTGGGGGTTAAAATTTGCCCCCCCAAAAAAAATACCAGCAATTATATGGGCAATATAGAAAACAGAATTCATTTTCTTCTAGCCATAATAAATAGATTGCTTATATACTACTCTATCCAAAGAAGAAAGGTTTACTGAGGCTCTAGACACAATCAACTATCAAGGAGGAAAAAATGAAAACAAAAACCTCCTACAACCCTTCCCTTCATCACTTATGCTGGAGCCTTATCAGCCCTCTGTTCCTCCACTGTTACTCCCCAAAAAAGGGAGAGAAAATTTTAGGTTATTTTTGTTTTATGAGTATATTCATCTCCTCAGAAGCTTGTATTAGATGTAAGGAAGAAACATTTAAAAAACAAACCCCTATTAATCAAATAGTAATTATTTTTTATTATTTTTAAGATTTTCGTTTATTTTATAAACTATTTTTTTTTAAACAGGTTATACGTCGCAAAGTTTGGGGAATTGGCTAATAAATCTTTCCAGTAAGGTTTTAGCAACATCCCCCTTTTAGTAATTTTTTCTAGAGCAAATGCGGGCACGTGGGTTTGGGTTTGGGGTTATAATTTAACCTTAACTTGCGCCAGAACAACAATGTGAAGATTCTTGATTTTCACAGTTTTTTGTATGTCTAAATTTATTTATATTCATTGAAATAAGAGAAAAAAAGGTTGTTTTGGGTTTATTTTATTTCTGAACTTTGTTTTATGGAACCAGATTTAACAGTTTTCTCTTTTAGATGTTAAGAAAACATTATTTCCGCATTTCTTACATTTTACGGTATTGCTGTTAGTTGAAATTAGCCTGAACGGCGTCAAGCGCCCACAATTTTGGCATTTAGCAAATCTGAGTCTTACTAGATTTTTTTTATGTATTGTTTCAAGTAACGCAGTAAAGATGTTATAGTCTTCTGGTTTTAGCATTTCCAAGATGGCTCACCTAACGTAAATTGTATTTTCGCAGGTTCTCTTTGTCTGAGAAGGTTTGACATTTGCTCATAGTTTTCGATGTATTGGGTACCCTTGGCAGTTGTTTTGTAAAGCTTCTTTCCATTTTCAACGTGACTTCTAAGAAACTTCTTTTCAGTCAGAAAAGACAGATACTCGTTTACTTGACTAAAACTCAAATTTGCACTATACATGATTCGAGTCTTCAGTTGGCTTTCTTTTGTTGCTTCTATTATTTCCGCCATTATATGTAGACGATCTCTACGTTCCCAAAGTTTTTTTACAGCACTATTTTTCAACATAATTCCTCGCTAATTTAGTTCAGTATTTTTCTTCTATACTTTTCATGGTTAAAATACTGTATTTCCTTAGAAACTATATTACAAAAAAAACAATATAACAAAAGCTATTTAATGCCGGTCGCTTCGGGATAGAATTTTTTTTGGGTTCTTTACCAATAATCTGGGAAATTGGGATTTGTGCACCCATATTTAGGGCAATATTAATAAGTGGAAAGTGAGTCGGGGTCGATATTTACATTTGGATAGTGTGTGGCTGTAGTAATCTCTGGAACTGCTGAAAATAAAACTGGAAAAGTTCTTTCTATTCCCGTAGACCTAATTCGAACCTTCGGCATAATCCTAGTAGTGTTATTACATGCATCTAACGAGTATTACACTACCATACAGGAAACTTCTCTTGAATCGTCGGTGTATTGGTGGTCATCAACAATTTTCAAGTCCTTCGCTTTGCCCTGTGTTCCATTATTTGTTATTCTCAGTGGTGCCTTGCTACTTCAGCCATGCAAAAATAACGAGCCTATCCGAGTTTTTCTTAAGAAACGTTTTGACCGAATCGGTTTCGCATTCCTGTTCTGGAGTGCGGTCTATTTATTATGGGCATTCTTAGTAACCCAAACGCCAGTTACTTTGAGCAATATTGTTGAAGGGACACTTTACAGCTTATTTTCTGGCTCTTACTATCACTTCTGGTTTCTTTACCTTATAGCTGGTCTATACTTACTTACTCCTATTTTGCGTAAAATAGTATCCTGCAAGGATCCTAACATAATCAGGTACCTAATAGTCCTTTGGTTCATAGATGTAGCCGTTATACCCCTTATCCAATTGATTACAGGTTATTCTCTAAACGATACTGTTTTTGTGGTTGGCGGATTCATAGGATATTTTGTTTTGGGCATATACCTACAAAGAGTGAAAATACGTTCTTCAATTTTGCACCTACTATTTTTCTTAAGTTTCCTTTTCACAATAATTAGTACCTGGTTTCTACACTTTCATTTCCACGCTATAGATCAAACCCACTTCTTTTTTGGTTATCTTTCTATAAATGTGATATTGGCATCAGTCACTATGTTTTTGCTTTTAAGCAAGTTAAAAGCCAATTGGTCGAGAAACCTTCATCCTTTTATCAACAGAGTTGTGCATGCAATAGGAAAAAACACTTTGCCGATCTACATGTTCCATTTAATTGTTATGGAAACTCTTCAAAGAGGCTACTTAGGGTTTAAATTAAGTCTAACAGTCATGAATCCGGTAATTGGAATCCCTGTTATAACAATAGTTACCCTTTTCATTACCTTTGGATTAATCCTTATCATGAAAAAAATACCCATTTTGAGGACACTTATTGGCTAAACACTATACTAAAAAACATTGAAAAAGTCACGAGATTTCAGTGGAAAGAAAGATTGCATCGTAAACCTCATTGGCAATAATAGTTGCCCCTTCACTGTTGGGATGTACACCATCCTGGAAATATTCTGGGTGATTTTCTAATTGGGCGTAGACATCAATAATAAGTAATTTTTCCTCGTTTGCTATCTGCTCAATACTAGGGATTATTTCCTCCAGCAAGTTTACATTTTTCAGTTCAAATATGTTATCAAAAATTGGGGGCGGTTTGACGAGAAAAATTTTCGGATTACTTTTTATCTCTTGGATTTCATTGACCAGTTTCATGTAGTCAGGAATAAAATTTTCAATTGATTTGAAATGGTCTGTGCGGGCATCATTGGTTCCAAGCATTATAATAGCAATATCAGGTAGAAAGTTTTTAGCATTGATAAATTCACTCTGATCGATGTAAGGTTTGTGTGTGTTGAGTAAAACTGTTGAGCTGCTGGAGCCGAAGTTTCCCACTGTGTAATTGGTTCCGAGAAGAGTTTGTAGATCTTGTGGGTAGTCCGTGGACTCTGTTATGCTGTCGCCAATACATGCAACTCGAATTAAGTTGGCACTAATGTTGTTATATAATGTGTGTTCAAGAATTATTGCTAATATACCCAGAGTTATCAGCAGAAGGCAAATGTATACTGCAACTTTTTTTAAGTTTATAAAGACCCTTCCTTTAACATAGGATTACTGAACTCTACTATTCATTAATCTAAAAAGATTTTTGAGCCAAAATGTTAGATTTAAAGCATATTCTTGCTTATATTGCCACTAACATCAGGTCAAATAATAGATATTATACTTTATGAATGAAATTTGTTCCTTTATACAAGGTTAAGTCGAAGAATTTTTGTTCTAAACGATGTATCTGTATGCGACGTACTTTCCTGCAGTCTGACTTTTTCTAATAACCCTAACTATGTCTCCTGGTTTGCCGCCCACAGCTATAATAGCTGGGTCGTGGGCATTGATTCTTGGTAACTGGTAAGGTTGAACCTTGTGATCTTCCAGAAATTTTTCTTTTTCATCGGATGTAAGAAGTTCATGTTTCGATACAAAGTCGTGATCGAAAACTTTGAAGGATGGAAAGTTTTTAGGAATCAGTTCTATTCCGTTTTTTTTAGAGCGGGTCTTAGCGGTGTGAGTGTACTTTCCAATGGTGGTGATTATTCCTTTTTCAACTTTTTCTTCATCCATGGCTTTCTTGAGTTGTGTAACGTATGCGACTCCCACTGTTCCATCAGTGGTAATAGCCCACAGAATAGCTTTTTTTCCATCTTTCATTTTGATTTTGTAGCTGATGGCATTCTTAATATCTTCCTTTTTAAGTATCTTGTAATCACGAAGTTTTATGAGAACTTTGGTTTTCTTCTCCACCAATGTTTCTTTAGAACTCAACTATCCATTCCTCAAGCTAGACAAGTATTTAGAGGGAAAACCCTCTACAAACCCTTAAACTTTACGCTGTTTCAACTTTCGACATCTTACATTTCGTTTAAAGTGATTACTGATGAGGGACAGGAATCTTCTGCCTCTCTGGCGTTTTCAATCCCCTCATCTTCGAAGACACCCGAGGATGCATTGACATCAGTTTCTCCTCCTATCACGGTTGACTTTCCTTCTTCGTCTGGTTCAAAATGAGATGGGTCTATACTGTAGCATGTACCGCAGGCTATGCATCCATCTCGTTCAATCTCAATTTTATACTTCACTTAGACTCAACACCTTATGGACGTAACCTTTGCCAATTAAATAATTAAAATTTGTTATTAGTTTTCATAAGGTCATATTATGAAACCTTGTTTCGACATCTTTTCCAGTCAAAAAAAGTAACGAATTTTAGTGTTTTGGTGAAGAAACTAAATACATAAACGCAAAACTTGGAAATCTCAAAAACATGTGTTTAGAATGTCCTTCCAATATTACGCTACTAAAAACAGTGCAGTGTAGATAATAACCTGTTTTCTGAAAATCCAAGAGATATAAAAGAAAAGTTGCTGACCAATGAGTTCGTGGTTTAGACTATTCTACATATTTATACATGGTCAAATATACTATACAGAATTGTTATATGATTCCTGGTTTTCTTAAATGAAAAAGTAGAGTGAAGAAATCATGAAAACTATAGATATTTCAATGATAGGGGTTAGCGCTGCGCTCTACGCGATAGTTGGAGTTTTAACAAACTTGGGAATCGTAAGCCCAGTTGTCGGAGTAGTCAAATTTTGGCCAGCGGTCATAGTTCCGGGAATTTTTGCTGTGCTTTTTGGTCCTTGGGTTGGAGGAACAAGCGCAGCGATCGGCATCTTCGTCAGTGACATGGTTCAACCCGGACACGGAATCGCTCTCTTAAGCCTCACTGTTGGCTCTACCTCAAATTTTGCTGGTTTCTATCTCATCGGCTTAATCTCGAGAAGAAACATGAAGTGGCGTGAAATACTTATCCTCTTAGCTGTTGGTAGTGTAGCGTTAACGGGATTGATTGGTTATCTAGTCTTAACCAACATATATCCTCTGGATGTTTTGGCAATGTTTCTGGTCGTCCTCTTTGCCTCCGATGCAATAGTCATCGGATTTGGATTATGGAAACCTGAATGGAAAACTTACGGTTTAGCGTCTGTTATCGGACTTCTCGTGGGAAGTGCCATCATAGGTTTTGGTCTTTGGGGATACAGCCAAATTCTCCCATTGCCGCTAACAACCGGCTTTGAACGCAACGCGCCACTCTACGCAAGTTTCTTCTGGCTTGTCTGGACTTTTGCCACAGAAATCCCATTCCTTGTAGCTATCGTTCCCCCTGTTGTGAAAATCTGCTACAAAGCATTCCCTTTCCTAGCGCCGCAACACAAAAAATAAGAGGCTATAAAATTGCTCAAACGCGCTAGAGCCTTCAGCCCTGCGGGAGTTTCCAGCTTTTTTGAAATCTGTGACCGAACTCCTGACGGAAAAATGATTGCTGACCCTGAGCGGATTGGCGCCCGGGGTGGCGGATTCGCATTAAACAAGGGGGTTTCAACTGAGGTTATCGTGGCTGAGGTTGAAGAAAAGCGGGTTCAAGTGTTCATCAACGGAGAATTTTGTCCAGATGCCGAAACAACCAAGTCTGTTGTTGAAATGATGACTGCGAAGTTTTCTGGTGACTACTCTGTCACTGTTGTACATCGCATAGAGGTGCCCATTGGAGCGGGGTTTGGTTCTAGCGCCGCTGGTGCCCTAGGCACTGCTTTTGCACTAAACAGAATTTTGGGTTTACATTTGACATCCAATCAATTGGGAAAAGTAGCTCATGTGGCTGAAGTGAGGTGCCGAACAGGATTAGGAACGGTTGGTCCATTATTGTTTGGGGGGTGCGGATTAACCCTTGAACCCGGAGCACCTGGACTCGCTCGTTTAGATCGCATCCCTGTTTCTCCAAATCACAGAATAATCGCAGGCACCTTCAGACCATATCCAACCAAAGAAATGCTTGCTTGCCCAGAAAAAAGAGAAATCATTAATGAGTGGGGAAGGAAAACCCTCCAGAAAATCCTTGCAAAACCATCCCTTGAGAACTTTATGGAAGCTTGTAAACAATTTGCTAATAGAACAGGTTTTATTACGAAACGCGTCCAAAAATTGATTGTGCTATCTGAAAAAGCGGGAGCTATTGGTGCTGCACAGAATATGCTGGGTGAAGCGGTTCATGCCTTGGTTACAGTTGACAAGATGAAAAGTGTTCATGAGGCTTTCAGGAAACTTTTGCCTGAAGAAAAGATTATTGTCGCCAACATTGATCTTCGAGGCGCGCGGATTGAGTGATGAGGTAATCATGGAGAGAATGTTTGAGACCGTGGCAGTTGGCGGTACCTTCGACCTGTTTCACAGCGGTCACCAAGCCCTACTAATAAAGGCCTTTGAGATTGGAAACCGTGTTCTTATTGGTCTCTGCTCAGATTATTTCGTTAAGAAAATGAGGAAACCTCACGGAATTGCATCTTACGCTGAGCGTCTTGAGGAGTTGAAAAA
>Ga0209635_10003942_pt1 | contig 11624 bp, 17 predicted proteins | sample DeeMarSWOR230_32_FD_187463 | JGI IMG/M metagenome (GOLD analysis project Ga0209635, IMG submission 187463) | Marine sediment microbial communities from White Oak River estuary, North Carolina - WOR-2-30_32 (SPAdes) (version 2) | ecosystem: Environmental > Aquatic > Marine > Intertidal zone >...
ATGTTGACAGAGTGTTTACAATGCCACAGATCAGACTCTCAGAACAGGTAAAAAAAGTAATTGACCACATAAAGAAACGCAACGGGCACTCATCCCACGACAGCGTAATAAGAAGCCTCCACTACTTCGACGGCTCCATACACGACTTAATAGGAGACATGATCTCATGCGTCTAATGTTCTTAGGAGACAGGATCGTAGGAGGATTCAGCGCCTACACCAAGATAGGATACGAAACCTGCACCCGCCTAGCCAAGCTCGGACACAGCGTCGCCCACATCCCCATGGGAATCACAAACCGCATGGGAAAATGGAGCAACGAAGGAGTACTCGTCTACCCGAGCGGAAGGGAACCGTGGTGCGAGGACGTGGCAGTACCCCACTACGTTGACTGGAAGGCAGACATGCTCATCACCGTGAAAGAGCCCTGGGTCTTCAACCGGATCTTCCTAGAAGCAATCAACTTCGCGCCCATGGCGATAATCGACCACTCACCCGTCAGCCCCGCAATCACCGCACGTATGGAGACAGCCTTCAAGGTCATAGCGATAACCAGATTCGGACAGCGAGAACTCAGGCAGAAAGACATCCAGAGCACATACATCCCCCACGGCGTAAAAACAGACATCTACAAACCCTACGAGAAGAAGAAAGAAGAGTGGCGGAAGCTATGGTACATGAAACCCGACGACTTCATAGTTGGAATCGTCGCAATGAACCGAGCAAGAAAGATGATACCCCACATGCTCAGAGGATACAAGCGCTTCCTCGAAATCAACCCAGACGTCAAGAGTCACCTGATGCTGCTGACCAACATAAGACCCACAGTGCTCCCAGAGGAGGCATCACCAAGAGGCGTCTCAGACGTAGGAGTAAACCTCCTACCTGAAATAATGGATCTGGGACTGGGAGAAGCAGTGATGTGGCCCGAGGAGAAGATAATGCTCGAGGGCTTCCCCGAATGGTCAGGAATGGAAGTCGGATGGGACATGGTGAAGCTCTACAACACCTTCGACGTGCTGCTCAACTGCACCGGAGGAGAGGGCTTCGGGCTCCCATACATAGAGGCACAGGCATGCGGAGTACCCGTGCTCTCAACAGACTACGCTGGAGGACCAGAGCAGGTCGGAGCAGGACTAACCGTGAAGTACAACGACTACATCATAATCAACACGCCCGGAACCAGGTACGCGATACCCAACGTGGACGACATGGCAAGGGCGCTGACAAAGATAATGAACGCTGAACCCGAAAAGATGAGGAGGAGAGCCCGCAGCTTCGTGATGAGATATGACTGGGACAGGATCATAGAAGAACACTGGATTCCCTTCCTCGACGAGTGCGAATCAGAGCTCAGACCTCTGATCACAAAAGGAGGTATTAAAAAATGGTAGTGCCTGCATTAATAGCTGAGGCATGTGAATACTGTGCTCACAAGGAACACGATCATCCCCTAGCCAAATGTACATGCTATGGTGGCTTCTACCCTCCCTTATGGGTATCCGACAGCAATAACATACCGTGGAAATGTCTTGCATTTCATAGGAAAAAGGTGGAGGTCAAACAATGAAGATAGCAATGATCACCCCGTGGAACGTCACCTGCGGGATCTACACGTACTCTAAAGCCCTGTCAAAGGCGATAGCAGACCTAGGCACAGACATCTACATCGTCAGGCTCCCAAGATTCGGCAACAAGACACCTGAAATACTGCAGAACGTAGTGGACAGCATCCCCATAGACAAGATAGACCTGATCCACATTCAGCACGAATACGGACTATACAAGGGCCTCGAAGGAGGCTTCTACGGATCCCTCAACACACTCGGAAAACCCATAGTGACAACCATGCACGCAGTCGGCAACTGGGAGCTTGACCGCATGATCGGAAACACCTCCACGATGATAGTTCACAACAAATACTGCCACCGCAGGCTGGGACACCCCGAGGCAACCATAATCCCCCACGGCACAGAGCTATGCAAAACCGTTCCCCCAGAAGAAGCCAAGAAGACATACGGGATCCAGCCAGAGGCACCAATAGTAGGATACTTCGGGTATGTTTCACAGTACAAGGGCCTTGAACACCTCTTCGATGCAATGATGAAGGTGCCCAAGGCAGCAGCCCTGATCGCAGGAGGATACATAGGACCCGTAACAACCTACTACGTGAACCTGAAACAGACGAGCATCCAGCTACTCCCGAACCGCTGCCAGTGGATCGGAACAATCCCCGATGATGAGAGGGCTACAGCGTTCGGAGCCATGGACATAATGGTTTACCCCTCCCGATTCGCAACCGAGAGCGGAGCACTGCTCACCGTCCTGGGATACGGCAAGGCAGTAATAACCTCAGATCTCCCACCGTTCAAGGAGAAGAAGACGCTAGGAGCAGTCATGACATACACCTCCATAGACAACCTGACAAGGAAGATCAAGCGCCTGCTCAGGGACGATGAACTGAGGCTTAAGCTCGAGGAGGGAGCACGCAGATACGCTGAAAGCGTGTCCTGGCTGAAGGTCGCCCAGATGCACTTAGACCTCTACAAGACCATACTCTCTTAATGGAGGTGGTTACAATACAACAAAAAAGGTTAATACGTCCTGTAAATTTTCAACAGTGAGCGATGACGCCTAAAAGCAGAGCTCTTAATCTTTTTTCAGTAAAACTCTTTTATCTGTCAAACCCTATTTCTTCTTCTTGAATAGTTATGGCTGAAAAGAAAGATACAGCTAATGATGATACACCTAAGGAAATAATCATCATCTGCGATTCAAGATCTGAAACTGGACTAGTCCTCAAGATATTAGAGCACAGCCACCCCGTTAAGATCGTGAAGAGGAAACCCTGATGACAAAGATACCTGAAATACTGTACCCCCTAGTAGCTAAAGGCATAGCACGAGAAGACCAGATCCTAACCTACTGGAAGGACACAAGGATCTACATCTTCCCACCCGGAAGCAGTTTAACCGTCAACTACGTCCCAAGAGTAGGCTACATGTACCTCGTCTTCGCCATCCAACTCGGCAAGGTAAGGGACTGGGACTCAGGCGACCAGCTGATAACCGACGACTACGGGTTCTGGCACAGGCACGGACAGATGAGATGGCACTGGGATCCGGGAACGGAGTCCGTGTACGACTTCGAGTACCCCGAGTTCCTAGAGGTCACTGCCGAAGACCCGCTGCAACTGGAGTTTGTCAACGGCACAGTCTTCACTATAATACATGACTACTCCATCTTCATACTGGAATGTACCAAGGAGGCATGGCCCCGCGTCACACAGTACCTTAAGGGCGTGTACAACTTCTTCTACGCCCTCGGAGGCATGGAAGCCAGGGACGTTGAGAAGGCATTCAGCAAACTGCTGAAGGAGGGTAAAGCTAAATGATCACAAAAAGGGTGAAGGCTGAACACCACACAACATTCAGGGTTCCTGGAGCCTCCTTCACGGTACAGATCGCATCCTACGAGGACGCACTTCAAACCGTTCTCGGTCAAGGAGCGAACATCAGCTCAACCAACAGGCTTCTCGTAGAAGACTCAGGGACACACACGAACCCCGAAGCATGGCTCCACGACCACCACTGGGACTGCAATGAGGTAACTATTGCTGCTGCAGGGGCGGCAGGAGCAGAGAGCCTCGGACAGGCTGTGGATGCAGGAGTGGTGAGGCGGATCAGAGAGATCACAATACGCCACGCAGGAACAAACAACACGGTTGTAACCCTCATAGCAGGAGGAAACACAAAGCTCACAGTCGACGTGCCCGCTCAGACAACAAGAGTATGGAGTAGTGAAGATGGAAGGGCTATAATTGCAGGGGAAACACCGCAGGTCTGGACTTCAGATGTGACAGGTGGAAGCACGTACGTGAGCGCCTCAGGAGTTGAAGAATAGGATGAACTCCCCTGAGTTTCAGAAGGCCTTGAAAGAAGCCTGTGAGAATCAGTGGCTAAACTGGTTCTATGGAGGAGAACTGAAAACAGTTCCCAGACAGGATGTAGAAGAATCATTAAAAGATCTTCAGTGGGTAAAGGAGAAGGCTCAGAGGAGTGTTGAAGAGGCGAAGAGGCGAGCTGGGGATGTTAAGAGTCGCGTTGAAAAGAGACAAAGTGAAATCAAGGAAACCGCTGAAGAGTTGAGGCGACTGAACAATCCCATACTGCGAAGGGCGATGGAGAACCTCAAGGTATCAAAGGTTGACTTGGTTTGTCCTATCTGTGGAGAGGGAGACAAGGGCAACAGGATGAATGGGAAGCCTTGGTGTTCCATGTGTAAAGTTCAACTCATTAAATATAAAGTGGCTGAGAAGTGGGTGAACGTGAAGGTTATGGGGAAGGGGCTTGACGATGACACCCTCCGAAAGATCAGGGGATTACCCGACGATGGAGGAATCACAAGAGGGCGGGTACGAAAGAGGAGGAAAAGAAGGAAATGAATCAGATAGCTGGATTACAGGATTTTAGAAAACAGGGTCCTCCAGCAGACATAGGAACATTTCAAGGAACATCTACAATAATCGTTTTTCCATTCACCTTCTCAGGAACCGCTTACTACGTAGCCATGAGGTCAGGACCCCAGGGATGGGTTCTCGTCAGCTACGGAGCAGACGCTTCAACAGTGATAAACGCGGCTATGGTTGCCTTGCCCGCAGCTGGAGGAACAGTGATCCTTAGAGAGGGCCTATACGTGCTTACCGCAACACTCGCCTTCCCAGACGATAGGATAATTTTGAGTGGAAGCGGATGGAGCACAGTTCTTCAGAATAGTTTGGCTAATACAATCAACATAATCGCTCATAATGAGTGCATCGTCGAAAACCTCATGCTAGATATGATAGATAACTGGGACGGTGTATGGCTACAAGGCTCTGATAGAAACATCGTCAGGAACGTCTACTTCTACAACGACTTTTATCAAGCATGCAACGTTGAATCATCAAGTTATAATCTTTTCCAGAACTGTTTCTTTGACGGAAATGACGCAGGCGATTACGCCATAGTGATCTGCACCGACACCTCAGACTACAACACCATTGACAACTGCACGGTTCAAAACCTCGACGACTACGCTTTTGAAGTCACGTTTGGAATTGAAAACACCATTAAAAACAACAGAATCCTCAACCTGAAAGACAATCAGGTAGGGATTTTAATAGGCACCGTAAACAGTACTGGAAATAAGATCCTCCACAACTACATAACCGAAGCCACAAACACGACAACCATCGGCATACAGCTTTCGAATAGCCACCGCACCATAGTAGCCCACAACGTCATCATCACAACCAGCTACTGTATCGAATCTTCAGAAGACGGAACTCTGATTGAAGCAAACATTTTTCGCAACCTTGAAGACTGGTCTGCAGCAATTACGCTCGGAAATGATAGGAATACGATCATAGGAAACTATTTCTACGATTGCGCGTTTACCGCCATAGAAGCCTACGGGGCAAACTCTGTAGTAAAGGGAAACCTGATTTACAACGCCAATACCGAGAGCAACGCCGCAGGATATGGAATAGACCTAGGATCTAACCCCGGCAACATGATCTGTGAGGGGAACCTCATCCTAGATGATAGAGCACCGAAAAGGGTAATTCACGGAATAAGTGTAGGCGGAACCACAGACTACAACACTATAACGGATAACTTCATCTTCGGCGTCTTAACCGACGGGATCAGGTTTGCCAGCGGATCACTGAACAACGTGATCGAGGGAAACACGTGCCGCACAGGGGGAGGAAACGGAATCACCCTGCTAGCAAACAACGACGACTGCATCCTTACGGGGAACCGCTGCACAGGATTCACAGGATACGGAATACGCATACAGGCGGCGACCTGTGAGAGAAACCTCGTAAAGGATAACATCCTCTCAGGAAATACAGCTGGATCATTCGCAGACGCAGGCACAAACACGAAGTTAGCGGTGATACACGCCGAGTTCACTTACTGGGGCGGAGGATCAGGTGGATATACTACTCCTGGACTAGGTGCAACTCCCGGAGGAATAGATATAGACGCCAACGACGAGCTGGCAGTCAGCCACAGGACACTGCCACTGGAGGTTCAGCAGGTGGTCAGGATCAAGATCTGGGGTTACAGCAACGTGATTGAGGCAACCAACAACATGCTTCTCCGGATAATTGTGAACGGTGGTACAGGTAATGAGCAGTGGAACACTAACAACATAGACGTGATTAATCACCCCAGCGAGGAGACAGGAGGCATAGTCGTCAGTGACGTATTACACTGGATGATAGATGCGGGTGACGACGCTGACATAGGTAACATAATTGGAGGAGACCTCCTGGAGATCCTAGCGGTAGGGGAAGCAGCAGTAGCGCCAGACATAGCAACTGACGCTCTCTTCGGAGCAGTAGAGATCGAGTACGTGTAAAATAGAGGTGAAAAATAACAATGAGTACAACCTTAAACAAGGACATAAGAGTCCTCATCGCATCAATTCGCTTCGCGGAGGAATAAAAATGAAAAAAGTAAAGACACTACTCATAGTTTTGATGCTTCTACTGATCGGAAACGGATTAGTAACAGTCGCTGCCCAATCTTCACCTAACAAGTGGGCGGTAGTCGTGGGGATAGGTAAGTACCCTTGGACGTCAGAAAGGTTGGCTTGTAGCTCTGATGCCAGATTAATGCAGAACATACTTAAATCCAAATACGGTTTCAGTAACAGAAACATTAAGCTTCTACTGGACAGTGAAGGGACGAAGGCAAACATTTTCTCGGCGATCGAGTGGTTGAAGACTAATGAGGATGCGGGCTCAACTGTGGTATTCTTCTTTGCTGGTCACGGAGGATATGGGTCAGATCAGCCTCCGCTGGATGAATCTGACAGTAGGGACGGATACTTGTTGGCTGCTGATTTCAGTATTTGGGACGACGAATTGAGGGACATCTTCGCGTCTATGGATTCAAGCAAGGTGTTTATGTTATTTATAACATGCAGGAGCGGGGAATTTGTGGAGGATTTAAGCGGAGAAGGAAGAATCATAGTTTCCAGCACGACAGAGGGGGGTGTCACGGTTGACGGTAAACCTTACAGTGTGTTCGGAGACAAATTCCTCAATAAGGGAATAAAAAAGGAGAACGCCGACTTAAATAAAGACGGGCTTGTTAGCATGGAAGAGGCCTATGCTTACGCCTCTTTCGGATTAATCTCCGATAATTATGAAGGCGAGATGATTCTATGAGTTTTCCAATAGTTAACGAGCAACGGTTCTTCAAGACAGCCTTGAATGAGCTGGTTGACCTCGACTCCATCACGGTCAAGGAATACATCAAAGGCAAGACACTGATGGAGATAGCAGCATCCATCATAAAGGACATTGAATACCCGCTGAGACTCGGACAGCCGGATGACACCCACATCTGGAACGCCTTCCACGGAAAGTGGTGCAAGACCATAAACGAGGACTTCTGGCAGAAGGCAAGTGAAACACTCACGGTTAAAATCGGAGACTGTGAGGACTCAAGCATCGCATTCGTCGCCTGTGCTAGAGCATTGGGCTTAACACAGCTTCAGGTCTACGAGGCTTTTGGCTATGTTGAAGCAACAACAGGAAATATTCTGGGAGGACACGGATGGGTTTTTAGTAAGGGTATCCCGGATGATGAGTGGAGACTGTTAGAGAGCACGTTAGATGAAGAACCCGTTCTTTATCCGAAAGTTGCGAACATAAGACAGCCCTTCCCCTTCAACAATATAGTCTATGTGATTGAAGAGCTATGGAATGATAAGCGATTCGAGGAGGTTGGAAGCCTGGACTACCGTAAACGAAAGAAAAGGGAAAAGGAGACCCGTGAGAAATACGATGCTATCGCGGAGGCCTGGAAGACGGACACTAAACCCGGCAAGGCAATGCGTAAATCAACCCTTCACAGGATAAGACGGCTCCTCAGACGGGAATAAGTTAAAAGAACGAACGAACGTAAAAACAGGGAGGACTTTTTTAAATGTTCAATGAACTCTTATACTTCATCGGGATGGCGGTCGCAGGAGGCTTCTGCTACGTGCTCATCGCCTCAAATAACTGGGACAACCTCTACACCTTCACATCCATCAGGCATGTCATAATATCCCTCATCGTCGGCGTGATATACTACATACTCTACAGCGACTACTCGTACCCCAACATGGTAATGAGCTTCGTCTCAGGCTACATGGGTCCCTCATTCATCCAGCAGCTCTCGGAAAGGCTCAGGCAACCCGTGGAAAAGGAGAAAACAACCGTAGACTAAAGAAACCCCACTTCACCCTCCTTTCTATGAAACACACCATTTCTAACAGATTTTATACGCATCGACGCTTTAAGATTAAACACCCTAGATTATTTAACCTCAAAAAGGGTAAGTTAGTTTTTAACGTATTTTTATCTACATAATTCCCTTACATTTATATAACCTTACGACGTAATTAACTAACCTGAGAACGGAAGTGGTAAAATTTGGGTTTTATGACCGAGAAAAGACGTGAACTACTTCGAGAACTGAGAAATCATGGCAGTCTCAAGAGTGCAGCCCTGGTTTTAGGCATCTCCGAGGACGCTGCAAAGGCCCGACTGTTCAGCCTTCGACTAGCCTACTCAGATAACAGAGCTGACGTAATCGAATACGAACGATGGAAGATAGAGATGGGAGGAAAATACCTATGAGCTTGGAGGAGTGGGCTGAGAAGGCGAGAAAGGCTAGGGAAGAATGGGCGAGGAAGATTGGATCTTTTGAGATCACCAGCACTTGGAAGGTGGTGAGGAAGCCGTGGGGGCATGAGTTCATCCTTGGCAACTACCTAGAGTGGACCATTAAGATACTGCATGTTGGTGAGGGGAAGAGGACGAGTCTCCAGTACCATGAGCGGAAGGTTGAGGTCATGTTCTACATTGATGGGAGTTTTGAGGTCATAGCTCCTAGAGTGATACATAGACTGGTTGGACCCGTTGATGTTCTCGAGGTTTCCATGGGTAGTGATGAGGATGTTGTCAGGTTGGAAGATGACTACGGGAGGGAAAACATGGATGACTGAAAGTGAACAACAATGGATTAAAGTCCAGTGTAGAGGCTGTAGATACACAATAAATTTCAAGTTACCATCTAATTCAGCATTCCTTACTGACACAATTTACTCTGATAGTATTACTTGGAAATGTCCGAGATGTGGAACCGTGAATCGGGTGATCTGATGAGTGAGGAAGAGGACTGGAAAAAGGATTGGAAGCAGTACGAGCTCCACGTGGATACAATGTGAGGTTTGGTCAAAAGAGGTGATGTGATGAATAGGGAAACTAAGTGTACGATAGTTGCCCTTCTGAGCAGCGGATTCATACTCTATGCTTTGAGACTGTTCTTCGACTTCATAGGAACACTGTAGGAGGTGATTACTATGGGTGAAGTGAACTACAAGAACCTAACCATAATTCTACTCATAGTGGGCATTGGCATACTCGCCATCGCCATCTTCGGTGTGGGTGGGATTAGCGACCTTGTGAAAAGAATCAAGCCTCCTAACGTAGAGATCACGACTGCAGAAGCTAGGAGAGCATTGGAAGGCTGGGATCACGTGGTTTACGTAGATGTGAGCGTGCACAATCACGGTGGTTCAGGGACAGTCGTTATCTGGTGTGAAATAACACAGGGAGATCAAAGCTGGAAGAAATCTAAAAATATTCACCTTGACTTGAAAGAATCCCGTGACTTAAACTTTAGGTTCAGTGAGGTAGGAGTGGCTGGGTTCAAATATCAAGTATGGGGTGAATATTAGAAATGAGTAGTTACCGTAAGGGAGCACGATTCGAGAGGAGGGTCAGGAAGATACTGGAGTCGTCTGGTTGGTTTGTTGGAAGGCAGGGTAAGTCTGCGTTTCCCGACCTGATCTGCTTGAAGAGGGATATAGATAAAACAACTATTATGCTGGCTGAGTGCAAGGTCAACCGCTCGGATATAACTAAGGAGGAAAGGGAGAAACTGAGGAAGCTGTCGGAGGAGCTGGGCTGCTTAGGGCGCTTCTTCTACAGGACGGGTAGGCTGGTTGGATGGGAAGGTGTGGATTGGAAGAATGATTAAGGTCAAGATAGGTGAGGTGACAATAGAGCTCCAGAGAGCCGATCAGTACTCAGAAGCCGAGTTAAAGGTGATAAAGGAACTGATAAGATGCGTATGCGACCTCCTAATCTTTCAAGAGAAGCGGAACTGGAAACCAAAAATGGAGAAGCCAACTCCTTGACTCCCTTCAACCGTGAAGCATGGATGCGAAGCCGGAGGTGGCCGTGTAAGAAGCCTGAAGAACCCTCGATCTACGCGTACGCCTTTAGGATAATCAACCGCCTATTCTATGAGAAACACTGTCTAGGAGTAGGCAAACCGAAGCCATGCCCCTACTATGACCATGTAAGAATGGAAGATGAAGACACAGTTAGGATGACCTGCAAGAACAGGACCTACACAGTCATACTCAAGGACAGAGAAAAAAACAGGCAAGAAATACATAGGGAACTCGAAGAGGCATACAAATGCCCCAATATGTTACAGGCATAACCCTGAGATTCATTGGATGGACAACACTCATACTCCTGATCTCCTACATAGTACTGAAGATCATATAGGAGAATAAAATCATCGCCTTCCACGTCGTCTGCCTCTACCACACCTAAGAATAGGTCTTAGAGGAACGATTGCTCTTCGGAAGAATCTAGGCATAGCGTTCACCTCAAGAATAATGTGCATAATCACATATATAAACTCTAATTTCCTTGATTTAACAGTCTATTTTTCTTCGCAAATAACTTATATTTTCACCCAAAAACGATTTTCTGGGTTCATCTCTTGAGCGGGTGGGAGGGCAAACGCATCAAACGTAATCGCAAACGGATACTAGTGATCCTTGACTTCCTCGAAGCCTCACCGACCGAGTGGACGCCAAGCACACTCGCAAAAGAACTGAACATGCCTCCAGGAACGATCAGGTGGAACCTCAAAAATTTACTTAAACAACGCAAAGTAATCTACAGAAAAGTGGGGAAATACCACTTTTACAGCGCAACCAAGCAGTTCTCAGACGACTTTGAACGAATGCTCAAAATACACCCAGCAACCGAAAGATACGAGATACACGGACTCACAATGAAGATTAACGGAAAATTTTCAAACATATTATCACTAGGTGGTATGTCTCTCAGTAGGGGTGTTTCGAGGTGGAACTTTGAGTATCGTGGCAGGCGTGTCTCTTTTCAGCTCTCCCGTGAGACTCTTATGGTCTACTGTGATTGCGGTGAGGACCCGATGGATTATGATTCTTTCATCATCTTCTTGAGCATGGTTGACGGTTACCTGCAGAGTAAGTACCTGCCAACTTTTCTTGATAACTTGGATAAGTGGATGATTGTTCAGTACGGTCTTAACAAGGATTGGAAGAAGTTCAGGGTAGATGGTATGGTGAAAGCTGTATCATTGAAGGGTTTTGAGATGTGGTTTGCACGCGTCTATGAGAAGGAGAGTCTGAGCGTGGTTCGTGAGGAGGTACACAGCAGGGAGGTCAAGAGCATAGAGCAGATGATCAGCGTGATGTCTGGCAGCATAACCATGACTCAGCTAGTGAACCTTT
>Ga0209635_10003943_pt1 | contig 11622 bp, 11 predicted proteins | sample DeeMarSWOR230_32_FD_187463 | JGI IMG/M metagenome (GOLD analysis project Ga0209635, IMG submission 187463) | Marine sediment microbial communities from White Oak River estuary, North Carolina - WOR-2-30_32 (SPAdes) (version 2) | ecosystem: Environmental > Aquatic > Marine > Intertidal zone >...
AGATTAATTGCCACATTTCCAGATGCTGCAGATGTTATCTTGTTTCGGTCATAGATGTGTACAACATAACTTGGTTCCTTTATTATTGCTCTAGCGGTGGCAGTTGATTCAAATGAGGATTCGTCTGCAATGACTTTTATTGTAGTTCCAGGTATTGTTACAGCTTGATTTTTTAATTTTTCAATTTCGTCTGAAGATATTTTTTTCTTTCTTTTTTGCGCAGTTTTCCATTCGTTAAATAGGTGGGCGCATGCCTCCTTAAGATCGGGTAAGGTTTTTTTACCCGTTAACTCCGCTTCTATTAAAAATCGTTGTATTGTTTTTTCTAAATGATCAATCGATACAGAAAATATTTTGGCAGCCTCTTTCAATTGTTCTGAAATATTTTCTCGCCCTTTTATCTGGTAATGTGAATTTAAACTAGTTACGATACTCTGAAATAATTCATCATCTTCTTTTTGATAGATATCAACCATCTTACCCGCTGCAAAAATTATTCGATTAACACCATCTTGAATTCTTTCTGCTTTTAAAATCCGAATTTTCTCAATTTCCTTTATGTTGTTGAGATGCATTCCTCCACACGCTTCAACATCGATACCGGGTATATTTAACACTCGTATCTTATTTCCTGGAGGAACTCCACCTTGATATAATCGAAATCCGAACTCTCTCTCAGCATCATTTCTTTCCATTACTTTCTTCTCTACTATTATCTCTTGTTTAATAATCTCGTTAGACAACTTCTCTATCTCTTGGATTTCTTTATCAGTAATTGATTTGTAATGAGAGAAATCAAAACGTGCTTCATTTACTCCCAGCTGTGAACCTGCTTGCCATATATGCTCACCGAACAGCTTTCGAAGAGCACCATTTACCACATGCGTTCCAGTATGATGTTTCATTAGTGTATAGCGATTATCCCAGTCTATTTTTCCACGAACTTTTTCTCCAACCTCTAGCCCCCCTTCTATGATATGAATAACCGAATTTCCTTCTTTCTCTACTTTTTTAACGGGTATCTGTTTACCATTTGTATAAAGAAATCCTATGTCGCTAGGTTGGCCTCCGCCTTCTGGATAAAAAGCAGTTTTATCAAGAATTATTTTAGCTCCATTTTTCCATAAAACTGTAGCATCAAACTCTTTAGTATAGTGGTCTTCATAGTAAAGGAGCCTAGTTTCCGGTAGATTCAATCCTGCATCATGCTTTGATTCATCCTTTTGTTCATGTGAATGTAATTCTGCAATCATTGAGTCAAAGTTCTTGGGAATTATAACCTTTGCACCTTCTTTTTTTGCAATATTTTGTACAACACTAGGGGGCATACCGTGTGAGTCATATAATGAAATAAGTGCATTTGTATCAATTGTTTTTTTCTCCTTGAGAATTCTTTTAATTAGTCCTTTTCCCTTAGTGAGTGTCTCAAAAAATTTTTTTGTTTCGATATCAAGAATTTCGTCAACTTGCTTTTTTCTATGTTTTAATGAAGGGAATTCATCAGTAAGTAGATCTAACTGCATATTAACGATTTCTCTGAGTGTAACTTTAAGTTTCAGATGTTCAAGAAATCGAAGCGATCTTCGAATTATTAATCGAGCAAGATAACCGGCTTTTACATTTGAAGGAACAATACCATCCCCAAGCATAAATGCAAGACATTTTGAATGATCAGCAAGGGCGTAAATACTAGTCATGTCAGAATTTTCTTTTTGTTGTAAGAGAAAATCAATTACTTCTGGAAATACGGTTTCATACACCGTTGGTGTTCCCATAGTTAGCCAAGCAATCCTTTCAAGACCATAACCTGTGTCAACGATGTTTAACGGATTCTGTGTATATTTTTTTCCGTTTAAGGAAATCTTTCCACCATCGCCTTCTTTCATATTCATGAAGACAAGTGTAGCAATTTCTAAACCACCTGCGAGTACTTCAAGACATGGACCTGCGTTCCCTCCCCCAATCCATAGATGTTCCTTATAATTGATCATTTCTTTTGGAACGCCGATGTTTGTTCTAAAAAAATCATCACAGTAGGCGACTGTTTCCTCTTTCCAATAGATTTCATCTATATTCTTGTTAAACGCATGATGCCCCATCATTTCAAACATAGTAAGATGACGTCCACTTCGCCCGACTTCCTCAAGATCATTTAATCTGATGCATGGCTGCGATATCACCAACGGGTTTGCTGGAGCAGGTACTTCCCCAGATGTCACATGGGGTTGAAAATCAGCAATAGATGCTATAGTAAGATAAATATCGGAACGCCATCTTGCAATAACTGGGCATCTGTTTCCTGTTTCTGGATAACTAACTTTAGAGTGGCTATGCTTTTCAAAGAAAGAAAGAAAACTTTCACGTACTTCAGAAAGAGATAATGATTTCTTTGTAATTGGATTGAAAATAAAGCTAAAATCAACACAGGGTTGATCACCGCATAACTGTTTGTCGCCATTCAATGTCCAAAAATAAGCTCCGCATGATTTGCATTTCTTTCGGATATATCCATTTTTATGGAAAAATTGTAGATTGTATTCCTGTTTTAGCATCGAATCCATCATGTCACTAACGTCTCAGAAATGTGCAATAAGTTTAAAGTTTTATCTTAATCATATCCAACATTATATTCAAAATATAATTATTTGCTATCAAATTACATTTCTTTAGAAAGATTTTTAACTTATTGTCGATATATATGTCGACATAGTTATAATTTACACCTTTCAATATTAGGGGTTATAATAAATTATGAATGCTAAAGAGATTTTGGCTGAAAAAATAGCTGGAGAGGTTACTTTAAGCCCCAAACCGGGACAGACAATACGGAAATGGCGCACTGCATTTGATATTTCTCAAACTGAGCTCGCTAATTTTATGAACTTATCTCCAAGTGTAATAAGTGATTACGAATCTGGAAGAAGAAAATCACCAGGTATACAGACTGTTAAGAAGATAATTGAGGCGTTTTTAGAAATCGACGAAAAGAAATACAATAGCAGAATATTAAGGAAATACCAATTTATTACCAAAACTCAAAAAGGGATATTGGATATTATGGAATACCCCTATTCAATTCCTATTAAGAAATTTGTCAAAGAGATTGATGGTAAGATATTGACGTCTAAGGATGTTGATATTAAAAAGACAATAAAGGGATTTACTTTAATTGACGGTGTCGAGACAATTAAGACAATAAATTCTACGAGTTATCCAAATCTTTATGGATGGAGTACTGAAAGAGCTTTGATATTTACAGGCATACGATATGGAAGGAGCCCCATGATTGCTATTAGAATTCACCCTGTAAAACCTTCAATGGTAGTTTATCATAAGCCAGGCGCGGTTGATCCTCTTGCAGTTCAACTTGCTGAACGCGAAAACATGCCTCTTGTGGTAACAAGTATGCCATTGAACGAATTGCGAAAAAAACTTGTTTCAATTGGAAGGTGAATAATGACAGATTTATTAGGTTTATGTAGCATATGTGGAAAGCCTGGAGCTATGTTTACATGCCATTTATGTGGAAGACTTGTATGTGCTAATTGTTTCGATAATCAACATGGCATATGTACACATTGTAGAGTAGAAAAAACATAAGACTGTTTCTCAAAAACCAACTTTTTCTAGAAAAACTATTAATATAAATCAGTTTAGTACAAAAAAATTCCAAATACATAAAAACTTTATAGACAAAAATCCATTACAATATGAAAATTAAATATAATATATAGGATGGGATGTTGGTACTTGAATAAAGAGCCATTTGATATTGGTAAATTTTTTTCTGAAGATCTAGGTCGTAGAATAACATTTCTTTTTATCTTGGTTGGAATAATCGCACCTGCGATGGGAATTTATTATTTTTATTTAATTTCAGCTTCAACTCTTACCCAAAATTCACAAATTTTTGCTGAACAATCTTTTTTACTTCGATCAACAGCTGTGTTAATCATAGTTTTGACAGCGATTAATTCAGGTATCTTAGGATATTTTGTCTCCCGTTCAATTACAAAGCCCATTAAGAAATTACATGATGCAACATTAGAAGTGGAAAAGGGTAATTTTGATGTTAGAGTAGATATTGAAACAGAAGATGAAATAGCTCAATTAGGTAATGCAATTAACAAGGGAGTATTGGCGTTAGGCAAAATGGAGGAGGAAAGAAAGCAACTTGATAGAGCAAAATCAGAATTCCTCAGCATGATTTCTCATGAGCTTAGAACACCAATCACTCCGATGATGGCACAATTACAGATGTTACAAGAAGAATATTTCGGCATTCTTTCAGATAAACAAAAGGAAAGTCTAAAAATTATCATTAGGAATGCTCAACGTCTCAACAAGATTGTAGAAGATTTCTTAGAAATCTCAAGAATCGAGACTGCCAGATTAAAATTCAACTTTAAAAGAACCAACTTGAAAGACATAATAAATGAAACTATTGGTTTTATGAATGCATTTGCTAAAGGAAAAAATATACAACTAATGGTAAATGCAGATGACCTACCAATAATTGAAGTTGATCCTGATAGAGTTAGCCAGGTTTTAAGGAATCTAATACATAATGCAATAAAATATTCCAAAAATTATGGTAAAGTTGAAATTAGTGCAATCCCAAAACAAGATCATATCTTGTTTAGTGTTAAGGATTGTGGTGTTGGAATGACACCAGTGGATCAGATAAGGGTATTCGAACCCTTTTTTCAGATAGAAGAAACACTTAAAAGAGAGTATGGTGGGACAGGTCTGGGGCTTGCAATTTGCAGAGGAATTGTTGAATCACAAAAAGGCAAGATATGGGTGGAAAGCAAACTGGGAGAAGGGAGCAATTTTTTCTTTACCATTCCTCTCGCACCTTTAAAGGATATAGAACCCATAAAGGTTCTTTTTTCACCAAAAGCGGTAATTGAAAGAAAAATAAAAGAGGCGTTTACTGCAACTTTAGGTCCAATTGGAGTTCCAGAATTTAACGATTTAAAAAGCAAAAATTCGTTAGGAAAAGAAGACATCTTTGGATATATAGATTTATTAGAAAATCAATGTATATTAAGTAGTAAAAATGCTGGGAAATTTAAGTTAAATATTGGGAGAATCTTTGGAGATTCAGCTCCCAAGATTGAAGATTATAAGATTGATAAGATGATGGAATTTGAGGTGAAAGAATGAGATTGAGAGCATTGTTGATAATTACATGTCTTGCTATCTCTTTGATACCTGTATTCATGATCAGTGCTTTTGAAGGTATTGAAATTGCTACAGCATTTCTAGGTCTTATTATTGGGGTTATCTTTTTCGTCTCCCTCTTCATCTCGTATTTTATATCCTATCCTTTAGAGAAATTAACAAAAAATATCGATGAGATCAGCAAAGGAAATCTTGATGTTGAACTGGAAAACAGTGAGATCTTTGAAATAAATAACCTAACAAATTCATTGAATAGAGTCATGGCTAGCTTAAAATTAGCAATTCATAAAGTGGGTGTAAAAAGAGGAGAAATTTTTGAAGAAACCAGTCCGTTAATTTCAAATTCAGTGGAAAAAATTGAACCCCAATTGGAAAGTACAAATGTTCCGACTTTTCAAATTAAAGAACCTCAACAGATAAAGGATGCATCACCTGTAGGAACAAACTTTGATAAGCTGAAAAATGAAGAATTTGATTATATATTCATTTTCGACGAGAATGCAAATATTGTTGATTGCAACGAGAATATGTACAAGAAATTAGGCTATAACAAAGAGGAAATCCTTTCATTTAATCTCGCAGATTTTGATTATCTGGAGACAAAAGAAAAAATTATAGAAAAAATTACTAAAATAAAAGAAAAAGGAAGTATGGATGTAAAATCTATCCATAAGAAAAAAGATGGCTCTTCATTATTTGTCACCGAAAACATTCAATATCTTAAGAATCAGAATAAATTCAGATGCACTGTTAAAAAAGATTTTGAAGCTTAGTTATAAGATTTTAACATAAAAGAACGTAATATTTTCACCATCAACTTTTTATGTATATTCCATATGATGGGATACCTGATACCATGATACAAGCTTCAAAGCGCTCAAAAGGCATTTCCTATGCGATTAGAGAGGTTTTGTTACCTGCTAGAGAATTAGAAAAGAAAGGTATCGAAGTTTTACATCTAAATATTGGCGATCCAGACAAATATGATTTTGATGCGCCACAACATATGAAAGATGCTTTATATGAAGCGTCAAATCATGGACACAATGGATATGCCCCTGCTGAGGGCTATTTAGACCTTAGACAGGCTATTGTTGAACGAGAACAAAAGAGAAATAAAGTTAATTACCAGCCCGATGATATTTGCATTACTACAGGAGTAACAGAATCCCTACAAATTCTCCTAAATGCTTCTTTAAACCCTAAAGACGAGCTGCTTATTCCAGGACCTACTTATCCACAATATTCACTCATTACTAGATTCAATGATGCAGAGCCAGTGCCTTATCGTTGTGTCGAAGATGATGGATGGCAACCAGATGTAGAAGACATCCGAAAGAAGATGTCCACCCGAACAAAAGGTATAGTAGTTATTAATCCCAACAACCCAACCGGTGCATTATATTCAAAAGAGGTATTGAAAAAAATTCTCGACATTGCAGGAGAATACCAAATCCCTGTAATTTCTGATGAAATATATGATGATATTACATTTGATGGAAAACAATATGCAACAGCCTCACTTACTAAAGATGCCCCAGTAATAACGTTTAATGGTTTTTCCAAAGTTTATCTAGTTCCAGGATGGCGCATGGGATATATCATGTTTCATCATTCTGGAGAACTTGATGAAATACAGGATGCATTTTTACGGATTGCCCGTTCACGGTTATGTGCAAATTCTGTTTGTCAACGAGCTTGTATACAAGCCTTAAAAGGTCCACAGGGGCATATTGAAAAAATGAATCAAAAATTAAGAGAGCGTAGAGATTTTTCCTATAAGCGTCTTAATGAAATTAAGGGCATTTCCACTGCAAAACCAGATGGTGCATTTTATATCTTTCCAAAAATAGAAGCAATGGAAAAAGGGCTTTGGAAGGATGACAAGGCATTTGTTTTGGATCTATTGAATGAAGCACATGTTTTGGTAGTTCATGGTTCTGGTTTTTGCTCTACATATGGTAAAGATCACTTTAGAGCTGTTATTTTACCGCAAATACAAACGTTAGAGAAAGCCTTTAACAAACTAGAAGATTTTATGAAAAAAAAGCTAAAATAACTTCTTTTTAACAATTTTTAAGAAATAATAATATAAATCAATAAAACATACAGTATGATGAGGTTTGGAGATGGAAGAAGGAGGGACACAGAAATTAAGTAATGAGCCTTTAAATGAATATAAGGGTCTTGAAACAAGATTATATGGAGAAATAATTAAATCTTGTCGTAGATACAGCAGTAAGCTTAGTATTATTTCTATTACTGGTATTCTTGATATTGTAAAGCAAGAAATTATGGAATTGGAGAAGACAAATCTTAAATTCATGAAGAGCGGAATCTCTGAAGAAGACGAATCATTCGAAAGAATGATGTAACTTAGTAATAATCTATGTTTTATACTGTTTTGATCAAAAATTTAATTAGTATTTTATTGTTAAATATTGACTGAGGTTGAGTATGATTATTGCACAGCTTAGCATTGCTCCAGTTGGAAGAGGAACTAGCCTAAGTAAATATGTTAAAGTAGCGATTGAAACTCTCAAGAAAGAAAATGTTAAATTTGAGGCAAATGCAATGGCAACAGTAATTGAAACTGAAGATTTAGATACTTTATTTAACGTTGTTCAAAAGGCACATAATGCAGTAATTGCAGCAGGAGGGGAGAGGATAATAACAGAATTAAAGATTGATGATAGAAGAGATAAAAACATTACAATAGAATCCAAGTTAAAATCTGTTAGATGATTGTTGTTACAGATTTGGGGGAAAATAAGATGAAACTAAAGAAGTTCACCCTACTTTCCAATTATTTTTATCTTCATTATAGTTATAAATATTTTATTTGAAGAGATTCGAGTAATTTAAAGAGATTCGAGTTTTAGTCTTGTAAACTACATTCAAAACAGTTATATGTATAATGTTCATTTCGGGAATCGGGACGGTATTCTTGTGTCATCAAAGTCATTAGTGGAAATAGTGTTTCATGGTCGAGGTGGACAAGGCGCTGTTACTGCCGCCAATTTGCTTGTCGAAGCTTCGTTAATGGATGGTAACAAAGGAGTTCAAGCCTTCCCTTTTTTTGGTGCGGAACGACGAGGAGCACCCGTACGAGCTTTTGCTCGCATTTCAGGGGATGAAATACATCTTCGAAGTGAGATTTACTCTCCAGACATAGTTATTGTACTTGATGAAAGTATCATAGGATTAGTAGATGTTTTCGCAGGATTGAAAAAAAATGGAAAAATTCTGATCAATACAACAAAAAAGCCAAATGATTTTGATTTTTCAAAAAAATTCCATGTAGCAACTGTAGATGCAACTGGCATCGCAATTAAACATGGTATCTTGGTAGGGGGCATTCCTGTAGTAAATACCCCCATTCTTGGGTCTATTCCGAAGGTTTTAGATAGGGTAACATTAAAATCCATTCAAAGAGCGATAAAAAATAGATGGAAAGGAGATCTTGGTAATAGAAATGTACAAGCTACACAGGATGCGTATGAATTGGCAGAGGTGAACTTTTGAAGAAATATAAAGTAGTAACAAGTATCTCTTATCCAACAAAAGGCGCTATGGGAAAAACTGGAAGCTGGAGGGTTTTCAAACCAATTTTTGATAAAGAAAAATGTATAAAATGTCTCCGGTGTTGGATTTTTTGTCCAGAAAGCTCTATCAAACAAGAAAAAGATGGAACAATAAGTATTGATTATGAATATTGTAAGGGCTGTGGAATATGTGCTGCTGAATGTAAAGTAAAAGCAATTATAATGGAGCGAGAGGTGCAGAAGTAATGACTATTATGATTGATACTGGAAATCACATTGCTGCAAAAGCTGCAGTTATGGCAAAGCCAGATGTTGTTGCAGCTTATCCTATTACGCCTCAAACCACTCTTGTTGAAGGTATTGCTAGTTTTAAAGCCGCGGGCGAATTTACTGGTGAATATATCTGCGTCGAAAGCGAACACTCAGCTATGAGTGCATGTATCGGAGCGAGCGCTGCAGGATCTAGAGTTTTCACAGGTACTTCATCCCATGGCCTTTTGCTTATGCATGAAATGCTTCATTGGGCTGCTCTCGCACGACTACCTATTGTTATGTGTAATATTAATAGAGTGGTTGGTCCTGGATGGAATATCTGGGCAGATGAAAACGACTCTATCTCTCAAAGGGATACAGGATGGATTCAATTTTACTGTAGCAGTAATCAGGAAATCTTCGATACTGTAATTCAAGCTTTTAAATTAGCTGAGCATGAAAAAATTTCATTACCAGTTATGATTAGCTACAATGCATTTGTTTTGTCACATACCTCTATGCCTGTTGATATCCCTGAGCAAAAAGTAATAGATGATTTTTTGGGGAAATATAAGCCTCAATGGAAATTAGATGTGAAAAATCCTATTACATTTGGAAATATTATTGGACCCGTAGGTTACTTTAATGTTAGAAAGGCTATGATAAACGCTCATGAAAATGCATTGAAATTAATACCTCAAATTGCTCAAGAATGGAAACAAAAATCTGGATACTATCACGGTGGATTAATAGAAGAATATAAATGCGATAATGCAGAATATATTCTCTTATGTATGGGGGCCATCGGCGCTGAGAGTAAAGTTGCTATAGATGAAATGAAGAAAAAAGGTATTAAAATTGGACTTGCCCGAGTTCGTACATTTCGCCCATCTCCTATAGATGAATTTATTCGATTAGGTAATAAAGCTGATTTAATTGTTATCGACAGAAACATTTCTCCTGGACTAGGTGGTGCCTTATTTGCAGAAGTAAAATCCGCTATATATGATAAATCGGATGCTAAAGTTTATGGATTTATCGCTGGGCTTGGAGGAACAGATGTCACATACAAAGATATTGAAACCATGTGTAAAAAGGCAATTAATGGTAAAGCAAAAGAATCTGAATTATACGGTGTTGTGGAGGTCTAGATTATGGCGTTAAAAGATTTCCCCGTTGAAGAATGTGTCCTCCAAGGAAGTGCAGCATGTCCTGGATGTCCTGCAACCATAGCTTTACGAACAGTGATTAAAGCATTAGGTAAGAATATTATTATGTGTGTACCAGCTTGTTGCACATCAGTTATTGAAAGCCTGTGGCCTAAAACTTCTTTTAATTTTCCTGTGATGAATATTGCTTTTGAGGCAGCAGCAGCGGGTGCTTCAGGTGTTGAGGCAGCCTTGCGACAACAAGGAAAAGAAGATACTACTGTTCTTGCTTGGGCGGGAGATGGTGGCACCTATGACATAGGCATTCAAGCTTTATCTGGTGCGATCGAACGAGGTACCAATTTTATTTATATCTGTTATAACAATCAGATTTATTCTAATACAGGTATCCAAAGAAGTGGCGCTACTCCTTATGCAGCATGGACTACGACAACGGTAACTGGTAAAACAGAATTTAGAAAAGAATTTGGTGATATCATCAGAGCGCATCACCCTCCATATGCTGCTCAGGCATGTGTCAGTTACCCAGAAGACCTGTATAAAAAGGTGAAAAAAGCAAAGAGTATCAAAGGCCCGAAATATATTGAGATATTGGCTCCATGCCCTCCTGCTTGGCGTTTTAGTATGGAGAGAACTGTAGAAATGGGACGTCTCGCTGTAGAAACAGGTGCATGGGTACTGTATGAATGTGAAAACGAAGTCATGACTTTTAATGGAAAAAGCAAACTTATTTTAGAAAAAAAGATTGAACGTAAACCTATTGAAGAATGGATTAAATATCAAGGCCGATTTAGTCATCTTTTTAAACCTGAAAAGGATTCAAAAAGAATAAAAGTTTTAGAAGAACATATTGACCAGATGTGGGAAAGATACAGGCAGTGTTATAAATAATTGGGAGTGTGAAAAAATATGGAGGCTTTAAAAAATGTTTGCAAAGGAAATGTTGAAACAGAGCCTCCCCCTGCTCGTCGTTTGTGGTCTCGGAGGAATCCTTGCTGGTAATACTTTTGGGGCAATGGCGTCCATCATTCGAGACATACCCGGACTTATTGTTGTAATCCCCGCAGTCATTGCTATGAGAGGAAACATAAGCACTGCATTAGGTTCTCGCTTAGGATCGGCATATCATCTTGGTATTATTAATGCCGAAAATTTATGGAATAAAGAACTCAAACAGAATATTTTGGGTTCATTGACGCTCAGTTTGATTATGTCAACAATCATTGGATTTTTGGCATATGTCTCTTCCTTGATTCTAAATATATATCCCAACCCGTTTCAGCTGATTGTTATAGTATTATTGGCAGGAGTCATTTCTGGAATAGTACTTATGCTCCTTACAATAATGATTATTTATTTTGTATTTAAGCGAGGGTATGACCCTGATAATATCACGGGACCTGCTCTTGCGACATTTGGAGACGTCATTACGATGCTTTGCATTTTTGGAAGTGCTATTTTGATAGGAG
>Ga0209635_10003945_pt1 | contig 11621 bp, 11 predicted proteins | sample DeeMarSWOR230_32_FD_187463 | JGI IMG/M metagenome (GOLD analysis project Ga0209635, IMG submission 187463) | Marine sediment microbial communities from White Oak River estuary, North Carolina - WOR-2-30_32 (SPAdes) (version 2) | ecosystem: Environmental > Aquatic > Marine > Intertidal zone >...
GAATAGAGCTATTCAGTGGTGGTTAGTTCCCCCATCAATTTGAGTAACCTTGCTCCTCGCTCAATGGAATCATCGTAATGAAAGCTGAGTTGCGGTGTATATTTCAATTTTAAGTGTGACGCAAGTTCCTTGCGCAAGAATCCTGAAGCGTTGTTAAAGCCCGCCAGCATCTCTTCTTTATTATTTATTTCGCTGCCCAAGGTGCTAACAAATATCTTGGCATGCTTAAGATCGGGTGAAAGCGTGACTTCTGTTACTGAGATAAGCTTGCTCAGTCTGGGGTCATTAACCTCACGCTCAAGCAGTCCGCTGATTTCTCGCTGGATTAGTTTACTTGTTCGTTCACTTCGCCTGCTCATTTGAATCTCCTATCTGGGAAATATAATTAGCCTGTTCTTTCCATTCGGTAAAATTCAATGATATCGCCAATCTGAAAATCGACAGAGCCTTCTATACCCAAGCCGCATTCGAGGCCAGCGGAGACTTCGGCGACGTCATCTTTAAAACGCTTTAAGCTGGAGACCCGAGAGTCGCCAATAACTTTATTTTGGCGCAATATTTTGACTTTGGCATCCCTCCATATCTTTCCTTCCATAACATAAACTCCGGCTATTTTCCCTAGCTTACTGCTGGGGAAGACAGCCCTTATTTCAGCGCGCCCGCCGAGTACTTCAGCGTAAGTAGGCTCAAGCATCCCCTTCAGTGTTCTGTCCATGTCTTCTATTAGCTTGTAGATTACATCATAGTTTTGGATGCCCACCGCTTCCACATTAGCTAGCTGTGTTGCTCCAGGCGTGCTAAGAGTGTTAAAACCGATGATAATGCCTTTTGAAGCTGAGGCCAAAAGCACATCACTCTCGGTGATGCTCCCGCTAGCAGCATGGATGACTCTCGCCTTTGCCTTCTCCGTGCCCATCCTTTCTATAGAAGTTTTTATGGGTTCAATGCTGCCCTCGACATCTGTCTTCAAAACTACGTTTAGTTCTTTTATTTGGCCGTCACTTATTTGGCTGGAAAGAGCACTTAAACTTAGGGTAGGACGTGGCCTAGGATATTTCTGTTTTTCAACAATGCTTCGTGCTTCATGCTCATCGGGAAGCACTATAAAAAGGTCTCCCGATTTTGCCACCTCATTTAAGCCGAGGACTTTCACTGGAGTGGACGGTTCAGCTTTGTGAACTTGCTTTCCTTTATCATCAAACATGGCTTTTATTTTTCCCCAAGCACCACCAGCTACTACGACATCGCCTCGTCTAAGGGTACCCTTCTGGACAAGAAAGGTAGCTAAAGGACCTTTAGTCTTGTCCAGCTTAGCCTCAATAACTACCCCTTCCGCGGCGCTATCAGGATCAGCCTTCAGTTCTAATATGTCAGCAACCAAGAATAGGGTTTCTAATAAATCCGATATTCCTTGTCCTTGTTTGGCTGATATGGGTACACAAACAGTATCGCCACCCCACTCCTCAACAACCAAACCCAAATCGGTAAGCTGCTGTTTTACACGTTCGGGATTAGCATCAGGTTTATCAATCTTATTGATGGCCACCATTATGGGCACCTTGGCAGCCTTGGCGTGGTCTATAGCTTCCACAGTTTGGGGCATAACACCGTCATCAGCGGCAACCACCAAAATTACAATATCAGTTGCTTGGGCCCCTCGGGCTCTCATAACAGTGAAAGCCTCGTGTCCCGGTGTATCCAAAAAGGTGATTTTGCGTCCATCCACTAAGGCCTGGTAGGCACCAATATGTTGGGTAATTGCTCCTGCCTCTTGAGCAGTTACATTAGTCTTTCTGATGACATCAAGGAGGGTAGTTTTACCATGGTCAACATGTCCCATGACAGTAACCACTGGAGGGCGCACCGATAGTTTCCCTTTTCCTCTGCCCTTTCGGGGGGGCAAAGCTTTTTGCTCTTTTGGTGCTTTAGCTATATAGCCAAAGTCTGCAGCTGTTATGCTTGCAGTATCAAAGTCGAGGGTCTGGTTAATATTGGCCATGATGCCTTTGCGCATGAGCTGTTTAATTACCTTTACAGGCTCTACTTTTAATATGTCGGCTAGCTGCTTTACAGTTATGGAAGGCGGAAGCTCAACTTTGGGGAGATCTTCCTGCAATCCCGGTCTGTTATCATCCAAATTTAGCTTTCCTCCAGCAAGTTATGGATATATTCAGTTAAAGTTCGGCGATTGTCAGCACTAAGCTTTGTGCGCAAGGCATATTCTAAACGATTTTTCTTCAGCGCCGATTCCCAACAAACTTTGTTAGAGCATAAGTAAGCGCCCCTGCCCGGCTTCTTTCCAGATATATCTACCTCAGCAACTCCGTTCTCAGTACGCACTAAGCGAATTAAGGCTCTCTTTTCCTTAATCTGTTGACAAGCTATACAAGTACGCTGAGGTAGATGCTTACTCTTCGATCTCATCATCCGCAAAATGGTCATCTTGCTTTTTATACTTTATCGCCTTTCCTTTTCTTTTACCTTTAACTCCATTTTTTTCCTTGTCTGGTATTTCCGCTTTTGACGCCCTCACTAAAATGTCTTCAGCAAAGCGGATCTGCTTTTCTTCGGGCTTTTCAGGTGGAGCTTCGGGAATGCTTGGAAATTCAACTGTCTCTTCTACTCCAACCTCCTCAGCTAGCTCTGCTTCAAGTGGCTCCTCTTCTATAACTTCGGGGGAAATGGCTTCCGCTGCTGGTTCTGGCTCTTGTGTAACGGCCCTTTCCGCCTCCATAGCAGAGACGCTCTTGATATCGATTCGCCAACCTGTCAGTTTCGCTGCTAACCTGGCGTTCTGTCCCTCTTTGCCTATAGCCAAAGAAAGTTGCTTATCAGGGACAACCACAATAGCTGAGTTTCTTTCCTCATCGATTTTGATGTTTGCTACTTGAGCTGGGCTAAGGGCGTTAGAGATAAATACCGCAGGATCGGCATGCCACTGGATTACATCTATTTTTTCGCCATTTAGTTCATTGATGATGCTTTGGAGTCTTATGCCCCGAGGGCCAAGACAGCAACCTACAGGGTCAACGTTTTCTTGAGTAGTTGCCACTGCCACTTTACTTCGATGTCCAGCTTCGCGAGCTATGGCTTTTAACTCCACAATCCCATTGTGAATTTCGGGGATTTCGAGCTCAAAGAGTCCACGTAGTAGGTTGGGATGAGAGCGCGAAACTATTATTTGGGGCTCTTTGACCCCCTGGACTATCTCAAGAAGATAAAATTTAAGTCGTTGCCCTCTATAATAATGTTCATTAGGAACCTGTTCATTCACTGGAAGCATCACCTCTGTTTTATTCAGTCTGACATAAATTCGTTTAGGTTCGATGAATTGGATTGCTCCAGTAACAACCTTTCCTTCCCTATCGGTGAACTCCTCATAAATAATGCGGTGTTCTGCCTCTCGCAATCGCTGCAGAACGACCTGTTTTGCTGCTTGAGCAGCGATACGACCAATATTCTTGGGTGTGCATTCTATGTTTACTGCATCACCGACTTGTGCTGTATTACGCAATTTTCGAGCTTCGTCGATGGAGATTTCACGATTTGGATTGGCAACTGACTCAACTATAACCTTTTGAATATAGAAATTGATTTCGCCGGCGTTAGGGTCAACTTTTACCAAAACATCTTGGTCGAGAGCGGATGTGTCTTTTTTATATGCCGAGACCAACGCTGATTCCAAGGCATCTAAGACCACTTCTTTGGGCAAGTTCCTCTCAGCCGAAAGCTGAGTAATCGCAGCCCTAAGCTCTGTTTTCATCTTCTCTTTACTATTTAATTTCTTATATTTAATAAAAAGGTGGGTAACCCCCACCTTTAATTTAAATTCTTTTATTCCAATTTAGCATATTTGGGTGAAAAATGCAAAAGTTTGCTTAGATAGCCCATAATGGACAATCAATCGATTGAGGAGGAGATATATTAGCTTTGAAAGGTGTGAGAAGTTTATCTCCACTACCTGGCGACAAAATAATGAAATATTATAAAAACTAGGCTATGTGCGGAAGGAGATTGAGAATTTACGACGGGAAGATGTAATATGTTAAAGGAGTTAGATTATGGCAGAGGAATGTATTTTTTGTCGAATTGTTGCTGGTGAGGTGCCTAGCGACATAGTCTATCAAGATGAAGATTTTCTGGCCTTTAGGGATATCTCGCCTCAAGCACCTACACACTTACTCGTTATACCTAAAACTCATATTACATCTTCGGCCGAACTTGCTGAGGGACAGCAAGGGCTTGTCGGGCGCCTTATAATCATAGCTAAGAATCTGGCTGAGAAAGAGGGCGTAGCCGAGAAGGGTTATCGTCTAGTGATAAATTGTGGCCCTGATGGGGGACAAGTGGTGCCTCACCTTCACCTTCACATTATTGGCGGCAGGAAACTGGACGATATACTCGGCTAAAGATTATAAAGACCTCAGCTTGGCTATTAATTCCTCTACAGCTTCATCTGGGGTGGATGCTCCAGCAGTAATACCGATGTGGTGCTTACCCGCGAGCCAGGAATTGTCGACTTCCTCTGCCGTTTCTACTAAATGAGTTTCCACCAAGGAAGAACATATTTCAACAAGGTGTCTGGCATTGGCGCTATTACTTCCGCCTATCACTATCATGAGTTGACTCCTGCGAGCTAATCTTATGGCAGCCTCTTGTTGACCCTGTGTTACTTTACATAAAGTATTGACGAAGTGTATTTCCTCAATATTAGGCCCAATCATACCCATAAGCTGTCTGGTAAATTCAGTAAAGGCAGATTGGGTTTGGGTTGTCTGGGAGATAATGCCCAGGCATGGTGGTGATTTTCCCGACCTAGTTATTTGCTTAACGGTGAGGGCAGCTATACCTTTGTCCCCTGTCCAGCCTAGTAGTCCTTTGACCTCGGAGTGCTCTGCTTCCCCAAATATGATGACGTCGAAACCAGCCTCGGCTAATTCTTTGGCTGTGCTTTGGGCTTTGCGGACTATGGGACAAGTGGTGTCAATGATATGAATGTGGCGGGCTCTGATCTCAGATAATATTGCTGGACTTGTACCATGAGTGGTGATAGCCAGGATTCTGCCTTGTGCTTGGTCGAGATGATTTATCGGCTTTATTCCGAGATTAGCTAATGCTTCCACTAGCAGGCGATTGTGTGCTAAAGGTCCCAGTGTTTCTATTTCTCCATATTTGTTAGCTGTCTCCTTCAACAGCTTGATGGCCCGTTTGACGCCAAAGCATAAGCCCAGCTTGTCAGCCTTCTCAATCTTCATGTTTTTTATAGGCGCCTTGATATGCGGGTGGCAAAAGAGCAGCGATTTCTCTCATTAGTTGTGTGGTCAATAATTGCATTTGAGACTTGCGCATCCTGCTGTAGTTTGGAGGTAGCTTAAATGGCTTGCCGATGTTTACAACTATGCCAGGGCGCTTCCATAGCCAACTTATGCCCTTAATCTTGTCTGTGCCGACGATGCCGACAGGGATAACGGGGACATTTGTTTTTGAGGCTATAACTGCGGAGCCTGGTTTGCCTTTTCTGAGTTTGCCGTCGCGACTTCTGCCGCCCTCTGGAAACATTCCCAGGATTAGTCCCCTTTCCAATGCATATCTGGCGCTCTTAAGCATCTTTTGTTTATCAATAACCTTCCCTCCACGGCGTATGGAAAGGGTTCCAGCCCAGCGAAGCCACGGTCTCAAAAAGGGGGAACGAAAGAGTTCCTCTTTTGCCATGAAATTAATCCATCGCGGAAAGCTAAACAAAAGGAAAAACGGGTCGAAGAGATTAACATGATTGGCTATCAAAATAAGCGGACCAGTTAATGGTATATTTTCTCTTCCTTTAACTTTCCAGGAGAAAAGAATATGGAACACCGGTTTGCATATTCTGGATATAATTAAGAGAATCTTTTGAGAGAGGGTCATGGATTTACCGCCAAAGCGTATATTTTATCTACAACTTGCTCCAGGGTAAAGTTTTCTGTATCTATGATTATGGCATCCTCAGCGGGTTTAAGCGGAGATATGGTTCTATGGATATCCATCTCATCTCGCTTCTTTAAATCGGCGAGGACGATTCCCAAGCTCGAATTCTCTCCTCGTTCTAATAGTTCTTTGTAACGGCGCCTGGCTCTCTCTTCGGTGGAAGCAGTAAGGAAAATCTTTAATTCCGCCCAGGGCAAAACTACCGTGCTAATGTCTCTGCCTGCCATCACTACCTTTCCGCGATGGGCTAATCGGCGTTGTTCCAATACCATTGCCTGGCGTACTATCGCTACTTTTGCTATTAGAGGAACCAGTTCCTCTATTTCAGGGCAGAGCAAATTAGATGAGACGTCTTCGCCATCAACAAGGAATGAAAGGTTCCCTTCTTTCGAGGGAACGAAATCCAATTTAGTGGTATTGGCCAATTGACAAAGCTTCTGTTCGTCCTCTGTGGAGATACCTGATTTGAGAACCTTCCAGGTAAACGCTCGATACATCATCCCTGTATCGAAGAAAACATAGCCCAATCTTCTTGCTAGCAGTGAGCCTACACTACTCTTGCCGACTGCCACAGGACCATCTATAGCAATTAGTTGTGGTTTCAAATTTCCCTCCATAATATCATTCTAAGCCACGCTGTCAAGCTTTTAAGTCTGAACTCAATGTCGCTTAATAGAGGTACCATAGATTAGCAGATTTTAGTGGTAACTTTGTGGCTCAAAGATTTGCCTTAGTTGCGAATTCCGTTTAAAATAACTTTTTTTATAAGGAAATTGATTTGTGAGGAGGAATTTATATGGGCACGGGTGCTGACCGGTTGAAGGAACTGAGAGACAGAGAAAGAAAAATAAAAGCCTTGGGAGGTCCAGAGCGGGTAGAAAAGCAGCACAAATCGGGGAAATTAACTGCTCGGGAAAGACTCGACCTGCTTTTTGACCCTGGCAGCTTTCACGAGCTTGATTTGTTTGTTCAGCATCGAGCCACGCTCTTTGACATGGATAAGGTTGTCGTCCCCGCAGAAGGAGTCATTACGGGATATGGGACGGTGAATGGTCGTTCTGTATGTGCTTTTTCCCAGGACTTTACCTCCATGGGAGGGACACTGGGTGAGATGCATGCTAAAAAGATATGCAAGGTAATGGATTTAGCCATGAAGTGTGGTGTTCCCATAGTAGGCTTTAATGACTCTGGAGGGGCTCGGATTCAGGAAGGTGTTGATGCCCTTTCAGGCTATGGGCAGATATTTTTCCGGAATTCCGCAGCCTCGGGGGTTATTCCCCAGCTCTCGGCAATTATGGGGCCTACTGCTGGGGGGGCAGTCTATTCACCTGCCATGACAGATTGGGTATTCATGACGAAGGGAACAAGCTACATGCATATCACCGGCCCGGCGGTTATCAAGCAGGTTATGGGTGAGGAGGTTACCTCTGAGGAGCTGGGTGGTGCTATGACTCATGCCGCTAAAAGCGGTGTATGCCATTTTGTCTGTGATAGTGATGCCCAGGCTATCGAACTCATTAAAAAACTCCTGAGTTACCTTCCCTCAAATAATAAGGAAGATCCCCCTTTAATTAAGCCCACTGATGACCCAAACCGTGTTGATCCAGCCCTTGGCAGCATCATACCAGATGAGCCTAGCAAGGTCTATGATATGAGGGGTGTTATCCGGTCCATTGTGGATAACGGTGAGATACTTGAGCCCCATTATCACTATGCTCGAAACGCCATTATTTGCTTTGCCAGACTTAATGGTAGAACAGTGGGCGTTATCGCTAATCAACCGATGCATCTTGCCGGGTGTCTCGATGTTAATGCCTCGGATAAAATCACCCGATTTATTAGGTTCTGTGATGCTTTCAAAATCTCCTTGCTTACCATTGCCGATGTCCCTGGTTACTTACCAGGGAAAGAGCAGGAATGGCAGGGAATAATAAGACACGGAGCTAAGGTTTTGTGGGCTTACTCCGAGGCTACGGTTCCTAAGATCACCTTAATTATTCGCAAGGACTATGGAGGCTCATATCTGGCCATGTGTAGTAAGGATTTAGGCGCTGATTTTGTTTTCGCCTGGCCTACAGCGGAGATTGCGGTGATGGGTGCTGAAGGGGCTACACCGGTTATATTCCGTAAGGAGATAGAGGCTGCGCCGGATCCTGAAGCAAAGGAGCAAGAAAAGATTCAGGAATATCGTGACCTACTATACAATCCTTACATTGCTGCCTCGCGGGGATACGTTGACGAGGTTATTTCCCCGCAGGAGAGTCGTCCCAAGATAATCAAGACCTTGGAACTTATCTCTACTAAACGAGAGACAAGACCCCCGAAGAAACATGGAAATATTCCTGTGTAAAGAAGTTTAATCAGAGGCGCAATTGAAAAACAAAAAAGGAACGATAGCTGCCATTACTGCTGCTGTGGCTGCTTATATGGAAGAAGAAAAAAAGGCTCTGAGGCCGGCAATGCTTCAGCAAAGGCCATTAATGGTCTCGGGCTCGTGGGGTAGTTCTGGGCATGAGGAGATAATGCGAATACTCTGGCAGCGAGGAATTGTTGCTAAAGTGATGACATTTGGCTGTTATCCTGAGCTGAAGCTCTAAGCGAGGCGAAGAGACTAGCAAAGGGTCTGGATTCTTCGCCCCGACAGGTCGGGGCTCAGGATGACAAGAAGCGAAGGACTCGTAATGAGGGAAAGGAGTAATTTATGAACGAACTAGGGAAAGGCTCAATTTTAGCCAAAGACTTAACCACCGATAAGGTTAAGACGAGGCCGAAGGCTAAGAACCCGGTCAAAATTTGTGACACCACCTTCCGTGACGGACATCAATGCACATTGGCTACCAGGATGCGAACTGAGGATATGGAGTGGATGGCACCTGAAATGAATCAATGTGGCTTCTACTCCATGGAAGTCTGGGGTGGGGCAACATTTGACGTGCCCCACCGTTTCTTGGGTGAAGACCCCTGGGACAGACCTCGCAAATTAAAGAAACTCATGCCCGATACTCAGCTACAGATGCTTTTACGGGGACAAAATTTGGTAGCCTATCGAAACCATCCCGATGATCTGGTTGATGCCTTTGTGGAACAAGCGGCTGAAGTGGGCATTGATATTTTCCGTGTTTTCGATGCTGTAAATGACGAGCGCAATCATGAACGTGCTGCCAAAGCAATTAAAAAGGCGGGCAAACACTATCAAGGAGCTATATGTTATTCACTAACTCAGCCAAGGATGGGTGGGCCGGTCTATAATTTGGAATACTATGTTAAGAAAGCTCTTGTCCTCCAAGACATGGGTGCTGACTCCATTTGTATTAAGGATCAAGCTGGGCTTATTTCTCCCTATGATGCCTATGAACTGGTCAAAGCTCTTAAACAAAACTTGAAGGTCCCTGTTGAGTTGCACACTCACTACACCAGTGGGCAAGGTTCTATGTCTTTGTTAAAAGCCATTGAGGTTGGGGTTGATATCATTGACACTGCTTTATCTCCCTTCGCCTTGCGCTCCTCACAACCGGCTATCGAGCCTTTGGTGGTTGCTCTATATGGCACAGACAGAGATACGGGGCTTGACATTGAACAACTATTCAAGTGTGCCCAGATGCTGGAGCAAATCGCCCCTAAATACAGAGATTTCCTGGATACATCGGCAATGTCGGTCATCGATACCGGAGTACTGTTGCACCAAATTCCTGGTGGCATGACCACGAACCTTGTGGCACAGCTGAAGCAGGCCAATGCTCTGGACAAGCTGGATGAAGTGCGAGCGGAAACTGCTAAGACCAGAGCAGAACTTGGTTATCCCCCCTTGGTTACACCTACAAGCCAGATCGTTGGTGTTCAGGCGGTGCAGAATGTCCTGGTTGAGCGCTATAAGATGATTCCAAAGGAAACCAAGGATTATTGCTGGGGGCTTTACGGTAAGTCGCCAGCGCCAATCAATAAGAAAATCCAGCAAATGGTGCTCAAGGGCTACGAGAGAGGTGAAGAGCCAATCGAGTGCCGTGCTGCTGATATGCTGGAGCCAGAACTAGAAAAAGCTAGGAAGGAGTCTAAAGAATTTGCCAAAAATATTCAGGATGTGATTACCTATGCTCTTTACCCTACTACCGGTGCTCGCTTCTTGAAACATAAATATGGCATAGATAAAACTATTCCTGATGATTGGAAACCTCCCCGCGCTCCTAAGACCCTTGAGGAGGTGAAAAAAGAGGATGAGCTTATCGCCAAAGCTAAAGCTGGCAAGCTGTCGGAAAAGCCGGAAAAGGTGGTGCCTGAAAAGGGGCCCGGTGTAAGAACATTCAATGTTTTTGTTGAGGGTGAATACTATGAAGTGGATGTGGAGGCTGTGGGGGGTTCTCCAGCTGTCACTGTTTCCCCGCGTGCCAGTGCTGTTGCTCCTTCACCTACACCATCTACAACTATAAAAGCACCCCCAAAGGCAGAGGAAAAGAAAGCGCCACCTGCTGCAGTTGCTGAAGGGACAAAGGTACTCGCCCCCATGCCCGGTATGGTTATCCGCTATCTGGTTAGTGTAGATGATAAGGTAAAGACTGGTGATACGCTGCTCATCCTGGAGGCAATGAAGATGCAAAATAATATTTCAGCACCCGTTGATGGAGTGGTTAAGGCAATTAGCTTCGGATCCGGAGATTCAGTGAACAAGGGTGATGTCTTAGCTGTTATTGCTTGAGTTCCTCCTCATATTTGAAGGGGCAATATAAAGGGAATCAATAATGAAGTAAGTACAATGCACAGCAAGGTTTCTATAATTGGTGCGGGAAATGTCGGTGCTACTTGTGCTTGTAGGATTGCTGAAAATGGATATGCGGACATTGTGTTGCTAGACGTAATTGAAGGGCTTCCTCAGGGCAAGGGACTGGATATGCTGGAAGCCACCCCCATAATCGATTCGGACGTTAAGATTATGGGAACTAATGACTATAAAGAAACTGCCAATTCAGATATTGTGGTCATTACCTCGGGTGTACCGCGTAAACCTGGGATGAGCCGGGATGAGCTGGTGCTCACCAACATGAAGATAGTCCAGGAGGTCACCGAGAAAGTTGTCCAGTATTCACCTAACTGCATAATTATCGTGGTGACCAATCCTTTGGATGCCATGACTCAGTTAGCTCTTCATATAAGTAAGTTCCCCCGGAATAGAGTAGTTGGACAGTCTGGCATTCTCGACAGTGCCAGGTTTCGGACTTTCATCGCTCAAGAGCTCGATGTCTCAGTAAAGGATGTATCCACCTGTGTTTTGGGCGGGCATGCTGATACGATGGTGCCAATCACCAGACTTTGTACGGTCGGCGGTGTTCCTATTACCGAACTTCTGCCTAAAGAGAAGATTGATAGTCTGGTGGAGCGCACAATTAAGGGCGGAGGTGAAGTAGTGAGCTTGCTTAAAACGAGCAGTGCCTTTTATGCCCCAGCGGCGGCCACAGCTCAAATGGTGGACGCCATAATTCTGGATAAAAAGGAGATATTACCCTGCGCTGTCTACTTAGGAGGAGAATATGGCATCAGTGGAGTGGTTGTAGGGGTTCCTGTTAAATTGGGCAAAAACGGCATTGAGCAGATAATAGAGCTCGAGTTGACTCCTGAAGAAGATGCAGCACTGAAGAAATCAGCCGATGCCGTGCGAGAGCTAGTCA
>Ga0209635_10003946_pt1 | contig 11618 bp, 8 predicted proteins | sample DeeMarSWOR230_32_FD_187463 | JGI IMG/M metagenome (GOLD analysis project Ga0209635, IMG submission 187463) | Marine sediment microbial communities from White Oak River estuary, North Carolina - WOR-2-30_32 (SPAdes) (version 2) | ecosystem: Environmental > Aquatic > Marine > Intertidal zone >...
CACATCAAGCCTTCTCCTTATCAAAAGGGTTTGGTCATCTTCGTCCATGAATGCCGAAGTACTAAAACTAGACTTGCTTAATCCTGCCAGAATCCAGGCATCCTGCGCGGAACCATTTCTTATCTCCCAGCTTAATTCAAGTGTCGTGTCAGTCATATCCAGCTTAGTGATGGTGATTGCGGGGGCACCAGCCTTTTTCTTGACAGCTGAATCCAGCTCGGGCTGTGCCTGTATCCGCGTTGCCAGCAGAACGCAGAGGGACAACGCCATAATCATAATTGCATATCTGTACATATGTCATCCTTTCAGCTTAATCCATCAGGACTCCTCTACAGGGGTACAGAGCAAGGAGCGTGTCAACAGCAAGACACTGGTCCTCAATTTTCTATCTTGATAAACATATCGCCGGGCTGTGTTTGCCGGCCATTGACGAAATCTTTGAAGTCCATAAGTGGCGAGCCTGCCGGCTTGATTTTTGTAATCTTCAGGGCGTTTTTGCCGCAGATTATATTTAGATTTTCATCGAGCGTTCCAGCCGAAAGGGAAGCGGGGTTTGAAGTCTCGACTACTTCGGCCATTGCGATGGTTGCGCGTATAGATTTGTTGGTTTTTTTAGAGGCATAAATCGCCGAAGCACCAGGCCAGGGCCAAAAGCCAAGTATTTTTCTGCGAAGCGACTCAGCCGAATCATTAAAGTCCAGGAAACCGTCGGATTTCTTCAGCTTAGGTGCGAGGGTGGCTTTGGAATGGTCCTGCTCGGTATAGGTGGCTGTACCGTCGGCTATTTTGGTGATTGTTTCCAATAATAACGGTGCTGCCATTTGTGCCAATCTGTCGTGCAACTGTCCGGCTGTTTCATCATGACCGATATCGGTTTCTGATTGTGCTAAGACTTTGCCGGCGTCCATTTTTTCAGCGAGGGTGATTATGCTGATACCGGTTTTGGTTTCGCCGTTGATTATCGCCCAGTTTATCGGTGCGGCCCCGCGATATTTCGGAAGCAAAGAGGCGTGGACATTTATAGCCCCCGTGCTTTCTTGCGAAAGCAAGAATGGGGGTAAATTTATCAACTCATTACCGATTTTTTGGCCGAACGCAATTACCACAATCAAATCCGGTTCATAGCGAGCTATCTTTTCGATGACTTGCGGTGCGTTTACGTCTTCCGTTTCAATAAAAGGTACCGAATGAGTATTTGCCCAGTGAGCTACCGGTGTCGGCTTTGGCTTTCTACCTCTGCCAGCCTGGTGCGGAGGTTGGGTCACGACAAACGCCAGAGTATGGTCCGACTGGTTCAAAGCGTTCAGGCATTCAATGCCAAATTCGCCGCTGCCGAGATATACAATTCTCATAACTCGATTCTTGATTCTCAATACTCAATCCCCGTAGTGGTTAAACGATTACCAATTACCAGTTAATACTCATCAATTAACTACTTGCCATTTCCACGAGTATCCAGCATCGAGCATTCGGCATTCTTTCTTGAATTTTTATTTGTTATTTTTTGTTTTTGTTTCTTGCAATGCTTTGAGCTGTCTTCGATGTGCAATTCTGGCGGTCTGGGCCATACGATTGACGATAGTCATTCCTTCGATGTGGTCGAACTCGTGTTGCAGAGCTCTTGCGTATAGCCCTTCGGCTTCTTCGGTAAACTCATTGCCGTCAAGGTCGGTGGCGGTAACTTTGCATTTTTTATATCTTCGAATTTTCGTATAGATACCCGGTACCGACAGGCATCCTTCGTCTATTGAGCCAAGCTCTCCGGTTGGCGTAACGGTTGGATTTATATATACTTTGAGCTTGTTTCTGGTTCCATCGAGCGATATGATAAAAAGCCGCAGCGATACTCCCGCCTGCGGTGCTGCCAGGCCGATACCTTTGTTTTTCAGCATAATATCGGTCATTTTTTCCACGAGCCGACGAATATTATCATCGATTTTTTCAATCGGCTTTGCGCGACTGACCAAAACCTCAGCCGGATAATGCGTGATTCGACATTTTTCAATATCAATATCTGCCACCTGTTTGTTCCTTTTGCTGACCTTATCTATATTTTGGATATAAAGTAGCTAAACGAAGCGTTTTTCTTTGTGGCTATTTGTAAGGAAAATCTCTTCAGAATTTCCATCATAAAATCAATCCTTACATCGAATTTTTCGGGGATTAAGGTGTTGAATTGTTCTTTAGTAAGATTATCCGTGTTATTAGAGGTTGGGATCCCAAGGTCGTTGCAGCATTCGTCATCTAAGCCAGCAAGATACCATCTTTCTATTTCCCTTATTACAACTATGATGTTAGTTAGGTCAATTATTTCTCCGTACTCTTCTTTTATATTTCTCTTTTTTGCAGTTACACAGGGCAGATCGTTAACATCTCCCAAGAAGAAATAGTCAGAATTCATTGCTTGGATAGATTTGAGAAAGTTTCTGATTCTTCTGCGCGGCTCTTGAGCGTGTTGCCATGTTTGGACAAAATCGTATTTGTTCTCAAATATAGGTTTTATTGTTTCGAAAAATCTTTCCTCATCGTTGCCTTCAATAAGAATCCACAGCCGCTTATACGCCATTTGTCATACCGCCAGTAAATCTTGAACATATAGTTCATCAAGACCCAATTCATTTTCGAGGAATATCTTCACTTCTTTTTTTTCACTCGGTTTGGAAATGTTAGAAAATCCATCCTTGTCCCGAGAAACAAGGAGTAAATGCTCCAGACCAGTGTGTTTAACCACTTCAGGGCTGTGAGTAGTTACAATTATCTGTTTGTTCCTCGATGCATCCTTCATCATATCTATTATCTTGGAAATAAGATGAGGGTGAATATTTCTTTCTGGTTCCTCTACAATGATAATGTCTTTTTCCTCAAAATAGAGAGCAATTAACAATGCGGTAATATTTATAGTTCCATCAGATAACAGATAGGCACGTAGATAATCATCCTTATAATAGTTTTCTCGTAGTTTTATGAGTAAGGATCTTTCCGCGAATTTTTCTGCGTCAATGTCGTCGAAGAAAGGTAGCAAGTCTTTCATCAAGTTACAAAATTTCCTTTTTTTGTCTTTATCCTCGATTAATTTGTTTAGAACAAGGGCCAAGTTCTGCCCATCCTCCGCTAATTCTGACTTGCCAGTAATTTGAGCCGGATTCTTGGCTATGTGTGGGTCGATATCATATATTGCGATGTCTTTGAAAAGGGTCTCCCAAGGCGGGATGATAGAGTATGGTGCCTGGATAAGTAGAGTATCAGTTGGCAGTTCACCCCTGGGCAACTTTGCGAAAAAAGATAGAGGAGGCATTATCCTATCTTTTTCTAGACGCTCTGCAATTTCGGGCGGGTCGAAGTAGAACTCTGGTTTACCTTTAACATTACGAATTATCAGTTCTCCTTGGTCAAGTACTTCGGTTTCCTCAAACAATCCCTTCTCTGTTTCTTCCAGCATTGCAATTTTGAATTTCTGCGTTAACTCGTCGTTGGCTATCTTAAAAGTGTTCTGTGTTTCCTCAAAGCTAAGGGCGAATTGGTAAGTTAGATCGTATATTTGAATGGCTTGAGAAGGCCTCCCCCATGCCATCGCCGTATCCAATTGGATTTGGATTGTGAAATCAGAAGCAGGCCCAATTTTTAGATTGCGGAGCGATTCTATGCCCGCATTCATCGAAATTGCGTCATTTAATCTGTCTTCTTTTTCTATGTCTCGCAAAAACCTGAAAATTTGCGTAAAATTTGATTTCCCAGATGCATTAGCGCCAATTACAACGTTAAAATTAGCAAGTTCAAGGTTCAATTCCTTGAAACTCTTGAAGTTGGATACTTTTATTCTTTTGATCGCCATGGTTTGATTTCCTGCTAAACAAATGTCTTAAACCTTTTTACACTGACCAGTATAACAAAATGATCTATTGGTGGTAGTGGTTTTACTCGATATTCTTGCAATTTGCTATGTTTCGTCGAATTCATCGCCAGTGAAGATATTGCCGAGATAATGTTTTTTAACAGTCTCGTTGCGGACGAGCTCGGCGGGGGAGCCGGCTCCTATCACTTTGCCGTGGTCGATTATATAGGCCTTATCGACCACTTCAAGCGTCCTTTCGACATTATGGTCGGTGATGAGGATGCTTACGCCGGAGGCAACGAGCTGGCGGATGTCGTACTGCAAATCCTCAACAGTAATAGGGTCCACGCCACTAAACGGTTCGTCCAAAAGAATCAATGAAGGGTCGGTTACCATAGCACGGGCGATTTCAAGTTTTCTTCGCTCACCGCCAGAGAGGAATCTGCCCTGGCTGTCGACCACCTCGCTTAATCCGAAGCGCTCAATGAGCATATCAGCCCTGCGGGCACGCTCGGCTCTGGTGATAGACATCGTTTCGAGAATGGCATAAAGATTGTCGCGGACACTTAGCCGCTGAAAGATACTGGGCTCCTGTGAAAGATAACCAATACCCAGGCGGGCGCGTTTGTACATCTGCAGCTTTGTAATGTCCCGGCCTTCAAAGATGACCGAGCCTCTATTGGGTGTAATCATACCCATAATCATTCTAAAGGTAGTTGTTTTGCCGGCTCCGTTGCGGCCCAGAAGCCCGACAATGCTGCGTTGTTCGATCGTGATGGATACTTCGTTAACGACAACCCGGCCGGAATACTTCTTTACCAAGTCCTGAGTTTCAAGAAGAGTCATACCTATCATATTCTTATCTCACGTCCGCCAGATAGAAGCCCAACTGTGGCGGATTATGTATCGTATTTTCGGCATTATACACAATTTAGAACAAGACACAAGACTCAAGACACAAGACTCAAGACGCAAGACACGAGACCCAAGACTCAATGTCTGAAATCTTTAGTCTTCGGCCATTCGAGAAAAGCGAATAAATATTCTGGCATTTTTGCGATATTTCTGTTATTAAATAGTTTTTTGTGTAAGAAAAAAGTTGTGTTTGTTTACTTAAGGGGCCTCCGCCTTCGCGGGGGCAAGCGTGTATGTTTGCAGTTCTAAGTGATATACATTCAAACCTTGAAGCTTTAACTACGGTTCTGGCAGATATTGAGAGGCGTGGCATAAAGACGATTTATTGCCTGGGCGACGTGGTCGGCTATGGGCCAAATCCCAGAGAATGCCTTGATCTGATTATAGAAAAGGCTAAGTGGTGCGTACTGGGCAACCACGATTATGCTGTTTTTTATGAGCCGACAAATTTCAACTACGGAGCGGAGCAGGCAAGCTTCTGGACGCGCGAAGTTTTGGAATCAGAAGAAGAAAAACAACCCCGCGACAGGCGCTGGAGCTTTTTGGGCGAGCTGCCGATGCGGCAGACGCTCAAAACCGAGCCGGGGTCCAATACGCCGATAATAGATTTTGTTCACGCTTCGCCCAGAAGGCCGGTTAACGAATATATCTTTCCCGACGATGTTTACACGAATCCGGTAAAGGTTCGGCTGCTGTTCGAGCGTGTTAAGCACATCTGCTTTGTGGGCCATACGCATATGCCCGGTGTATTTCTTAATGAGCCGGACTTCTATCTGCCGGGCGAGCTTGGCAATACCTATCCGATTATCGACGAAGAGAAGGCAATTATAAATATCGGCTCTGTCGGACAACCCAGAGACAAGGACAACCGGGCAAGCTATGTATATGTGAATGAAAACAAGGTGCATTTTGTGCGATTGGAATACGATTTTGAAACTACTATGAAAAAGATAACAGCAATCGAACAGTTAGATAATTTCCACGCAGAGCGGCTGCGGGACGGAAGATGACCTCGTTTGTCAGTACTCGATGCTCGATACTCGTAACGAGGTATAAGATGCAGGATACAAGATTATGAGAATTGCTTTGACCTTGGTTGTAGTCGGCTTTTGTTTGTGGTGCGGCTGGCTTGTCATCGAGTCCGGACTGTTTGAGGGCTCCCAGACGCAAGATGCCGCGTTTGGTGTCGCTGAGAATTCATCCCAAGCCGGACAAGTCTGTATCCTGCTGCAGAAGACTACAAGTAATGAAAAGAGCGGTGCCGCGAATGCCCCTACCAAGGAAGTGGCCCAAGTTGGAGCGGCTACATCTATCACTTTCGGTGCCGATAACGCACCAGTTAAAAGCGTTACGCTCGGCTCAGTGGACCCTAAGAGCGGTTTTAAATTCCAGTTGGAGTTAAGCTCAAAGGGCGCCGCCATCAGAAGAGCGATCTTTAGCGAATTCAATGATCGTGATTATAAAGATCCCCAGCCGTTGGTAATTATTTCGCCCGTGCAAAAAATAGGTGGCAGCGAAGTATTAGCGATGGCTAATAAGGAGTTTATACTTGTTGAGCATCAACTGCAGTTGCGTTTGCAAGATTTGCACTGGAAGAGTTTCGACAAAGAAACCGCTGGGGATGGTTCCCAAATAGCGCGCTTCGAAGCGGTTATTAAGATTGAAGGCACGAATGAGCCGGTTGTAAAACTGATTAAGACCTACAGGGTCGTCCGCGGCAGCTATCTTCTGGATTGCAATATAGCAGTTGAAAATCTATCGGCCGGTGAGCAAACGGTGAGTTTCAATTTGACAGGGCCGGTTGGCATTGGGAAGGAGGCCGTTAGGAACGATATGAGAAATGTCGTTGCGGGTTTCCTGACGAAGGATAACGATGGAAAAATTATCTCATCCCGGAAAGATCTGCTGGTTGGGTTTCCTATGAATATTTTCAGGAACGACGTGGGTTTAAGAGATACTACACGCGCATACGAAAAAGCACTCCAGATAGGGGACCAAGCTGAAATCAAGAGGGCGAAAAGGGATTTGCAGATAGGGCGCAATCTTCCTCGGGCCCAACAAGAAGCTCATTTTTTGTGGGCGGCAACGTCGAATAAATACTTCACTGCTATACTAAGGCCTGTGCCGGTTGATGGCGAGTACTGCGATTGGGTAGCAGATAAAACAGGCTGGTACTACAATCCTGATGGAGATAAGCGTGGCGATACAGGTGATGAGACCATCGGAGTGGATTTGAAAATCGGGTCACGCACCGTACCTTTAATTATCCAACCCAATAGTGCTGAAGAATATAACTTTCAGTTGTATCTTGGACCGAAGAGTAGAGACCTTTTTCGTGCAAATGAGCTGTACAAAAAACTCGGTTTTGTCAATACGATCACTTTTATGCCGTGCTGCTGCTGTCCAGCGAGTATTATACGTCCTCTGGCCCTTGGGATATTGGCGATAATGACATGGATGTACGGCTTTATCGGTAATTACGGTGTGGTCATCATTATATTAGTGTTCCTGATGCGTCTTGCTATGCATCCGATTACCAAGAAGAGCCAGGTCTCGATGAGCAGAATGAGTAAGCTTGCCCCGAAGACCGAGGAGATAAAGAAAAAATATGCCAACAACAAAGCTGAAATGAACAAACAATTGATGGCTCTTTATAAAGAGCAGGGTGCTTCACCGATTATGGGTTTTCTGCCGATGATGGTGCAGATGCCTATTTGGATTGCTTTGTGGAGTGCAGTATCGGTCGGTATTGAACTGCGCGGTAAGCCGTTTTTGCCTTTTTGGATTACCGACCTTTCTGTTCCCGATGCTCTATTTAGATTTTCGACGGTAACGTTGCCTTTGTTGGGCTGGAAGATAGAATCATTGAACCTGCTACCGATTTTGATGGGTGTGGCATTTTATCTGCAGCAGAAACTAATGCCATCCCAGGCGACAGCTTCTTCAAGTCCCCAGGCAGCTCAGCAGCAGCAAATGCAGAAAACAATGATGATTATGATGCCGTTGATGTTCCCACTGATGTTATACAAGGCGCCGTCGGGAGTGAATCTGTATATTATGGCAAGCACTTTTGCCGGTGTTATTGAGGGTTACGTTATTAGAAAGCACATCCGCGAAAAAGAAGAAGCCGAATCACGGGGCTTAGTTGCCGCGACGAGTAAAACCGGCGGGAAAGTCAAAAAGAAAAAACCCAAACCGTTTTATAAGATGTAGATGGTGATTGGTAATTAGTAATTGGTTATTGATATGGAATGGGACTTTCGAAGATTTGGAGATATATAAAGCAGCAAGGAAGTATAGGAAAAAGATATATACTTTGGCAAAACAATTGCCCGAATCCGAAAAGTATAATTTAGCGAGTCAAATGCGGCGTGCCGCAGTTTCCTTGACCAATGGTATTGCTGAAGGACATGGCAGATTTCACTAACAGGAAAATATTTAGTTTTTAAGACAGTCAAGAGGGTTGCTTAAGGAGTTAATTGACGACATTAATGTTTGTATAGACGAGAATTATGCTGATTTGAGCTGGTTAGATAATTTGAAAATAGAAGGATATGAGCTATTGAAAAAACTAAATGGCTATATCAAGTATTTGCGCAACTGTAAGCAGGCAGCGATTAATAACCCCTGCTAAACATAACTTGACCACTTGCCAATTACCAGTTACCGGTTACCACTTACCACTTACCAGTTACCAATGTATGAGCTTAAAGACACAATTGTAGCCGTCAGCTCTCCGAGTTCGGGAGCAAGGGTGATTGTTCGCATCACCGGCCCGGCCACAGTTGAAGTCTGTAATCGAATTTTCGCGAACGACACGCGGCAATCCGCCATTTCTGGCGGATCCGGTAACGACACGGGATTTGTCAGCCGACCGGTAAGTGTTAAGCCTGGAACGATGGTCGACGGAAGACAGACGAGGGACGAAAGAGGAGAAACGAGCTTATTAACCGGCAACATTGCAGTCGATGGCGGGCTAAAAGTAGATGCAAAGCTGTATCTGTTTCTGGCTCCACATTCCTATACCGGCGATGACGTTGCCGAGATTCACATTCATACGAACTCTGCTGTTACTGAGGCCTTAATGGACAATTTGCTGGGCAGAGGCCTTCGAATGGCTGGGCCAGGCGAATTTACGTCACGGGCGTATCTGAACGGCAAAATAGATTTGGCCCAGGCCGAGGCCGTAAATGAAATTATCGTCAGCTCCAATAAATTTCAACTGGCTGCTGCTGAGAAATTGTTAGCTGGGCGGTTAGCCAAAACCACCGCAGAAGTGCGCGCGAGTCTGATGGATTGTCTTAGCTTGATCGAAGCAGGACTGGATTTTAGCGGTGAGGATATCGAATTTATTAACCGGCCGGAGGCAGTCGAAAGACTTGTCGAAATAAAAGAAAAGCTTGAGCAATTGCTCTTAGGTAGTATCAGGTACGAGTCGGTAATCGATTTGCCGGCTGTGGGGATTGCCGGAGCTGTCAATGCCGGAAAGAGCAGTCTGCTCAACACCCTGCTCGGTAAGTCCAGAAGTATTGTCTCGCACGAGCGCAAAACGACCAGAGACGTCTTGACCGGTATGCTGACATTGCCTTATTGCAAGGCTGTTTTGTTCGATTGTGCGGGTTTGATTCTCGAACCGGAAAATATTCTCGATGAATTGTCACAGCAGGCGGCAATAGAGGCACTGCGAAATAGTTCTATCGTTATATTCTGTGTGGACATATCAAAAGAAGATTGGGCTGAGGATGTCAAGATATGTGAACTGATAGGGCCAAAGACTATGATACCGGTTGCAACAAAATCTGATTTGCTTGCGGAAGAAATGTTAGTTAATCACCTTGCTGAGCTAAATAAACGTTTTGCGGCTGAATTTTTACCAATTTCCGTAAGAACAAATACGGGTATAGAGCTATTGCGAAACGCGATCGACAAGAAGCTGATCGAGATGGTTCTTGGTACGGATTCGGCACCTTTTTCGGAACAAGTATCGAGTGTTGGCCTTACTGTGCGGCACAGACAGGCCGTCACTGAGGCAATTGAGAACGTCATCGAATCCATCAATGAGTTCAAAGCCGGTAATGATGAGGTTACGGCAATGATGCTACGAGCAACTTACCAGAACATCTCTGATATCGAGCAGCAGCACATAGATGAAGAGATTCTGGATGGGATATTTTCCCGTTTTTGCATAGGCAAATAAGATAGATTAAAAAATTGCTGGCATTTCTGGCAATCAGATCTAAGGCGTTTTGTTAAGTGAGTAGTAAGAGTCTTTTGTCCTTAGTGGCGTCTGCGTGTTCCCAAAAGGACGATATCTTTTAGAGCGTCTTTGCTTTTTGCTGCCATCCACGCTTTTTCGAAGCTTGGTTCCTGGACTATCTGGGCAATTGCGGACAGTGCCTGAAGATGAAAGTGGCGTTCATCTGTGGTTCCTATTATGACAAAAACAGCGTGAACTTTCTGCTGTGATTCGGAAAAAACAATTCCTTCTTTGCAACGTGCTAAAAGGATGTCGAACAGGTGATTTCCCTCGACGATGATGTGAGGTATCGCCAACGTCGGACTTAAGACAGTGCTACTTTGTTTTTCTCTTTCCATCAGCAATTTGGCAAGTTGAGCCGGTTCGGCATTGAATCTATGGGATAAGGTATCTGCGGCGGCTTTGAAAAAGTCTTTCAGTGTTATCGACTTTTCCATATCGAGGACGACACAATCCTCTATGATATGGTCAAATCTATCTTTGACGATGTTATCTCTTTCTCTAATTATTTCTCTCAATTCAGCTTCGAGGGAGTAACTTGTTATTTCTTTTGCTGTTATTCTTTCGACCAGATGAAGTAAGGCATACTCTCTGTTAGCTTTGATTCGGCCGTAGAACCAATACACAAAAAGTCCACTGATAATGAGTATAAGGCTTGCCAGATGTGCTTCTTTTCCCATTTCCAGGATCAGAAAAAGAAAGGCCACAATCCCCGCGATCTGCATCCAAGGATATAAAGGAGCCCGGAAACGTGGTCGATAATTCTGCAGGCGGCTTTCCCTTAGAATGATAAGGGATACGCAAGAAAGAATATTAGTGAGTATAAGCACGACTGAAGCTGCTTCTACCAGAATTTCCAGCTTCAGAAACAAAACTATAATTATAAATAAGCCTGTTATGATGAGAGAGTTGTGCGGGGTTCTGAACCTTTCGTTAATTTTCCCCAGCGACGGTGGCAATAAACCATCTGCACTTAATGGTACCAGCGACCTGGCGGCGGTCATGATACCGGCATTGGCGGTGGAAAGAAAAGCCAGGATAGCAGCGACAGCTAAAGCGATTTTACCCCAGGAGCCCATAAAAACTTGTGCTCCATCAGAAATCGGTGTCAGTGACTGACTTAGTTTGGCAGGCTCCAGTACGCCTGCAGTCACCAGAACCATTAAGCTGTAAAAGATACTTACAACCAGCAGTGACAGGATCATTCCCAAAGGTATGTTCCGAGCAGGATTCTGTATTTCTTCAGCAACACTGGCAATTTTCAGAAGACCCGCATAGGAGACAAAGACAAAGCCGGTTGTGAAAAAGATTGCAGCCAGCCCTTTAGGAGCAAAAGGATCGAGGTTGGAGATTTTAACTTTAGGCAAACCCAGCACAATAAACAGAAGCATCAGTATTAGTAATGCGACCACCAGCCCAACCTGGGTCTTTCCGGCCTGCTTGATACCGATGATATTTATCGCCAGGAAAAGCAGACAAAAAGAAACGGCAATGATGTGGATATCAAGGTCTACGATAAGCATCGTAAAGACGGACATGCCGACCAATGCAAAGGCGCTTTTCATAGCCAGAGAGAACCAGCTCAGTATTCCCGCTACTGTTCCTACGGCTGGG
>Ga0209635_10003948_pt1 | contig 11617 bp, 5 predicted proteins | sample DeeMarSWOR230_32_FD_187463 | JGI IMG/M metagenome (GOLD analysis project Ga0209635, IMG submission 187463) | Marine sediment microbial communities from White Oak River estuary, North Carolina - WOR-2-30_32 (SPAdes) (version 2) | ecosystem: Environmental > Aquatic > Marine > Intertidal zone >...
TTTCCCGGAGGCTGCCGCCGATCCCGCCGCCGATGAGGAGCACGCGCTGGGGAGCAGGATGCTCAAGTAGCGGAAAATGGACGGCCTCCTCGGCGGCCATGACATCTCCGGTGGTGAACATGAGGAGCCCATTTTGGAAGAAGCTATACTGGTCGCCCATGGCGGTCACGGCGATGTTTCCGTAGATGGAGTTCTCATGGTGAATCAAATCAAGGGGGCGCCACTGAAGCTTTGAGGAGAGGGAGTTCAGCTGGCTGGCCTCACCGCTCAGAAGGAGCCCCGTGGCGCCAACGAGCAGAATCACCACCAGAAACTTGAGGGCTCTGGACTTTCCCCGTTGAGTCGGAGAGAATTGGATAATAAGAGCGGCCAGGAGATTGATTCCGCCGACAGACAGGGCGATCTGAAAAGGATCCAGAATTTGAATGAGCAGGAAATTGAGGACCAGGCCTCCCATACTGGCCCCGATGGCCTCTAAGATATACACGTTTCCGATGCCCCGCACGGAGATGCCGTAGAAACTGGAGAAGATTCTGCATCCCAGGGCAAAGAGAAAGCCCAGGAGCAGGCAGAGGGGCGCCAGAAGAATAAAAGAGGAGATCATCATGGGGCCAAATCCGATGATCTCTCCGGGAAAGGTGCCCCAAATGCTGCGGACATTTCTGGTCGCAAACAGAACGGTGGGGAACAAGAGCAGAACGCCGATTTGACAAAAAGTCAAGATGGACAATCTGTCCTTGAACCGATCCGCGAAGCGGCCCAGCCCCCAGCTGCCCACGGCCACCCAGAACATCCAGGCGGCCAATATGGCCCCCAAAGAAGCCTCATTGCCGTAGAAGACGACGATGAGCTCCCGCATCAGCACCACCTGCCCGATCATGGCGGTGACGCCGATGAGTATTAGGGCGAAGATAAGGGATTTGCGCATAGCTTTTAGACCGCATTTTTAGGTTCTGGCACCAGAATCCAGAGGCATGGTAATACAAATACCCGGAGGAGTCAAGGCATAATTTAGCGGCAGGGGAGAGGGGTTGGTGATCCGGCCAATTATCCTAGAGTATCCTGATTACCGTGATGGTTTGGAGGACATCACCCTCTCGAAACTTCGTCCAGAGGGAGCAACTGCGGCCCCTTAGAGATCGACTTTAAAGCTCTGTCATTATTAATTTTATGGAATAGGTTAGGGATTTGCTATTCAAAGCACTTGATATTTTTTACAAGAAAGCATATTTTACTGATGAGACCAGAAGAAAGAGAATGAGGAAGTTTTTGCGCTCAACTGTCGCTGAGGAAAGGTGAGGATGATGAAACATCTCAAAGGCATGTCTTGGAGAAACTTGCCTCATTGGTCAGCGGTTGCGATAGGCATGCTCCTGCTTCTCCTGCCCATAAATGCCTCTGGCCAATATTTCGGTAGAAATAAGGTTCAGTATGAGGATTTCGATTTCAAGGTCCTCCGTACAGAACATTTTGAGGTCTATTTCTATCCCGCGGAGTCGGAGGCTGCTCATGATGCGGCCAGAATGCTGGAGCGGTGGTACCAGAGATTCAATCGAGTATTCCAGCACGCCTTCAAGGAACCTCAGCCCATTGTTGTCTATGCCGATCACCCGGACTTTCAACAGACAAACGTCATCTCCGGGTTGATACCTCAAGGGGTTAGAGGGGTGACGGAGGGGTTGAAGAATCGAATTGTTCTTCCATTTGCCGGCATTTACAAAGACAACGATCACGTACTGGGCCATGAGTTGGTCCACGCATTTCAGTTCAGCATCATGAAGTCGAGGAAAAAGGGCTTTGTGGTTACCAACGAGATGCCCTTGTGGTTCGTCGAGGGAATGGCGGAATACCTGTCCATCGGCCCAAAGGATCCGCTCACAGCCATGTGGATGCGCGATGCCGTGCTCCATGAAGACCTGCCCACCATTGGGAAGGTGTCCCGAGATCAAAAGTATTTTCCCTATCGCTACGGACATGCTATTTGGGCTTACCTAGCGGGCACCTGGGGAGACTCCACCGTGGCCAAGCTGTATTATTCTGTCCTGGCCGACGGCTGGCAGCAGGGGTTTTCCAATATCATCGGCGTGGACATCGACTCTCTGTCAAAGGATTGGCAGCATGTAACCCGTCAGACATATGGGCCGCAACTTGTCGGTCGCACTAAGCCCTCAGAAGCAGGAGAACGCATCGTCGCCGGGCAGGGAGGCACGAATCTGGCGCCGGCGATTAGCCCCGATGGCCGGCAGGTGGTCTTTCTATCCAGGCGTGGGCTGTTCAGCCTGGACCTTTATTTGGCCGATGCGCAGACGGGCCGGATCACAAAGAAGCTAGTCAGTTCCGATACAGATGCCCATTTCGATGCCCTCAGTTTCATGAACTCTGCGGGCTCATGGTCTCCGGATTCGCGCCGTTTCGCCTTTGTCGTGCTTGAGAAGGGCAACAACGAGATCGCCATACTCGATGTGCCCTCTCGAAAAATAGAGCGAACCTTCAGAATACAAAATGTGGATGAGATCACGCATCTGGCCTGGTCACCCGATGGGCATCACATGGCCCTGTCGGGGACATCGGGTGGCACCAGCGACCTCTATTTGCTTGAATTGAATAATGACACTATAAGACAATTAACCAATGACCGGCATGCGGATATTCAGCCGGCCTGGTCGCCAGATGGCAAGATCCTGGCATTTGCCACCGATCGTGGCGGGGGAACGGATTTCGACGAGTTAGTGTTTGAGCCGCTGAAAATAGGCCTTTACAATCTGGAAACCGAGCAAATACAGCTTATCTCCATGACCGACAGTGCCAAGCATATCAATCCCCAGTTTTCTTCCCAGGGACGCGATCTGTATTTTGTCGCCGACCCCGACGGCTTCAGCGATCTGTACCGCTACTCCCTTGATGCCCAAGAGTTTTATCGAGTGACCCACATCGCCACGGGCATCAGCGGCCTGACGGCACTGTCGCCGGCCATGACCGTGTCTCAAAACACAGGTCGCGTGGTCTTCAGCGTCTTTGAGGATGCCGAGTACAACATCTACGCCTTGGATCCAGAACAGGCGGAGGGAATCCTTTTTTCTCCAGATGACGCCGGCTACATGGCGAATGTGTCTCTGCCGCCCGTGGTTGATGAGCACCAAGGAGTGGTCGAGGGCTATTTGATGGAACCGGAGGCGGGGCTTGTGCCCCACAGTGAGCTTTCTCTTTCAGATTACAAACCGAAGCTTCAGCCCATATATGTGGGACAGTCGACCATCGGGGTGTCCTTTGATCGCTTCGGCACGCAGTTTGGCGGCAGCACCAGCATCTATTTCAGCGATCTGCTGGGCGATCATATGCTGGGGGTAGCATTGCAGGCTGGTGGCGATATCAAAGATCTGGGCGGAGAGGTCCTTTACCAGAATCTTCGCAAACGAGTCAATTGGGGCCTGTCTGCCAGCCACATCCCTTACCTAACGGCCTACATGGCCTCAGGGGTCGTCACCGTGACAGACGGCAATCAGCAATTCCTAGCGCGGGAGCTACTGCTCTTAAATCAAAGAGTCTATCTCGATCGCCTCAATCTCTTCGCCGAATACCCCTTTACCATGAATCGGCGAACGGAACTTGGGCTTGGATTCACCCGAATAAGCTATGATGTAGAAGCGGAACGTTTGCTGACCACGTTCGACGGTATCGTTCTTGAAAAGGAGGAAATAGATGTAGACGACCCATCGGGACTGAATTTGGTTCATGCCAATCTGGCCTATGTGGGGGACTATTCATTTTTTGGATTTACCTCACCCATCAAGGGAAGGAGGTTCCGTTTCCAGGTGGAGCCGACCTTTGGGTCTCTCCAGTATCTGACTCTTCTTGCGGATTACCGTCGTTACCATTTCTGGCGCCCCATGACCCTGGCCTGGCGCCTGCTACATCAGGGCCGTTATCTGGGAGACTCTGAGAGTCCCCAATTGACCTCTCTGCTGCTGGGGTATGAAACCTGGGTACGTGGCTACAGTTTGGAGTCCTTTGATCTGTCCGAGTGCACCGAGACCGAAGATCCGAATAAGTGCCCCGAGTTCGATCGACTGGTGGGTTCACGAGCCGGGGTGATGAATGTAGAGCTGCGATTGCCCGTGTTCGGCAACGAGGAGCTGGGGCTGATCAACTATCCTTTCATTCCCATGGATCTGGTGGCCTTTTTGGACGGCGGCGTCGCCTGGACGAAGTATGAAAAACCGGTCTGGAAATTGGCCACCCGGTCCACGGACAGAGTTCCCGTCTTCAGCGCCGGCCTGGCTGCGCGTTTCAATTTGTTCGGCTACCTGGTCTGGCAGGTCTATTATGCCTATCCTTTTCAGCGTCCCGATAAGGGAGCGCACTTCGGGTTTTTGATTTCGCCGGGTTGGTGATGGGGATTGTGAGGATATCCAGCATGAAAGGTTGAGGATAAGCGCTATGAACAGAAGGGTCCTCGGTTTTCTTTCTCTTAGAGGTTTACCTTTGACAGCGACAGTTCTCATGTCTCTTTCCTGTGCTCGAGAGGAGACTCAAGCTCCGGTTCAAGCTTTGGGGCAGGGGACAAATACTTCTGAAATTCACAGCAAGCACTTCTTCTATGGCTGCCCCATGGGGACAGACGCGACAAACGATCTCATCATCAGGGACATCTACGCCCTGTCATCCAATGACCGTACCAAATTCGCCGATTGGGTCGCCTATCGTCTCGATGAAAAGAGTGTGAGTGGTGATGCGACCACCAGGCGCAATTTCAAAGCCGATCCATGGCTCGATGATGCGGAAACGCTGGAAACAGATGACTACGATGGTGCCTGGGAGGATCTGAGCGTCGATCGCGGCCATCAGGCACCATTGGCTTCATTTAAGGGCACGGATTTTTGGGCCCAGACCAATTACCTGTCCAACATCACGCCGCAGAAGTCAGCCCTCAACCAGGGTCCCTGGAAAAGACTTGAAGAAAAGGTCAGAGGGCTTGTTGAAGCTGGCCATGTGGTCTATGTGATAACCGGGCCTTTGTATGAGAGAGGCTTTCCAGCTTTACCCGGAGCAGATGAACCTCACCAGGTACCGTCTGGCTACTGGAAAATTGTGGCCCTGGAGACTGATTCCGTCATCTGTGCCAGCTTCATGTTCGATCAGGAAACACCCAGAGATAACCCTATTGTGAGCCATCTTTGCACCATCAATGACGTCGAGGCAAAAAGTAGGCTGGATTTCCTGTGGCAGCTTCCCGACGATATTGAAGAAAAAATAGAGAGCGATACGTTTCAAGCATGGGCCCGAGCGAATTTTGACTAGTTGGACGGTCTGGACAGTATTGATCGCCCGGCGGCCGGAAATTATGAAAGGTAGAGCCTCTCTGATGAGGGGCTCTACCTTTTTTTATAGGCACTTAAAAAGTTTGCAATCGCACCATAAATTGTTAAAATTAGACATTTCGGAGCATTAAATTGAAGCAACTTTGGGATCATATTGTGAACGATGTGCTTTTTAAGAAAAAAGTTGTTGAAAAAATTGAAATTTGATGGTAATATTGTCGTGGATAATAAAAAGGTGCACATGCTATTTGGCCAAGCTTTTGACTCCTAACTCTTTTTTGCTTTTTTGGGACTTCGATTCATCTCTTGTCGTGTAGTTGCTTTTAGCAAGCTGATAAGAAATGAGGTCTGGGTGATGAGATCCTTGCGTGATCAGAATCCTCTTCTTTCATCTCTATCAGTTATTCTCTATGTGGGCGTTGTGCTGTTCTTTATAACTGCAGGCCCTTTCTCTGGAATTCCCAACGGAGTCTTGGGGAGTTCTGTTTTAGCTGAAACTGGTGAAATTGACGCTCATCGTGCTGAAATACTTCATATGATTACGGTGGGGGATTCGTTGTGTGATGTGGGTAAGTACGCATTAGCAGATTCTATCTGCAATACCGCCCTATCTCTTTCGGATTCCATCTATGGTGGTGAGGACACGCTCAGCGCGCGTTGTCTTGATTGCAGAGTGAAAGCGCTTCAGGAGTTGCGGAAGCTGGAGGAAGCGATACTGCTGGGTGAACGAAGTCTGACCATCAGGGAGAAGTTTTTCGGTCCTGAACATCCTCATGTGTCTGTGAGTCTCAACAACCTCGGTAATATTTTGAAAATCCAAGGCGATTATGGTCGTGCTAGGTCGCATCTGGAGAGGGCTTTAGCGATTAGGGAAACGGTGTTGGGTTCAGAACATCCAGATGTGGCAGCCAGCTTAAACAACCTTGGCGTTTTGCTCTCTGATCAAGGTGACTATTTGGGAGCAGAGCAATTTTTAGAGCGCTCGCTGGCCATCAGAGAAGAGCTGTATGGTCCGGAACATCCACAAGTCGCCAAGGTCCTCAACTCTCTTGGCGGTTTGTTTTTCAACAAAGGGGATTATGCAGAGGCGAAGGTGTATTTCGAGCGGGCATTGACGATAAGAAAAAATACATTGGGGTCTGAACATCCTGATGTTGCTGCCAGCTTAAATAACGTTGGCTACGCTTTGCAAATCCAAGGAGATTATTCAGGTGCGAAGCATTATTATGAACAAGCTTTAGAAATTTATAAGAACATCTGGGGTGTCGAACATCCGGATGTGGCATTAGTTCTCAACAACCTTGGTATTCTCCTGAGTGATCAAGGAAACTATGCGGATGCGAAACTGTGTTTTGAACAAGCGTTGTCCATCTGGGAGAAAACGTTGGGACCTGAGCATCTGGATGTGGCCGGTTGTTTGAACAACCTCGGCACCCTTCTCTCCGATCAGGGAGATTTTATTGGCGCACAACCGTATTATGAGCGCTCTTTGGCCATCAGGGAGAAAGTCTGGGGTAGCGAACATCCAATGGTGGCCAAGGCTCTTGAAAATCTTGGTATTCATTTTTACGATAAAGGAAACTATAGGAGGGCGAAACCGCTTTTAGAACGAGCATTAGAAATGAGGGAGAAAATTTTAGGAACGGATCACCCTGAGGTGGCCGAAAGCCTGATAAATTTAGGTGGCATACTTTTCGTACAAGGCGATTATGTCAGTGCAAAGCCACTTTGGGAAAGGGCGCTGGCTATTTATGAGGAGGCCATGGGACCTGATAGTCCGGATGTGGCTCTCAGCCTTGGCAATCTCGCCGCCTTATCATATGCACAAGGCAATTATGAAGATTCAAAGCTGCTTTTGAAGAGTTCCTTAGAGATTTTCGAGGAGACCTTGGGCTCAGAGCACCCTTATATGGCTCTGGGTTTTGATAATTTTGCGCAGCTACTTCACGAACAAGGGGATTATGAAGGTGCCAAAGAGTATTATGAAAGGGCATTGTCAATCTGGGATAAAGTGTTTGGTCCAGAACACCCGGATGTGGCTATCGCATTATCAGGTCTAGCCCAGTTGCAGAGTGATCAAGGCGAATATCATGAGGCAAAAGCTTTGATGGAGCGTGCGCTTACCATAGGAGAAAAAGCTTTGGGTCCGGAACATCCTGATGTAGCCCTCTGTATCGAGGGATTGAGTCGTTTTGCACTGCTTCAAGGGGATGCACACACCTCCTGGACCAGGTGCTGTGAGGCTTTTTTGTCTCGTCGTCGTCAATTGGAGAATATATATGCCATCTCTTCGGAGCGACAGGCTTTATTGTATGCCGAGAAGGTTCGAGATGTATTGGATTTGGTGGTTTCCGCAGCATATGCACTGGGCGGTTCACAAGCGCCGGATTCAGTTCGTTCTTTTGTCGTCACCGCTATCTTGCAGTCCAAGGGGCAGGTGTTGGACGAGATCTCTGCCCGTCATCAATTGGGTAGAAGAACTGCTGATCAGGAAATAGCTGCTGTTAAGGATTCTTTGAAAGCAGCCCGGTTGAAGATCGCCAGCCTCTATGCCTGGGGGCCCGGAGAGGAGGACCTGGAGGCGTATTTGCCAAGATTGAAAGCGGCCATAATGGAGAAGGAGAAGTGGGAGTTGGAACTGGCCTCAAGGAGCGAAGATTTTCGGGAAGAGCAGGCGGAGAGGCAGGCCACAGCATTGACTGTGACCCCGTATTTGACCGAGGGGACAGTGTTGGTGGAGTTCTTGCGGTATGGTCATTTTCCAGCTCGGCCTGGAGAAATGCCTGCAAGGCCGGAAGAGCGGGATCTGGCTTATGTGCTGTCAGGGGGTAACGCCACAGGTCCTGCGCTTATTTATCTGGGATCTTCTTCGGTAACTGACTCTTTAATCATGGCATATCGGCAGCATTTTGAAGAAATTGTTGAGCAAGGTAAACTACCAAGTTCAGCTAAGGAAGAGGAGTATCGGCAGGTGGCCGGTGCTCTATATCGGAGAATTTGGGTGCCCATAGAGAAAGAATTAGGGGAAGCTGAGATGGTATTAGTCTCACCTGATGCCTCTTTTAATCTAGTGTGTTTTGGAGGGCTACCCACTCCGGATGGCGGCTACCTCATTGGGCGTTATCCCATTCAGTACCTTTCCTCAGGTCGTGATATTATCAGGTTGCAATCCGACGACAGGCCAGGCCAGGGGTTTCTGGCCTTTGGCGATCCTGATTTTAATGCGACAGCAGTGGCTCGATCCGGTGAGGTAGTGGTTGAGTCCGCCGAGATTCTATCTCCCACGGCAGTGACTCTGAGGAATACCCGATCGAGTTGTGATCGATTAGATGAAATAAAAGCCGAGCCATTACCTGCCTCTGGTTGCGAGGTGCGGGAGTTGGGGAGATTATTTGCTGAGCAAACAGGTGAGAGGGTGAGTATGTATTTGGGCGTGGAGGCTCTTGAGGATCGATTGAAAGCCGAAGCGAGAGGGAAACGGGTGATGCACTTAGCTACGCATTCCTATTATCTTCAGGCTGAGTGTGCGGATGCTAGTAAGCATAAAGTTTCAAAAGCTTTTTGGGCAGAAGATGAAGTAATAGGCGAGAATCCTTTGTTGCTAGCGGGTTTGTTCTTGGCGGGGGCGAATTTACATGGGGCTGGTGCCGGTGAGCGAAACATGGACGATGGGATTTTGACAGCTGAGGAGATCTGTTCCCTGGATTTAACAGGGACTGAGTGGGTTGTTTTGTCGGCCTGCGAGACTGGTTTGGGGGAGTTGAAGAAGGGTGAGGGTGTGTTTGGGTTACGGCGAGCGTTTCAATTGGCTGGTGCTCGCACAGTTATCATGAGTTTATGGCCGGTAGGAGATCGCCCAACACGGGACTATATGTTAGAGTTATATGAGCGTCGTTTGAGTGGTGCAACCACAGTAGCTGCCATGCGGGAGGCTTCGCTGTCTCAGTTACGGCAGCTGCGCCAACAGAGCAGATCCACGCATCCTTTTACCTGGGGTGCTTTTGTGGCGGTGGGCGATTGGAGATGAAAGAAAAAGACGCTTTGTTTGGCCTGCAGACTGACCACGATCCAGTTTTATGTTGGGCATGCCTCGTTTGTCTATGTTGTTTCCATGATGTAGTCATGTCATTTTCTATTGACAATTCCCTCGGTGAACGCTAAAATGATTTCACACATTTGGTTAGTTCAGCAGTGTTGAAAGCTGAGGGCAGTAGAATTAGCTGACCAATGAACAACTCGTTAAGAAAAGATATTTAGAGATACGAGAAAAAGAGACATGAAGCGTCAAGAAGATATGAAATTGATTGCCGGTTTCTTGAAGGGCGATAAGAAAGCGTTTGCTAAAATAGACACATGGATTCATATAGTTGTGAGAAATGGTAACTGGAGAATGGGAAGTGATGTACAGGATATCATGCAGGATGTCAGGCTTAAGTTGTTCGAGAATTTCAAAGAAAAGCGATTCAATTATAGGTCAACCCTAAAGACATATGTTTGGAGAGTCACAAAATATACCTGTATTGATCATTTGAGATGTCGCAAGCATATGCTGTCAATTGACGATACAGAAATGGAGCTTGTCGATCATCGTGAAAATCCTGAGGAAAGTCTCTACCACAAAGAGCAAAGAGCTCTTTTCCTTAAAATATTCCAAAGTCTGCCCCGGCACTGTCGAGATCTATGGCGGATGGCTTGGCACGAAAAACTTCACTACACACAGATTGCTGAACGCCTGAGTATCTCAGAAGGTACTGTCAAGTCTCGGCTTTCTCGTTGCAGAAAGAAAGCTATTGATCTAGGACGCAAATTTTCTGGGAACTTTGACTGGGCTGGTTCGACTATTCATCTGTAGAGGGAGCTCGCCTGAGGATCCGGTCTCTTTTATTGTATCTGCAGAGGTAAAAGTATGGCTTGTCAGGATGAAATTGCAGAGCTGCTCCCTTGGTATGTATCTGGTACTCTTTCAGTAGCTGAAAGAGAGAAGGTGGAGGCTCACCTGAAGGTATGCCCAGTTTGTGAAAAAAGCCTAAAGGAAGTACGGTGGATTTCAGAAAGCATGGAAAAATACAAATCAATTCTACCGAAAGAACATGTTGACCCAGAGAAATTGGTGATTTACGCCGATTCTAAAGAGGAACTCACTCATTCTCAGGTTGCCGAAATCGAACGGCACCTGGAAGCGTGTACAGATTGTAAAATGGAATTAGATACCCTTCTGAAAGTAGAAGCCGACTTGAAGGAGAGTGGATCATTTTTCTTCACTCTTAGAGAAGCCCTTGGGCGATTGCTCTCCAAACCAATTGTTCACCTACCGCCTACAACAGGGAGACCTATTGGAGGTGGCTTTGGCAGGGTGGTGCTAAAACCGGCGTTCGCGTACATTTTAGTCCTACTGCTTTTATACCCGGCTTGGCTTGGCCTACGTGAGATTTTTTTAAAACCAGAAGCTCCCAATGTGAGAACATTCAGGTTGGAAGAAAAGTTGACCTTTCGGGGTCCCGCTCACCGTGAAGAAGAGATTGTTGTTTTACCTTCTGATGAGGTCATCCATGTGGTCTTTTCTATTCCCGTTGCAGATTTGATCTTACAATATGACCTAGATCTTTTTTTCGAAGAAAATCTTGTCTTGGCTCAAAAGGATATCAAGGCTGTTGATAATCAAGGTAACTTTTCAGTTTTTCTTGCTGCGAAGTCCCTCAAGGATGGTCAATACAAAGTCAAGGTGACAGAAAGGCATCCTGGTGATCCCCAACATCTCCAGGAGTATCTCTTTTCCTTTCAGTTAAAGCAAAAATAAAATGCCATCGTGCAACAACCCCTGGAGAAACTTGGCAGAATGAAATTCTATAAGGGAATTCAGTATGTCTTGGATTTATGGAACGTCATATCACTCACTAAGGCCTCAGGCTGAAGTTTAGTTTATAAATATAGATATGTGGGGGGGACCCAAGTTCAGATTGTGAACTTGGGTTTTTTTTATGCGTCCCAATCTCGGTTCCAAAAATTCTTTGGAACTTATGCTTCGTTTCATCGACTGATTTAATAGGAAGAGAAAAAATGTGAGACAAATGTGAGGATATGTGATATGTTAAAAAGGTCAAATGATTGCTTCTCCAGTACAAAAATCTCCACTAAAAGAACTTGGGAATTAAGGAGACTATTCTATGCTATTAGCATCGGTGGAAAGAGAGGAGAAGCTTTTGCTCTCGTTTTTCTTACGGATAGCTCAGGAGATCTGTTAAGTCTGGTTCAGTATAATGAGGGGGAGGTATTGGAACCAGACTTAACAGATCTCCTGA
>Ga0209635_10003949_pt1 | contig 11613 bp, 7 predicted proteins | sample DeeMarSWOR230_32_FD_187463 | JGI IMG/M metagenome (GOLD analysis project Ga0209635, IMG submission 187463) | Marine sediment microbial communities from White Oak River estuary, North Carolina - WOR-2-30_32 (SPAdes) (version 2) | ecosystem: Environmental > Aquatic > Marine > Intertidal zone >...
TATCCTGTTATCCCCTGGACCTATTCTAAGATGCACACCTTTCCCAGCTCAGAACAGCTTTATACGTTAGCTTCCCAGTATTTTATGACCAGAAAGTACGAGCTTGCCCGGAACTTACTCGCGCAAGCTCTCAAAATGAGGGATGAACCTAAAACCAGGCTTTTATCGGCAAAATCTCTTTATGCCCTCAAGCAGTATAAAGATTCTCTTACAGTTGTCTTCCCCGTCTATCATGCTACTCAGGACAGAGAAGCAGCTAAAATCATTGCTGTAAACTATGCAGGTCTCGAAGACTGGTCCACAGCTCTTATCTATTTAGAAAAGCTTATGGAGCAGGCAGCAGAGATCGAAGTCCTAAACCTGGCTGCTGAATGCTATTTAAATTTAAACCAGCCTGAGAAAGCGCTGCCTCTTCTTCAAAAATCTCTAGAGCTAAATCCCAATCAGACGAGAATCAAGGAGCTTGAAGTAAAAACAAAAAAACGTCTGGAAAATTAATATAAACGCAATATATATTTTTACAGTGTCATTGCGAGCCCTGAAAGGGCGTGGCAATCTCTTGAGATGAATTAACGAGATCGCATAGCCTGTTCCGAGCAAAGCGAAGGAATCTTCTACGCTCCTCGCGATGACACTTGAATAATTACGTTTTTATTAATGAAATTTTTCATATATTACTAACTGAAAAAAGCTAATTATAAAAAGAGAGATGTGAGACAATTAGGGAGGAGACGGTGATAAAAAAAACGATAATTTTATCCTGCTTAGTTGGTTTGCTTCTGTCAAGTCTCTGGCCTTCAGTTCAAGGGAAGATTGAAGGAACCGTAACTGACAGTAAAGGTAACCCTCTGGAGAAAGTTACAATCACAATTACTTCGCTAAAAGCCTCAACCGGCCATATTAACATTAAAACAGATAAAGAAGGCAAATTTGTTCAAATCGGACTCTGGCCAGGACGTTATCAGGTGAGCCTTAAAAAATCAGGATATCTTCCTGTTTCCCAGGAAGTGAAGGTTAGCATTGCAGAATCAACCAAAGTGGCAATCAAAATGGAGAAAGCTGAGGAGGCCATCGAGCGAAGCCTGTCCGAGGCGGACAGATTATTTCTTAAAGGATACAAGCTTTATGAACAAGGCAAATATGAGGAAGCTACCCAAGCATATGAGGGTGCAACAAAACTCAGCTCGACTCAGTGGGGTTACTATTTCAACCTGGGCCTGTCTTATAAAAAGCTTGACAAAAAAGAAGAAGCTTTGGCGGCTTTTCGGAAAGCTGTAGAACTCAATCCAGAAAGCTTCAGCAGCAATAAAGAATTAGGAGAGGTTTTAGGCAAAAGCGGAAATTACGAAGAGGCAAAAGTATATTACCAGAGAGCAATAGAGCTAAGCCCGGATGAGCCGGATGTTTTCTATAATCTTGGGGTGTGTTTGATGAACCTGGGAGAATCCGTCGAGGCTCTGAATGCCTTTCTGAAAGCAGTGGAGATTAAGGAAGACTACGTTGAAGCTTATTACCTGATTGGAACAATTTATATCGGTCAAAACAAGACTGAAGAGGCAGTGATAAGTTTAGAAAAATTCCTGGAATTGGCTCCGGAACATGAAAAAGCAAGCATAGCCAAACAATTACTCGATTATTTAAAAAAATAGGAAGCAATAATAATGAACAAGAAGCATTTTATATTCATCTTTGCCTTGGTATTCATAATCTCTCTAAATTTATCAGCTAAAAAGAAAGACAAGTACGAGAAATGGATAGATGAAGTAAATCCTATCATAACTGACGCTGAAAAAGCTGAATTGAAGAAACTAAAAAAAGAAAAAGAAAAGGAGTTTTTTATCAAGCTTTTCTGGGCAAAAAGAGATCCCACCCCTCAAACAGAAAAAAACGAGCTTAAAGAAGAATATTACAAACGCCTGAGTCATGTAAAAAAAGCTTATATTTATGGCTACAAAAAGGGGGCTGAAACTGACATGGGGAAAGCGTATCTTTATTTTGGGAAGCCTAAAGTCTTTCACCCCAAAGCGCCTGTTCCTGGCTCTGACCAGACTCCTCCTAGATATGACTCACCTGCCATGCACACTGAAAGAGGTTTCCCTCCGCAAATGTGGATTTATCCAACTCAACCATGGATGAATATCCCAAAAGAAGGTTTCCACCTCATCTTCTCTCATGATGGAGTCGGGTATGTCCTTGACCGTGAGAAGACTGAAACCAGAGCGATGCAAGCTTTTTATGCCTATCCAGAAAAAATTTTGTTCTTCCCGGATCTAAAAGAACTGCCTACGGCGAGAAAAATCATTACATTCTCCCCTGAATCATTCGAAGGGAAGCTCATTCAAAAGCTAAAGTCCGCTCAAGAAGATATTATTCAGATTCCTTTTGAAAAAAAGACAATATTCACCAAGGCTGAAAATGAAAGCAGCTATTTGACTATTCTTCTAAAAATTGACCCAGCAGAGAAGAAAGAGATAATCGAAAAAAAATTGAGTTTTTTCGGCAGGATCGAATCAGAATCCTATTTCTATGATTTTAGCGAGGAAAAAACCCCGATTAAGGAGAAAGACTATTTTATCTCCCAGGTCGGTCTTCCTCTCAGTCCAGGAAAATACAAACTATTTCTCGGTTTCTACTCCCCCGATAAAAAAACATATTCAATAGAGGTAGATAACATAGAAGTCCCCGATTTCTGGACTCAAGAGCTTGCTTTCTCATCTTTGCTTGTTTCTTCCCAGGTTCAGGAAGTGAAAGCAGAGGCCAAGAAAGAAGAATTTGATGTTTTCTCTCTAGGCCGCTATTCTCTTCTGCCGCTCTATGGCCAGGAGTACACCAAAGAAGAATCTCTGAATATATTTTATTATATTTATAATCTTGCGTTAGATGAGAATCAAAACTGTTCCCTCACGATTGAATTGGAGCTTCAATCGGGAGAAAATAAATTCAAACTTAATCCTCAAAAAAGACAAAGAAAAGTAGGCGAAGAGGGAGCCATACTGGAAGGCCACCAAATTCCACTCTCTGCTCTTCCAGAATCGGGTGAATATCAGTTGACAGTGAAAGTGACCGATGAAATAGCTAAAAAAACTGTCAGCAAAAAGCTGAAGTTTATTCTCCTTTAATATTAAGACTCTTTATTCTTTAAAGAGTTTGGAAAAATTTCTGGAATTAGCACACGAACGCGAAAATGTAAATATTGCTAAACAATTTCTTGAGTATTTAAAGAAAAACTGAATGAAGATAAGACTGAAAAAAATTATTCTCTTCTTACTCTTTATACTGATTGGAATAATTTCTGCAGATTATTCAATCCCGGTTTCAAAAGAAAAACAAGCGAGCTCGAATGTGCTCCTTATAACTATTGATACTATAAGACCGGACAGGCTAAGTTGCTACAGCAAGAAATATTTGCAGACTCCTCATATAGAAACGTTAGCTTCGAAGGGCGCACTCTTTAAAAGAGCTTTTGCTCATAATCCAACGACTCTTCCTTCTCATACCAATATCTTATTAGGAACCACTCCTCTTTATCATGGAGTTCATGACAATTCAAATTTCATCGTTGCTCAAGATTTTCTTACTTTAGCCGAATACTTAAAAAGCGAAGCGTATTCCACCGGAGCTTTTGTAGGTGCCTTTCCTCTTGATTCTCGCTTTGGTTTGACTCAGGGATTTGACGTTTATGATGACTCTTATCCTTCCAAATCTTCGACTGCATTTGCTTATACAGAAAGAATTGCCGAAAGAGTTATTCATGAAGCTCTAGGCTGGATAAAGAAACAAAATTCTCCATGGTTTTCCTGGATTCATCTCTGGGATCCACACGCGCCTTACATGCCTCCTGAACCTTTTAAAAGCAAATTCAAGGATGAGCCTTATTCAGGAGAAGTCGCTTACGTTGATTATGAATTAGGAAAATTATTTGATTATTTAGACAAAAATAATCTAATGGAAAATACGTTGATCATATTAACCGGAGACCATGGAGAATCTCTGGGTGATCATGGTGAATTAACACATGGCTATTTTGCTTATAACAGCACTCTCTGGGTTCCTTTAATCATTGTGGGACCAGGAGTTAATTCCGGTCGAATAGATCAATATGTCAGCCACGTTGATATATTTCCGACTGTGTGCGATTTTCTGAGTATAGAAAAACCTCCTTTCCTTCAAGGAGTTTCCCTACTACCTTTGATTAGAGGAGAAAAAATAAAGAAAAGGGCCATTTATTTTGAATCATTGGAGGCCTATTATAATAGTGGCTGGGCATCTCTTCGAGGATTCATAGAAGAGGAGAAAAAATTTATAGACTCCCCTATTCCTGAATTTTACAGCCTTGAAGATGACTTTGATGAAAAGATAAATCTTGTCCAGAAGACTAATGTGCAGAAATATCAGAAAAAGCTAAAAAAAATGGAAGAAGAATTTTCTTTTCCTGTGAAAGGCCAAGCCGTTCAAAAAATTGACCGCGAAGCTCAAGAGAAACTGAGAAGTCTGGGATACCTTGCCTCTCCCGTGCCTCAATTAAAAAAGAACTTCGGACCAGAATATGATTTAAAAACTCTTCTCCCTTTTCAGAAAAAATTGACCAGGGCGATTATGTTTTATGATGATGGCAGAATAGAGGAAAGCATTAAATTAATGAATGAAATTATCCAGAAGAGAAAAGACTTTGCTTCGGCTTATACTCATCTTTCCCACATATATAGAAATAAAGGACGGATAGAGAAAGCTATCCAAGTAATGGAGGAAGGATTTAATAATAATCCGAACAATTATACAATCATTTCAACCTACGGCATTCTTTTAGTCGAAGAAGGGAAGTTGGATAAAGGCATTGAGGCTCTCCAACGGGGGCTCGCATTATTAGACTTTAATCCTGAACTGTGGAATTACTTAGGAGTTGCTTATTGGAAAAAAGGGAATTATCAAAAAGCTCTTGAACACTACAAGAAAGCCCTTTCCCTGGATAATAACGATTCTCTAATTTTTAATAACTTAGGTGCGCTTTACCTCTCGATTTTTATGCGCACTAAAAAAGTAGATACTCATTCTCAATCAGTTGAATATTTTAAAAAAGCTATCGAGCTCGATCCCGATTTGGCTTCAGCATATAATGGATTAGGTGGGGCATATAAAATAATAGGAAAAATCGATGATGCCATATCCTGTTGGGAAAAGTCATTAAAATTGAACCCAAATTATGATTTTCCCGTTTATAACTTAGGAGTTGCTTATTATGAAAAAGGGGATAAGGCTCAAGCCCTCAGATATTTCAAGAAATACCTTGCACTAAAAGCTGATATCATTTCTCCTGAAGAAAAGAAAAAAATAGAAGATCTTATCCAAAAGTGCAAATTATAAAAAATTGTTCTTTTATCTTTTCAGGATATAAAAACTCCTTTTACTTTGGTCTTTTTTTACGAGTCTGAAATCAATAATCTTATACTTCCTTTTGAATAGAGTTTTGAAAACCTGCCTTGTCTTCGCCCTCCATTCAAGGGGAATACTCCTGACTTTGTTCTCGGCGACGTCTGTCTCGCGGAGCATGCGATAAAAATCAACAGGAATTTCAACCAGAAGAAATTCATGGTCTAAATCGAGGTTTAAATCTTTGACCGCTTCAATCTTAAGAGCTCCGCTCCGGCCTTTGACTTCTTTGATGCCGGCCTCGAGCACAATATGCCCTGAGTCAATCAGGTGTTCTAGATCGTATTCAGGCCTTTGAATATCTTTCTTGAGATCCCAGGATATAAGAAACCTGTCGCAGGGAACATCTACTCTATTCAGGAATCCCCCAAAGTCTCCATAATAAGCATCCCTGTATCCAACCACTTCCATTCCGAAGTGATGGATATTCCGGTAGGCATTGATTCCTGATAAAGGATCATAGGTGCAGGTGACAGTATAAATCCCAAATATATCCATCAACTTATCTTTCTGGAACTGCTTTATTAACACGCCGAGACCAAAGTGCTGAAAATCTGGTTTAACACCCGTATACTGGGAATAAAACTGAAGATTATCAGGTTCTCTGAAGGCAATTTTTTTGTCCTTTATTCCTACGAACCCGTAAGAAAAGCCGACTAGATGATCTCCATCCTGCTTGAACACTCCGCTTCTCTCTTCCGCATAGACAGCTATAAATAGGCTACTTCCATCATACAGAAAATTTTCGCACATCATGTTTCGCTCGCCGGGTAAACTATCGTTCGGTTCGCCCCAAATCTCATTCCTCAAATCTTCATACTTTTGGTAGTCGCGGTAGTCTTTTGATTCCTCCACTTTAAATAAAAAATTCTTCTCTTCGATCTTGTAAATCTTTTCAAATTCTTTCATTTTTGAAAAAGTCAGCTGCAGAAAATCTTGCTTAAGATAACAATGATTTTATCCAAACGCCCTTTCCATTGCAAATTCCCTTTGGGGTCAGGTCTTGCTTTTTGCTTTTTGCCCTTCTTTGGATAGTTCATCATCAGGCATTATCAAATGAGGAAGGGGCTAAGTCTTGAATTTTGACATATTATTGTTAGACATAAACAGGAGAGCATCGAAAGGCAATGCTAAAGTAAAAATGTCAGAAGTCAAGATCCGCCTTAAGAGAACAAAGGGATTAAGGGGGATGACCTCCCAAGGAAAGGCAAAAAGCAAGACCTGACCCCATTTTTCCTGGCTACTTTTTTCCCTTTTTTTATAGATTTGAATTCCATTTTTTTTTAGTATATGGTAATTATCTTTATGGGAAGATACATATCTGAAAAGACTCTAATAGACTTTACAGGAGGGACAAAATGAATGCCTTCAAAAAAATCATGTTCATGGCTTTTGCCCTGCTTATTCCCTTTCTTCTCCAGGCGGCAGAGTTTCAGGTTAAAGTCATAACAAGCGAGGATGACCTACCTGAAAAATTTTGCAGTCACTGGGAAAAGGGAGACTTTCTTATTTTTGACGGGAAGAACCTGACATTAATCGGCGGAGCCAAGAGGCGTCTGAAAGACCTGACTAACTATCCGGAAGGCGACGCCATGGGCAGTATTATCAGTTTCGTCCCTGCCGGAAAAAAAATAGCGAGCAACCTGAATATCGGATCACCGTACATCAGGATAAAGAGAAAACGAGAATATTTAACCTACTCTTCAGTAAAACCTTTAAAAGAGACTGCCCAAAAAGAGGCTATTGCTTTCGAAGCAGCTGTTCTTTACGAAGGGAAAGAAGGAGAAAAAGCCCGGATCAGGACTTGCTATCATTTTTCCCCTCTCGAAGGAAGAATTGACGTAACTTCAACCATAACTAACACAGGAAATAAAAAGTTCGAAGACCTGGACTATGAGCTCTATTTTTATGCATTTAACGAGTACTATTTCAGCCCTTTTCACAGAAAGAAACATCCTGACTTAAGATTCAGAGTTTACCAGAAAAAAGGACATTATTTAGGCTGGCTTAATATGAATCCTCTCACCGAGGAAGAAAAATCTGTTGAAGAAGACGAAGAATCCCCTCCTATACCAGGAACATTAGCTCCTAAGGAAGTATTTGAAGTTCGCCACATCCTGCTGGTGGATACTGAACATGAGAATCTACTCCAGAAAATCTATAAAATTTTTAACGTTGAGCCCGAAGATGCGCTCATTCATTTTAAGGAGCTCAGTGGCAGCTCCCTGGAAGTCATTGTCAAAGATGCTTATTCCTCTTCTACTTTTTTCCGCTCCTTTCTGGAAAATCCTTTTTCCATCAAAATTCCTCTTCCGAAGGGTGCCTATACGGCGAGAGGAAATTTCTTCCCGGCTGTCTGCGAAAAACTCCTTGTTGTCGGATTAGAAGATGAAAGCTCATGCATTCTTCAAAATCCCCCGCAGGGAAAAGTGAAAGTGAAAATTAAAAACAGCCAAGGAGAATTTGTGCCCGGAAAGGTCAGCTTTATCGGCCTTTCCCCGACTGAAACTCCCTATTTTAAACCAGAAAACCCCGTAAAGAGCGGAAGAAGTTGGGAATCTTACAAAAATTCCTGTTTTCCTCAAGAAGAAGGGAAGGAAGTGATACTACCTGTGGGAACCTATCTCATCACTGCTTCAAGAGGACCTGAATATTCCATGGACAAAAGGGCCATCGAAATATTGAAGAATGAGCAGCAAGAATTGATCTTTCGCCTAGATAGAGTGTTGAAGACTCCAAATCTCATCTCAGTCGATCCTCATATGCACACCCAAAAATCTGATGGAAGAGTGAGCATTCCCGAAAGGATAAAATCTGTTGTAGCCGAGGGAGTCGAGGTGGCTGTGGCTACTGACCACAATTACATCGCGGATTATTTTCCAACACTTAAGAGACTTGGCCTGAACAAATATTTAGCAGTAATCCATGGGAATGAGGTGACCGTCTCAGGCTTAATCCATTACAACACTTACGCCTTAAAATACAGACCCGGGGAGGAGGGCAACGGCGCAATCTACCCTGTCGCTGAGGAAGCCTCCCCTCTTTTTGAAAGGAGTCGGAAAAAAGATCCCAAAGCCATTCTTCAAGTAAACCACCCTAGATCCGGGACCTTAGGTTATTTCAATATGTATCTACTTGACCTAGAATCTGCAGCCTTTGCTCGAGTGAATTTCGATACATCCTTCGATTTGCTGGAAGTAATGAACGGCCCCTATTATCATTCCTCCAATTTTTGGGCGATTGAGGACTGGCTTCATCTTTTAAATAGGGGTTACTACTTCCCTCTCATCGGCTCTTCTGACTCCCATTCAATAGACAAAGGAGAACCAGGTTACTCTAGAACATATGTTATGTATGAGGGAGAAGAAGGCGATAACCTGAACTGGGATGCCCTTGCTCTTTCCTTAAAGAAAGGGCGCTCCTTTATCAGCAACGGCCCCCTGGTGGAGTTTAAAGTCAACAGTAAATACCTCTCAGGCGATTCTTTTACGTCCTCGGGCGGAAAAGCTGAGATTTGGATAAGAGTTCAGAGCGCACCCTGGGTAGCAGTGGATGAAGTAAGATTGATTATAAACGGAGACAGAAAATTTACCTTCCCTGTCAAAACTGCAAAAGAGGAAATTCTGAAATTCACAAAACAAATCAGTTTGAAACTGAAGAAGGACTCCTACATAGCTGTAGAAGTACTGGGCAAGAAGTCTCTCTACCCTATCTTACAAAAATATTCCAGTAAAGGTCTCTTAAAGGATGCAACCCTCCCTTACGCCCTGACAAATCCGGTGTTTATTGATGTGGACGGAAACGGGAAGTTTGATCCTCCTCAGCCAGAAAAAATTAAGCTGCGCTCTGACATTCCAGTACCAAAAAAATTAATTCAGCGTTATTAATCAGATATGAATGAGAGGAGTGAAAAGTTAAATACCTAGAAAAGATCATCATTCGGAAAGGATAACACAGCAGCCCTCTGTTGTGTGGTAATGCACATTTTCCCTCTGCTCGATTGAATGAAAAACAATAATGATCTTTCAGGCCCTTCTCCTGCAAAGTCCCGTGAAATACCTTCTAAAATCAAGACATTAATATTTGTTCTCCAGATTATTGTAGTTGCTGCACTCCTTGTGGTCTGGCTTAGTTCCGAATCTATTCAGAAGAGCAAAAATCTGTGGGTTCTCTTCATCTATAGTTTTCCTTCTCAATTTTTAATCCCTATTGTTCCTCACGAACCTGTTCTCCTTTATTTTGGCAAATTTTATTCTCCTTTAACAGTTGCCCTGGTAGACATAGCTGGCACGTTGCTGACTGAGGCCCTCAACTATTCAGTATTCAAGTTTATCGTGGATACAAACTTCTTCCAGAAAATGCATCACAGAAAATCTGTTACCAAAGTAGTTGAACTATTCAACAAAGCTCCTTTTGTTGCTCTTTTAGTAGCAGGGCTTACTCCCGTGCCATTCTATCCTTTCCGCTTCTTAGTTGTCATGGCGCATTACCCCATCTGGAAATACCTTCTGGCTGTTTTCCTCTCAAGAACTCCTCGGTTTTATGTACTTGCCCTTATAGGCCACGCGATCAAAATTCCAGATTACTTGATAATCGCAATATTTATAATTCTAATTATCTCAGTCAATGTTCCTATTCTGAGAAGATTTTTGAAAAAAAGACAAAGAAACAAAACACATGCCACTTAAGGCCTTAGTTACTGGAGCGACTGGTTTTATCGGGAGCCATCTGGTTCAAAGCCTGGTCGAAGAAAATTGGGATGTGACCTGTTTGATAAGGTCCAAAAGTAGGACCGATTTCCTCCAAAAATTCCATGTTCGTTTTGTCGAAGGCTCTGCAAATGACATAGATAGCTTAGGGAAGGCGGTCAACGGTCAGGATTACGTCTTCCATCTAGCAGGGCGAATTCGCTCCGCCAGCCGCGTAGATTATGATATTGCCAATCATCAACTGACCAGGAATCTAGTTCAGGCATGCCTCAAGAAAAATCCATCCCTCGAACGCTTTGTCTATGTCTCCTCCATATCAGCAGCTGGCCCTTCCCTTCCGAATTTTTACTCTGAAGAAAACCAGGCTCCTTCTCCCGTTTCAGAGTACGGTCGAACCAAACTCAAAGGAGAAGAGGCCCTCCGTGAGGTATGGGATCACATCCCGGCCACTATTATTCGCCCTCCTAATGTATACGGCCCAAGACAGCAGGAAACTGAACAGCTGATAAAACTTATAAGTAAAAGGATTGTCCCCCTTCTCAAAGAAAAAAAAGAAACAACCAGCCTCATTTACGTTAAAGACCTCATCCAAGGTATTCTCCAGGCAGCTCTCTCGCCAAAAACTAAAAACCAGGTCTATTATTTAACGGACGGAGAAGGCTATTCCTGGCGGAAAATTATTCTCACCGTAAAAAAGGTTGTTTTAGGAGAGTCTTTCTATTTTCCCCTTCCTGAGGAATTAATTTCTTTTGCAGCCTGGTTCGTTGATGTGTTCAAAAAGACCGGACTCATAAAATCCTATTTCGGACGAAAGCTCTGGCGCGCCATGACTCAAACTCCGTGGCTTTTCTCTTCAGCAAAAGCAGAGAAAGATTTCGGCTTCCGCGCCAGATATAACTTAAAAGATGGACTCAAAGAGACAGTAGGCTACTATAAAAAGTGACTCCGCGGATCCATAGACCTGATAACTCTTGATAATAATATTATCGTAGGGGTTTGATTTATCAAACCCACCTTATCAGCTAAAATATACCAGTAACTCGATTAGTTTTTGACTTAAATATGTCGAGATGCTATAAGTTCAAAGTCAGGCTGAGAATGAACGAAAACATTTTTTCCTCACAAGAAATTTCCTGTATCGTCAATCCGCAGGCAGCAAACAAAAAGTGGCAGCGAAGAAAGAGGCTTAAAGGCTATCTCCAGAAAAACCTGTCTTGTCAGATCATCGATTTTCAAGGAAGCAAAGAAGAAACCATTGAAATAGCCAGGAAACAAAGCCTGATCCAAAAAATCATCGTGGCTGTGGGTGGAGATGGGACAGTTGCCGATGTCATCCAAGGCATCATCGAAGCACAAAGAGAGAAGGAAATCATCTTAGGAATCGTACCTTTTGGAAGCGGTAATGCGTTCCGAAAGTCCCTGGGCATTCCTAAGAGTGTAAAAAAGGCCATAAGGCTCCTAAAAGAAGGAGAACCAA
>Ga0209635_10003950_pt1 | contig 11613 bp, 4 predicted proteins | sample DeeMarSWOR230_32_FD_187463 | JGI IMG/M metagenome (GOLD analysis project Ga0209635, IMG submission 187463) | Marine sediment microbial communities from White Oak River estuary, North Carolina - WOR-2-30_32 (SPAdes) (version 2) | ecosystem: Environmental > Aquatic > Marine > Intertidal zone >...
AAGGTGATGGCTTGCTTGAGCTGGATACTTTTCCGAAAGGAAAGAAACGTTTGGGGCTCACATAGCCTGTACACTATTGCACTATTGTTCTACTCTACAGAATTAATTCTAAATACTTCTATATCATTATTTGTGTTGGTTTCGAATAAAACATTGTTAGAAAAATTATCGCTAGATTGATTAAGCAAATTTTTTATATTCCATTATAGGACACCTCCGCACTCTTTCCTGTCAATAAATGAGACATTGTACGGTTGAACCACTGAAACCTGAGAAGAACTAAAAATAACCCTAAACCTAGTATTGATTTATAATAATCAATTCATTCAGTAAACTAATACAATTTATTTTCGAGATATCTTGAAAAAATTTTCAGGTTCAGCAAAGTTGTCTTTTTCGGCCACTTTTTCAGGTGATTCACTTTCACCCACTATTGATAAGGAATTTAGAATAAAAACAACAAAGTGTTAAGTGATTATAATTTATTCCGTTCTGATATTAATTTGAAAACCGTTATTAAACTGTTTTATCTGGATTTGGAGTCCCGTAAATTGTATACTGAATTTAATCTTAGTATATTATCGAGTACTTGAATTTTCCAATAGATTTTAATAATTTAATAATTCAAAATTCCTTATTTTTTAATAATTATGGCAGATAAGGAAGAAATTAAATTAATACTGCAGTCGATCTTAGAAAGTAATACTTTTAAAGATTCCCCTATTTATAAAAATTTGCTTTCATATCTTGTTGAATCAAACCTTACCGATAACATCCCCAAAGAAGTTACCATTGCGATAGAAATATTTGGAAAAGATACCAGTTTTAATTCGAATAAGGATTCAACGGTTCGATATCATATTCACATGTTACGGAAAAAACTGGATAACTATTATAAAAATGAAGGTAAAGCGGATAAATTTAGAATTATTATTCCCAAAGGACATTATGAGATCAAATATATACCTTCCAAGCCAAAATCATTTGATAAGTATAAAAAAATAATACCCATAATTAAGCGGAAAGAATTAATCGTTATCATAATACTTATATTTTTAAATATGTTTTTTGCCTACCATCTCTTTTTGGCAAAGCAAACAAAATCGAAAATTCAAAAAGGAAATATTGTATCCCCAGATGATCCTATTTGGGGTTCATTTTTTAGAAATGGTTATCCGGTTTCCCTGATATTAGGGGATGATTTTCTTCTTGATGAATATTGCCCGGAATTTGATCGATATCGTCATGTGCGTGACTGGGAAATTGATTCTGAGAATGATCTTTCCGGTTTTTTATTACAATATCCAACCGCAAAACTTTGGAAATCTGAAATGACTTTAGTTCCATTCGGTGGCGCAGACAATTTAATGGACATTCTTCCGATTGTTTGTAGCTATCAGCGCAACGTATCGCTTAGAATGTCTTCATCCTTATCTCTTAGAGAAATTCGAAATCATAATATGGTCTTTATGGGTGAATTTAAAAATTTACGTGTACTGGAACAGATAATCCGTAAAACTCCTATTCGATTTCAATATTATCCTGAAGAACGTTTATTTATTTTAAACGATAATGGTGATACCCTTGACACATATTTGAGAATCGAAGCACCATACGAACAAAAAGATAAGTATAATGTAGATTATTCTTTGTTGATTAAATCGCATGGATTTACAGATGAAAATTTTATTTTTATAGTTGGATTTGGATATGGCGGACGTATTGAGAGAACCAGAATGTTAAGCGATTCTAAGTTAAGATCACAATTATATCAAGATATCCTTAAAATCAATAAAAAAATTCCTGACTATTTTATCGTACTTTTCGAAGTGAAAAGCATTGAAAGAACAGGAATTACAAATGAAATAAAGTATTTCAAAGAATTGTCCAAAGATTTATTCAGTGATTAATTTGATTACTTTCTTAACTCGTCTTCTATATATTTTATATTTTAAAACATCTCATTTAATAAAAAAACTGAAGTATTCCAACACCTTATTTGTTTCATCTTTAAGTATGATCCAAAAATATTTAAAGTGTAAAATGCGTGGACTTGCTTCTCCTTACAGAAGATTCAGATAGTTAATCTTATTTCTGAAAACATTACACTTTTCTTGAACAGTTATATATCACTTCTTTATCAACTTTTTTTATGTTGTTCATAAAAAATTGGAAAGAGATATTTATATACATATTAGCCAAAGGTGAAATATGACACAATTATCAAAAATCCATTGTGGTGTGATGATAGCACTTCATTTAATTAGTCTATTTTCCCTGCTGAATGCCCAAGCTTTTCATGACGTTAACCGCTACATAGAGAATCCAAAAATGTTCGCAGAAAATCAGGAACCACCCCACGTACCGTTAGTTCCCTTTACGTCAACGCAAATGGCATTGCAAAATGACTGGTCAAAGTCGCCATACTATATTTCTCTTGACGGAATTTGGAAATTCAATTGGGCGATCAATCTCTATGAAGCAGCACTTAATTTTTATCAAGAAACCTTTGATGTAAGTAACTGGGATGATATTGAGGTTCCCAGTGTGTGGCAAATGAAAGGATATGGCTGGAACATTTACCGTAATATCCCGCAAGAATTCAGCCCGTATGATCCGCCTCATGTTCCGGATGATATTAATCCGGTTGGCAGTTACCGAACCAGTTTTACAATTCCTGAAAACTGGTCTGGTAGACAAATCTTTCTCCATTTTGACGGCATTAAGAGCGCGGCATTTGTCTGGATTAACGGGGAGTATGTGGGTTACGATCAGGGTAGTATGACCGCCTCAGAATACAACATCACTTCTTTCGTAAAAACCGGCGAAAATATATTAGCTGTTAAAGTAATTCGTTGGTCAGATGGCAGTTATCTTGAATGCCAGGATATGTGGCGATTTAGTGGTGTTTATCGATCAGTTTACCTGTTTGCCACACCCATTGTCCATATTCGCGATTTCTTTATCCGTACGGACCTGGATGAAAATCATGAAAATGCCACCTTACAAACCTCGGTTTGGCTTCATAATTATGGAGAAGTATTAACAGGTAAATATTCTGTGCAACTAACGCTTTATGATAAACGGGAGGCTGTGGTTGTTTCCGGAAGAGCATCTAAAAATCTGGGAGTGGGTGAAGAGATTCAAATTGAGTTAAAACAACAGGTTAAAAATCCGTTGAAATGGTCTGCTGAAAAACCAAATCTCTACAAGCTGACCCTCGAACTTATTGATCCGAATGGTGCGGTTATGGAGGTACTCTATGATCGCGTTGGATTTCGGGAGATTGAGCTTGTGAACGGGATTGTCAGGATTAACGGAGTACCACTTGAATTTCGTGGTGTCAATAGGCATGAACATCATCCGGAGCATGGCCGTACAATGCCAATTGAAATGATGAGGAAAGATCTTGAATTAATGAAGCAATTTAATGTTAACGCCGTTCGTCTTAGCCATTATCCAAACGATCCTGATTGGTATGTCTTGGCAGATGAGTATGGTGTTTATCTGATAGACGAGGTCAATACCGAAACTCATTACGCTGAGTCTAATGTTGATGGCAAGTATGGTATGGATTGGTTTCCGGAACAACCAAGTTGGCAGGATGCGTTTTTTGAAAGATTTGAGCGCATGCTCCAACGTGATAAGAACCGGCCCAGTGTGGTAATATGGAGTACAGGGAATGAAACCGGTACAGGTCCGGTTATGTTTAAACAAGCGGAATATGCCCGCAAAGTGGATGGTACACGCCTGGTAATGCATCAAACCAACCATCCAATGGGTGATGCCCCTTATGTTGATATATATGGCCCGCGGTATCCCAGCCCGGAAAAAGTTCGTTATTATGCTCTGAATGAAAAACGGCCTGTGGTGATGGGTGAATATATGCATGCGATAGGAAACAGTGTTGGTAACTTCGATGAGTTCTGGGATACCATTCGGCAATACCCTCATCTGCAGGGTGGCTTCATCTGGGACTGGGTTGATCAGGGGTTGAGGCAGAAACTCATCCTGACTACCGACCTATCGCGAAACGCCAATCATGGGGCAGTTATGGGTAATCCGAAAGTTGTAGCAGGCAAGTTTGGTAAGGCCATTCAGCTTTCAGGATTGGATGATTATATTGAAATTTATGATCATCCCAATCTTGATATCACGGGTACTCAGATTACCGTGGAAGCCTGGATTTATCCTCGTGATTGTCAGAAATATAATCCGATTGTGACAAAGGGTATACAGCAATATGCCCTGGAGCAGCCGCATCCAGACAGCCTGCAGTTTTATATTCACAGCGGCAATTCAGGTGCCGCTGCGAAGGCGAGAGTTCCTAACGACTGGGACTATAACTGGCACCACATTGCCGGTATTTATGATGGTATGGAGATCATGCTACTCATCGATGGAGAAGTAGTTGCAACCGAGGAATTTAGCGGAGATATTAATCGTTGTCATTTTCCGGTGGGCATTGGTAAAAACGTTCAACGTAACAATTCCAAATATGCCGGGCGCTTTTCTAATTCTGTCATTGATAATGTTCGCATTTACCCGCGTGCACTGGATGATAGTGAACTTGGTTTTTATCGGCAAGACCCGGCGCCAGGTGCAGAACTTGTCTTGAATTTGGATGATTTTAATGATACTGGAAATACATTTTTCTCTTATGGGAGCGATCCGTTTTGCATAAATGGTATCATCTTCGCTGATCGATCTCTACAACCCGAGGTCTGGCAGGTGAAGCGTAGTCATGCACCTGTTCGGGTTAAGCCGGTTGATTTAACAAATGGGAAAGTCAAAATTTTCAATTATCATCACTTCACTAACCTGAATGAGCTCAATACTGTATGGCATATTCATACAGCGGACAGGGAGCTTGAGGGTGGTGCGTTGATCCTGGATGTAGCCCCGTTGTCTGAGCAAATTATTACCGTGCCTTACTCAGCCTCTGAACTCAATCCCGGAGAGGAGGCATGGCTTACAATTTCCTTTTTACTACCTGAGGCTACTATATGGGCACCGCAAGGTCATGAGGTTGCATTTGACCAATTTAAGTTACCGTTTAATGCAGCAAAAGGGAATAAAGTAGCTATAGGTGGAGTAGCATTATCCTTAAAACAATCGGGAAATCAACTTCAAATCCAGGGAAAAGATTTTATCTACAAATTCGATAAGAAAAAGGGAACACTCACTTCCCTCCTTTTCCAGGGAAATGAATTACTCAACGATGGTCCCAAACTCAGTGTATATCGCCCGATTATTAGTAATGAAGGTTCAGACTGGGGACACGATCGTGATTTCAAAACATACTGGGAAGCGGAAGAATGGTGGTATTATGGATTCGATGAGGTAAAGGAAAATGTCCAATCTGTTCAGGTCGAAGAAACATCGAATTCGGAGATTAGAATCATTGTTCAGACCCTGTGGTATAATGTGGTAACACGCCGAGGTAATACAGGCTTTGAATGTACTTACGAATACACCTTTCTTGCGAGTGGCGATATTTTACTTCGGCACATTATAAATACTTTTGGTGATGAAGTTAGTTACCTTCAGAAAGCGGGTGTCCGAATAAAACTGGCAAATGAATTGCAAAATATCTCCTGGTATGGTAGAGGACCTTTCGAGACCTATCCTGATCGCAAAACAGGTGCGAAAATGGGTATATTTAAAGGAACCGTTGACCAGCAATATGTACCATATGTTTTCCCACAGGAGCACGGCAATAAAACAGAAGTACGCTGGGTATCGCTAACCAACGCTGACGGCGTTGGTCTGGCAGTTTTTGCTTATCCAGAGATGAATGTTAATACCTCGAACTACGATCCGGACAATGTTGATCGGGCGCGCTACGGCTTCCAACTTCATAAAGTTGATTATGTCACTCTAAATATCGACCATAAGGTAACTGGAGTAGGTGATACTCCGGTTCCTCCACGGTTTCAATACAGAACCTGGCCGCTTCCCTACGATTATATACTGAGATTCAGACCTTATTCAGAAAAAACCATATCGGTATTGGAATTAAGCCGACAGCAGGTGAAATAAATGTAAATGTATTTTTAATATTTTTCAGAAGTTTTATGTTCTTGTTAAATAGTTTCGGGCAAGCTATATGTTCGCCCTTTATTTTCCTGTTTTAGATATTCAAATAACGGTTGAAAATAATCTAGCATGGCCTGGGCACTCATATCTTCTCCAATGCTTTCCTGTAAAAGCTCCTGCCAATTTATGGTGCCACCGGGTGATAAGACTTTTTTCAAGAATGATCCAACCTCTTTGTTAGCGTAATAATCTGTGTTATGTGGATTCTGCTGTAAGATATTTTCCGAAATGTATTTATGAAACTGAAAAAGTAGTACGAAAGAGAGAGCATAATCATAATATTGAGCAGCATCATCATTAATATGTGTTTTGGAAGATGCATCACAATATTCTTCTCCCCTTTGGTCTGGCGGTACAATTCCCTGATACTTTTTCTTTAGCTCCCACCATTTTTGATTAAACTGGTCTTCTGGTAAGCCTTTGGCGTATAGTTCATATTCAAATTCTGTCATTACGCCTGAAGCCCAGGGTATAAATACAATATAGTTCATCGCTTCCTTCATTAAGGACATAATTTCTTCTGTTTTAGTGTCAGCTGAAAGCAATTTGATGTGAACCATGAATGGTTTCTGCATGGCAGCGAGACCCATTAAACTACCAATTGCTTCATGAAAGGCTCGATTGGCGCCTACCCGCAGTAATAGTGGTACATCGGGTTGACTATAACTCATGTAATAATAAATATGTCCCAGCTCATGATGAACAGTTTCATACCAGTATCGGTTTGGGATAACACTCATCAAACTTCGCACATCTTTATCCAGATCCATATGCCAGGCAGAAGCGTGATTATTTTTCTTGTAATCAGCATCTTCCGGCAGCGGATACAGGCTTGACTTTTCCCAGAAAGTTTGTGGGAGCGATTCAAATCCCAGGCTGATATAAAAACGTTCCCCTTGCTCCATCAGCCACTCTCGGGTATATTTCTTCAAGATATCATCAAGCTCCATGCCCTTTACTTTGATCATGGCGTTCCAATCCTGTCCCCAGCGGTTTGGTAACCATTGAGCCGGCAGCATTTCTGGGACTTGTTTACTCCCGTATTTTTTTGCCAATTCATAACGGGCATAGGTATGCAATTCACGGTACAGGGGCCATATTTCACGGATGAGCCGCCGGTTCAATTTAACCATTTCCTCAGATGTCATGCCATAATCCGATACCTGGTAGGTAAAATAATCTGAATAACCCAGTGCCTGTACTGTTTGATTCCGCAAACTCTGCAAGTTTACCAGACCATCCTTCAATACCTTTCCCACCTCTTTACTGGTTTCCCAGGCCATTAAGCGTTTGTTTAAATCTTTTTCTTCCCTCATAATTTCATCAATTTCATTGGTAGTAACGGATTTACCCTGGATCTTGAAATTGAATCCGAATAATTTTTCAGTCTGTGCGGTCTCTGCTTTAATCCTTTCTTTTACCAATTCCGGAACGGTTTGAGGATTGTTAGCCGCCATATAAAGCATTTTTTCCAATTGCCTGACTTGCATTGGCAATAGCTTGTCTCTGCTTTTTAATAAGTTTTGAATTTTTTCAATGTTATCGATGCTACCGGTGAAATTGGCCAGTGCTTCGTTTGCCTGGCGGGTGCGGATCGCATTAGTAGAATCACCTTCTATGATTCTGGTGTTGGATGCCCATTCCGCCTTGGATGATTCATAATATAATTGCTGGAAAGTCAGACTGTAGTTATCAATATAGTCCTGTACTTTTTCCTGTAATGCCTCAGGACTTTGACAACCCCACATAAAGATAATTCCAATAAATAAATAAAATTGCTTTTTCATTGTGACCTCACTCATCAGTTTTGTATCATGATTTGAGAACTGTAAAGAATAAAAGGATGAATCTAAATAAATTATTCTATATAATTGTTTACTTTACTCCGAAAAAATATGATTTGAATGTCATTCCGACCGAAGCGATCTCAGTCTGCCGGGAGAGCGAAGTGGAGGAATCTATTAAACTTATAAAGATCTCTCGGCTTCGTCCCGGTCAACCGGGACTTCGCTCGAAATGACAGTTTTTCTAAATATAATATAAATAATATGTTACTATAAATATTTTCGGAGTAAAAGTACTAATCATATTATTCTATTTAATTTTTAAACTATCTAAAATATTTTTTCAAAAACCTCTTTCAGTCTACTGAATAATTCTGAATTGTTCCATTTGCTTATACAGTTTATAATTATCCAGATTAAAATTTACGTTATATTCCGGGTAATAACATTTTTACACAAAACAAAGATTTAATACTAAAACATCCTTGCTGCACTGATTCCCAGATATATCTCCGGTTGATCCAGTCTATGGGTCAGGTCAAACCGAAGGAACTGAAAAATACCACTTATCGAAATCCCGATTTCATGATGAAAACGATTCTGATAACTCGGTTGATAATTTAATTGATGGAAAGATTCAGTTGATATCCAGCTTCTACCGGAAGCGCCGTAAAGTAAGAAGCTGATATGTTTCTTCGCCATACTGCGCCAGCCAATCAATTCGAAGGGAACAGTTCGGAAATTGTGTTCCCAAAAAATGGCGCAATAACTTTCACCTTCATAAGGTCTGCCGATTAAAGATTTAAAGGTTGCGAAGGGGCTGAAAATTTGTAACGCCCCATCTAAAATGCCAAAGCGTTGAACCGGCAATTTCCCATTAAAGGTACCTCCAATCAATTGAATATCTAGTACATTTGGTAATAATCTACGCTGTAAAAAGGTTTTCAGTCGCAAAACCATGACTAACTGATAACGGGTGAAATTAAAATCACTCGAGAGTATATCAGGAGAACTATGCTCCACGGTTAATTTTGCCCAGTTCTGCCCAATGATACCCCAGGGAATAAAGTCTTCTCCGACTGTCCAGTCAAATTGAATAGATCTTAAATATCCTTCCACAATCTCAGGATTTTTCCGCTGGGTAATATCCCTTCCCAGCAAATTGTAATCGGTCACTTTTTCAAGGGAGGTATGTTTCTCATCATGAAAACCGAATGAGATATGAGAATTGATTTTTGGTACAGCATAGGCGAAACTTACGTTAAACTTCTGGTTCCAGTAAAAGTCATAATAATCATAAAAACCCAATAGAGTGTGAATGCTGGTGAACAATGTCGGATATGTCATGGAAGAATAACGGGTATTGGTGTTATGAGAATAATGGAATTTGGTTCTCCATCTGCTCTTTTTTGTAAGTTTAAGATTAAATTCACCAGCCCAAAACCACCGGTTTTGACCGCTTTTATATCCTCCAAATAGGCTGAGATCTTGATATTTCAGGAATTTGAATGTTTTCTTCAGACCAAGGGTCAGTTCATCTACCCGATCGAATTCGACCACAGGAGAAAGATTCTCAGTTATTTTTCGTACACCCCGCTGCTTTTTTGGTTTTTCTTCACCATTATCTGTTTCAACTTCAATGAACCTGGCAAGTGCTCCCGATGGTCGATACGCTTTGACAAGGGTCATGGTACTATCCAGGGTTTTATAGGCTTTTTCCTCTTCATGGGAATAGGGTACCACTTCCGGATTATCGGCAAATATACTATCAGGATTTTGGGTAATTGATGAAGAATCAGCTAACCAGACCTCATCCTGTTGATAGAGGGAATCAGGTAGTGGGACATTGATCTGATAATCTGACAGTCTGGAGATCCTTTTAATAACAATACTCGGGAATTCCAGACCGATGAAGGCGATTTTTATGCTGCCAATGACCCGGACATCCACCGGAAGCCAATATTCACTTCCGAAGTTACTGAACTGTTGCTGATATTGCAGGTTAAAATCTTTGATAGGAACGGGAAAAAGAACCGCTTCACTTGGTTTTAAATTGACTTCTAACAAAGCGTAAACACTATCTAATACCGCAATTTTTCCAATAAAGGTGGGTTGAAGTTTACTTTTCGGGGTCACTGATATATCATATACAATTTGATCGTCTCTTACTCGCTGTCCCTCCAATTTAAAATGGTAATGATCCAGGGCATCTGGATGGGTAACCCCGATGATATTAAAACCAACGATATCGATATCATCATCATAAAGGTTAGTGATAATAGCTGCGCTGGCAAAATTCTGTTCGCTGCTTATGTTAGAGGTCTGTCTTTTGGATTTAGCGACTTCACGTACCCCACGTTCTCTGTCCCAGTAGGCGATGGAAATACTTTCCATGATAGAAGTGATACTGGTATCATTCTCCAGAACCATACGAGTATAGGCATCTACCTGGTAAGTGTGAAGATTGGCGCGCCATTGTTGTTTTCGTTTTATCACTTCCCGCATGATGCGAATGGCCGGATCTTCATCAGTTACCACAATGGGCTCAAGTTCATAAGCTATAGGAGTGAGGGGAAAATTCTGAATTGACTTTGAGGCCATGGAAATGGTCCGTCTGGCGGTTGCATAGCCTATGTAACTCACTATAATAGTAGCGGGAACTTCGTCCAGCTTCAAGATAAAAGCACCTTCATCATTGCTTATAGTGCCCTGGAAGGTGCCCTCAATCTGAATATTTGCAGCAGGGAGTGGTTCGAGGGTTTGCTCGTCCTGAATTACACCATGGATTATCTTTTGGGGAAAAATAACATAATAATTTAATAATAAAAACAGAACGGTCAAGAGAATGTCTTTTCGGGTTCGCTGCCACATTTCATTTTGATTAGATTGATTCAATTTATTCTGTATGGTATTGGATAACTTTCAAAATGGCATTTTCACAAACTTTACAGAATGGTTTTTTCCCTTTGGTGAACATGATACAATCTATCATTGGACGATAAAGGTTTTCTGATTGATATCCTGCGCCCTCAAATGCACCAACTTTGCCTGCATAAGTACTATTATTTAAAAAATCATTTATCTTGACAGAGTGTGACCGGGAAAGCTCTTCCGATTCTTCTTCGACCTTTTTAATTTGTTCTGGTGGTGCCAATTCCCTTTTTAATCTTGCTATCTTTTCGTTCAATTCTTCTCTAATTTTTTGGTAAGCTAAATCCATTTCATCATAAGCTTCCTTTTCCCATGGCGTTGGAATCTCAATATCAGGAGTTAAAAATTCTTTCCATTTTATATTATTTGGATTTAACAGGGCAGTAATATTTGGTTCCACAGGTTCAATACCTTTTGGAAAAAATTCATCATACCCAGTAGACGACGTATAGTATTCATCAGCTAAACCAGCAAATGAATGCCCAAATTCGTGTAGAAAAAGATATTCATGCCACTGATTGTCAGTTGTAAAAGTGAGATAAAAATTATAGATGCCACCACCTCCATATCGACTATGATTTACCATTATAAGAATGGCATCATAAGGAACATGTGCAGCGATATCTCTTAATGATTTATTGTCTTCAGTTAACAAATACCTCTCAGATCCGAAAGAGTTAAATGTTGTGCTAATGGCGGTGCTTTTATAAATGAAAGCTCGAGGTTCATCCGTTCCACTCTCCTCTGAATATTTCAAAACACCATAAATATTAAAACTGTTTTTATTAGATTTATACGG
>Ga0209635_10003951_pt1 | contig 11608 bp, 6 predicted proteins | sample DeeMarSWOR230_32_FD_187463 | JGI IMG/M metagenome (GOLD analysis project Ga0209635, IMG submission 187463) | Marine sediment microbial communities from White Oak River estuary, North Carolina - WOR-2-30_32 (SPAdes) (version 2) | ecosystem: Environmental > Aquatic > Marine > Intertidal zone >...
AGCGCCGTCTAACGACTCTGCGCTTCAGCTGCGCCCTGAGGAGCGCGGGGGTCCACGGAGCAAAGGCCAAAGCGAGATGTCACCAACTCCAATGAACTCACCTTGTCACAGATCAAAGGCGGTCGAACAAAAGGCTGCAGCGCCAGCTGCAAGCGCTTGTTAGACGGCGGCGTGCGACGGTCAATCAGCAGCTCGCACTTCAGGGAATGCCCGGTTCTTCGTACGGTTCCCAGTCGTAGTGATCACCATACCAGAGTAAACGACGCCATCCGTCGCATTCCATACAGTCAGACACCCAAAGGATCCCGTCACTGTCTACTCGCAGAACAAGAAAACCAGGCGTTCCCGGTGCCTCACGCAAGTACGCTTTGGTCCAAGCGCTTGCTGTACGGGTTAGAATCAGGATGAACCTGCCTTCCTCACCTGTGCGCGACCGATACACGCCTACAACTGCCCGATCGGGGATGCCGTCGCCATTGAAATCGCCGTCTAGGACGAAGTCAACGCTGTCCTTTGCCAGCGACGAGGGATCCGAGGCCGCTTCGGGTGGCAGCAAGTCCATGTTGAGTGCAGTCGCACGCTGCCAGTCAGTGGATATCTGCCATATCGGTACTTCGGCGACCGCCGTGTCTTCGGGGACAAAGCGCGCGGTCAGCCACCATGCGTAATGAACCTGTCGCGGGCGTGTCTCTTGGGCCTGGGCATTCGGCAGTACAACTGCTGTCGTAAGTATGGACAGTACAACGAGGGAGCGGCTCAGGAATATCATAAGCCTCACAACCTCGGCGGCCAAGCCGCCGTCTAACTCTTCTTGTCCTGCGGGCTCCCCCTGCCCTCCGAACGCCATCACTGCAACGCCCGCAACGTAAGAAAGGGGGCCGCGCACCGCCCGACCCCCTTCCTTACTCCAATATACAGGGGAAAGGCCGGTCCGCCTAGAAGCGCCTATTGCAGCAACACTGCGCGAAATGCAGCGTAAAGCGCGCCCTCGCGTCAGGCCCGCCCGCAATGTCAATCTGGCGCACTTCATCTCCTCATCACAATGCGTCCACCGGGCTCCGTACCCCGTACCCGCCGCGGTTCAACACATGCGTGTAGATCATTGTCGTCCGCAGGTCCCGATGGCCGAGAAGCTCCTGGACCGTGCGGATATCGTAGCCGTCCTCCAGCAGGTGCGTCGCGAACGAGTGCCGGAACGTATGGCAGGTGGCATGCTTGGCTATGCCGGCTTCCCGAATCGCCTGCTTCACGGCCCGCTGTACGGCCGACTCGTGCAGGTGATGGCGGTAGCGGCGACCGTTGCCCGGATCGGTCCAGAGTCGCGAGGCCGGGAACACGTACTGCCACGCCCACTCCCGGCTCGCCGTGGGGTACTTGCGCTCCAGCGCGTCGGGCAGCATCACGAAGCCCGCCCCGTCCTCCAGGTCGCGCTGATGCCGCTCCTGGGCCGCCGCCAGGTGCTCCGCCAGCGCCGGCCTCACCGCGACAGGAAGCATCGTGATCCGGTCCTTCGCACCCTTGCCCTGCCGCAGCCGGATCTCGCCGCGCCCGAAGTCGAGGTCCTTGACGCGAAGCCGCATACACTCCAGCAGTCGCAGACCCGAGCCGTACAGCAGCATGACCACCAGTCGCTTCCGTCCCGTCAGTCGCTCCAGCACTGCCCTCACCTCATCGCGCGTGAGCACCACCGGCAGACGCCGTGGTACCTTCGCCCGCACCACCCCGTCCACCATCGCGATGTCTACCCCGAGCACGGTCTTATACAGGAAGATCAGCGCGCTCGCCGCCTGGCTCTGCGTGGATGCGCTCACCTGGTCTTCCTCCGCCAGGCTGGTCAGGAACTCGGCGATCTGCGCCGCGCCCAGCTCGGCCGGGTGCTGCTTGCCGTGGAAGAGGACGTAGCGGCGGACCCAACTGACGTAAGCGTCCTGCGTACGCTGGCTGTAGCGCCGAACGCGCAGCGCCCGACGCACCTGGTCGAGCAGCCGGACCTTCCGCCGCGTAACCACGCACACCTGCGTACCCATACTCGCCGTCGCCATCATTCGCTGCCCTGAACGCTAGGAGCGGGCGTCACGAGATCGTCAATTCCGCCGGGCCAGAAACGTTGCCAAACCGGGCGAACCCGCTCATCTTCGTGCGTTTCCGTAGGCCGGCTCAAGCGACCTTTGCCGACGCCCAGGCGCCGGAATCCAGCGGCACGCAGCCGCCCGAGTGAGTCAGCGGGCCTGCGCGTCAACCGTCGTCACAGGCACAGGCGCTGCGGGTAGAAGACTACAGCTGTCACGCGGACTATGGCGGGAGGAGCTGAGGTATGAATCGCATCGCTCGTATGGCTGCCGCTGTCGCACTGGCCACGGTGACTATGCTGACCTGGACCGCGAACACGCGCGCTCAAGATGGTGAGAAGGAGCTCGGCTGGTTCTTCACCGGCGAACTGACGGCCGTCTGGGCGGCCGGCAACTCCCAGTCGAGCACCTTCGGGCTCGCCAGCTCGCTGCGCTACGTCTGGCAGCGCGCGCAGGCCAGGTTCGAGGCCGGCGGTGTCCGCGCCGAGTCGTCGCTCACCACGCGGACCGCTGTGGGCACGTCGCCTGACAACTTCACGCTCGCGGAGGAGACGGTCACCCGGAAGACCGCCGAGGCTTACTACGCGCGCGGCCGCTACGACTACAGCGTCAGCGGCCGCTTCTTCTTGTTCGGCGGCGCCGACTGGCTGCGCAACACCTTCGCCGGCATCGACAGCCGCTTCCTGGTCGCCGTCGGCGCCGGCAACACCTGGTCGGACACCGACCGGATGCGCTTCAAGACGGACTACAGCGCCACCTATACGTTCCAGGAGGATGTCGTCGACAATCCGTTCCTCAAGGCCAACTTCCCCGGCGCACGCTTCACCTACGACTTCTGGTCCAAGCTGACGAGTACCGCCGACTTCACCAGCGTGCTCATCGCCGACTGGAACCTGGACAACACCGACGACATCCGTCTCGACCTGACGAACGCGCTGCCCATCGCCATTAGCTCGGCGCTCGCTCTTAAGCCGTCGCTGCAACTGCTGTGGCGCAACGACCCGGCCCTGACCGAGATCGCGCTGGTGGAGAGCGACGGTACGCCGACCGGCGAGACGGTCCGGGTAGCGCTGGACAAGCTGGACAGCTTCTTCACGCTCGCGCTCGTCGTGAAGCTCTGAGACGCGCGATCTTCCACGCCTCTAAGAGCGCAGGGCGTCGCGACCACCGCCGCGACGCCATCTCCGTCTGCCATTCCACCGGCGAGAGAACAACCGCCTATCGCGTCCGCTCGAGAAGCTGCTGGACTCGCTCCGCCAGCGGCGACGCCGCTTCACTGCAGTTGGAGAGCACGGCGACGACATATCCTGCATCCACGAACACGCACGTGCGGATGCTGTGGAATCCACACCGCCGGTCATCCGCTGCAGGCCGAGAAAGACGCCGATGTGCTCGTCCATCGGAGCGAAGTGCTGGAACCCTTCTGTGCATTCCTGCGTGAACCGCCGCACTCGCTCGGGATCGTGCGCGTCGAGCGTGCTGATCACGCCCTGGGACCGGGCACAGCGGGCGTCGTCAGCCTGCCGCCACCGCCGTACGCCGCTCGAACAGGTAGAAGAGGACCGGGATGCTCGTGAGCACGAAAACGGTGCTGGCGATCAGCCCACCGATCGTCGCCAACGCCAGCGCGTTCCAGATAGTCGCGTCGATGGTCTCGCTGAACAGGATGAGCGGCAACAGGCCCAGCACCGTAGTCAGCGCGGTCATCAGGATCGGACGTACCCGCTCGAGCGTGCCCTGGATGACCGCCTGCTTCAGCGCCGTACCGGCCCGTTGGATCTCTTTGATATGGTAGACCACCAGGATAGAGTTGTTGACCACGATACCCGCCATCATGATGACCCCGATATAAGCAGAACGGGTGAACGAGGCGCCCGTGTAGAAGAACACCAGGAAGACGCCGATCAGGGCGAGCGGTACCGTGAGCAGCACGACGAAGGGCGCCCGCAACGACTCGAACAGCGCCGCCGTCACCATATATATAAGGAGCACCGCGAAGACCAGCACCGTGTAGATCTGCCGCTGCTCCTCCGAGGTCCAGTAGATGTCACGCTCCTTCTCGATCGTATAGCCGGCAGGAAGCTCGGTGGCGTCCACCGCCACGTCCCGCACCCGGTCGCCCAGCTTGCGCGGCCCGCGGAACTCCCAGCCGACCAGCCGCTGGTACTGCTGGTTCTCCCGCACGATCCGGTTCAGCACCTCGCGCCGGCCCACCTCCGCCACGTCGGACAGCCGCACCGTCTCAGCGCCGGCCGTCGGGACCAGCAGCTCCCGCAGGTCACCGAACGAGAAGTCGCGGTAACCTTCCAGCTTGACCGAATACCGCACCTCCTCGCCGCCGACCTTGATCTCGTTCAGGCTCACCTGGCCCTGGATGTTGCTGCTGACGAAGCGCAACAGCTCTTCCACGCTCAGCCCGTAGCCCGCCAGTCGCGGCCGATCCACGCTCAGGTAGAACTCGAACGCCTTGTCCGTCCACCACCAGTCGCTGACGTTCGTGTCCACCTCGCGCACGCGACTGAAGCGCTGCAGTCGCCGCGCCAGGTCCTCGGCGATCTCGCGCAGCTGCTCGTAGTTGTAGCCGAGCAGCTTGATCGTGTAGGTCGGCGGCGCGCCGCCACCACCGTAGAAAGACGGCCCGAACCCGTAGACCCGTACCTCTGCGCCGGCGAACAGATACGAGTAGGCCACCATCTGCTCCTTGATCGCCACCGGCACGTAGGTGTTCTCCAGCGAATCGGGGAACGTGACGTGGATCCGCGCGAACTCCGGCAGCACGTAGGTCGTGAACCGCTCGATCTCCGGGATCGTCGTCAGCCGTGCCTCGAAGCTCCGCACCAGCTCGTCCGTGCGCTCCAGCTCGGCACCGCGCGGCATGTTGAAGATGATCGAGATGTACGTCTGCTGGCCCCAACGGCCCCAGATCGCACCCTTCACCACGTGCTTGTCGAACAGCCGGTAGCTGCCGATGAAGGCGGCCGCCGTGACCAGGATGACGAGCAGCGGATGGTCGAGGGCGAACGAGAGCACACCGCGATACAGGCGCACGTAGAACGGCGGCCTCTCGCCGTAGCTCGCCGCCCTGCCCGGGATGCCCCCGGCCAGCGCCCGCGCTGCCAGGCCCGGCACGAAACTGAACGCCACGAACAGCGAGGCGAGCAGGCTGAAGCCGACCGCGTAGGCGAACGGCAGATAGTAGAGGCGCAGCTCACCCTGCAGGTAGAGGAAGGGCAGGAAGACGATCACCGTCGTGAGCGTGCCCGCCACGATGGGCAGCGCCACCTGCCGGGTACCGCGGTCCGCCGCCTCGATCGCAGGTTCACCCAGTGCGCGCCGTCGCCGATAGATGTTCTCCAGCACGACGATCGAGTTGTCCACCATCAGCCCGAAGCCCATGGCCAGCCCCGCCATCGTCAGCACGTTCAGGCTGAACTCGCCGAAATACAGCAGGTTGACGGCGATGAGCACCGAGAAGACCACCGTGGCAAACACGATTCCCGCGGTGCGGAACGAGCCCAGGAAGAGGAGCAGCACCAGGAAGATGACGATCGCCGCCGCCAGTGCTCTCAGCCTGAGATCGGTGAGCTGTTGCCGGATGTCGCGGCTGCCATCGTACTCGAGGGTCATCCGCATGCCCGGCGGCAAGCCCGCACGCACCTCCTCGACCTTCGCCTTCACCGCGTCCGCCACCCTGAGCGCGTTGGTGCCGACGCTGCGGATCAGCGACACGCCAACCGCTGGTCTCCCATCGATGCGGAAGAAGAAGCGCGGGTCCGCCGTGCTGTCGCGCACGCGTGCGATGTCGGTGACGCGCACCACTTCGCCGGTGCCCAGCGTGTCGGGCACGACGATCAGCGACTCGAGCTGGGCCACCGCATCGATGTCGTTGCGGATCGTCACCACCCACTCCGTGTCACCCTGCTGCAGCTTTCCGGCCGTGCGCACCAGCTCCGCCACGCCCAGGGCAAGCGCCACATCGATGGGCCGCACAGCGAACGCCTCCATGCGATTCCGGTCCAGCTCGATCAGGATCTCGCGCTCCTCGCCGCCGCGCACCGCCACCTCTTCGATCCCGTCGATGGCGATGAGCTGCGGCCGCAGCTCGTCCTCCGCGTAGCGCCGCAGGTGCTCGAATGTGTAGGTGCCGGCCAGCGTGTAGCGCATGTCCTCGCGCTCGCCCGTCTGGAACTCGCGCGGCACGTACAGTGTGACCTCCGGCCGGACGTCCGGCGGCAGCTCGTCACGCAGCGATTGGATCCGCTCGGACAGCTCGACCCGTGCGAAGTCCATATCGGTACCACGATTGAACTCCACGGTGATCCCGGAGCTGCCCTCGCTCGACTCCGACTCGATCTTGTGGACACCACGCACCTGCTGCGCCGCGCCCTCCAACGGCGCCGTCAGGAACCCCTCCACCATCTCCGGCGACGCGCCGGGCCAGCTCGTGTTGATGCTGAGCTGCGGGAAGTCGACGTCGGGCAAAAGCTCGACCGGGATGTCGAGGAACGAGGCGACGCCGACCGCCGCGATGGCAATGTAGACCATCGCGATCGTGGTCGGCCGGTTGATCGAAAGACGAATCACGCCGGCCTCGAACGCGCTAGCCCGCGCAGGCGCTCCAGACTGGCGTAGATCACCGGGACCACGATCAGCGTGAGCAGCGTCGCCGAGATCAGGCCGCCGATCACCGCTACGGCCAGCGGCGCGCGGAGATCCGCGCCCGCACCGATGCCCAGTGCCAGCGGCGTGAGCCCCAGCACCGTGGTGGCCGTCGTCATGATGATCGGGCGTATCCGCACGCGGCCCGCCTCCATGATCGCCTCGCGCAGCTCGTGACCTTCGCGACGGTACTGGTTGATGAAGTCCACCTTGATGATCGCGTCGTTCACCACGATGCCGACCAGAATCACGAAGCCGATCAGGCTCATCACGTTCACACCGTCACGCGCGACGATCAGCGCGGCCACCGCGCCGATCGCCGCCAGCGGGACGGCCAGCATGATGGTGAACGGGTGGATCACCGACTCGAACTGTGCCGCCAGGATCATGAACACCAGAGCGAGCGCGAGCGCGAAGGCAAGCGCCAGCGAGCGGAACGACTCGCGCATCTCCTCGTTCACACCGCCCACCTCGTAGCGCATGCGCGGTGGCAGCTCTAGATCGGAGAGCGACGCGCCGATCGCCGCCACCGCCGCGTCCAGGCCGCCGCGCGTCACGTCGGCATAGACCGGAACCACACGGCCCTGATTGTCGCGCAGCACCTCCACTGGCGCCAAGGTCTCGCGCCAGATGATCAGCTCGCGGACCGGCACGCCCTTGATCTGGAACTCCAGCAGGTTTCGGAACTCGCGCCGGATCTCCTCGGGCGGCCGCACCAGCACGTCGATGCGCCGGTCGAAATCGATGAAGCGCGTCGCCACCAGGCCGCGCATGTACGCCTCGATCGCATCCGCCACCTCGCGCACCGTCAGCCCGTGCCGCGCGACCCGCTCACGCTCGATCTCGATCTCGATCTCCGGCTGGCCACGCAGAAGCCCCATATGCACACCGGCCAGCATGGGGAGCCGACTGAGCCGCCGCTCGACCTCCGCCGCCACATCCAGCGCCGCGTCCAGGTCCTCGGCCCGGATCCGCACCGCCACATCCGCCTCGCCCAGTCCCAGCACCCGGCCCAGTTCCGTCGCACGGCCCGTCTCGATCGTCAGCACCTCGGCGCTCAATAGATCCCCGATGCCGACCCGCAATCGCTCGACCGCCGGCCGGGTCCGGGCTCCGTCCTTCAGTCGCACGTCCAGCGCCGCCGTGTTCACGCCCGTCGCCTCTCGCTCCGTCACCTCCGCCGCCTCGGCGCGTCCCACCCGCGTGAAGGCCGCCTCGGTGCCCGCATCGCCGAGTGCCACCCCCTCCACCTGCGTGCTGACCTCGTCCGTCGTCTCCAGCGGTGTGCCCAGCGGTAGGTCGATACGTGCCCGGTAGGAACCCTCGTCCACCTGCGGCAGCAGATCGCGAGGCAGCTGCCAACCCAGCGCCAGGGCCACCAGGAACACCGCCGCCGCCGCCGCCAGCGTCGCGCCTCGATGGTCGAGCGACCACTCCAGCAACTGATGGTAGCGGTGCGCGAAGCGCGCGAACCCGCGATCGAAGGCCTGGAAGATCGGCCGGGCAAAGGCGCTCAGCGGCCGGGCGATGAGACTACCCCAGAAGCGCACCAGCGCGATCACGAACGCGACCGCAACCTGCACGAGCGCGCCGAACACCGCACCCAGCCAGCGCGTCAGAATCGCCGGCCAGCGCCACCAGCGCGCACGACCGCCGTAGCGCGCCTGCACCTCCTCCACGAAGCGGCCGATGGGCAGGAACACACGGCCCGGCTCCCAGCCGCGGCTGCCCGTGCCGACCGGGTAGACGACCTCGCGCCGCTCATCTTCCTCACCACGACGCTCGCCTTCGTCAGCGCTCGCTGCCGCCCCGCGGATGCGCGCCGCGATCATCGGTAGCAGCGTCAGTGCCACCAGCAGCGACGCCAGCAGCGACACCGCCACTGCGATCGATAGGTCCTTGAACAGCTCGCCCGCTACGCCCTTCACGTAGATGATCGGGCCGAACACTGCGATCGTCGTCAGCGTCGATGCCGTGATCGCCCCCTGCACCTCACGCGCGCCCAGGCCTGCCGCGCTCCCCGCAGCCAGTCCCCGCTCGCGGTGCCGGAAGATGTTCTCGAGCACCACGATCGAGTTGTCCACCAGCATCCCGACGCCCAGCGCCAGCCCGCCCAGACTCATGATGTTGAGGCTCACATCGAACAGATACAGCAGCGCGAAGGTGAGGATCACGCTGATCGGGATCGACAGCGAGATCGCCACCGGATAGCGAGCGTCATGCAGGAACAAGAAGAGCACCAGAAAGGCGAGCACGCCTCCCAGCGCCAGCGCCTGCACCACGTTGGTGATCGCGTCACGGATGAAGCCCGACTGCGAGGAGGCGATCGCAAGTTCGACGTCGGGATACTCCTCGCGCAGCAGGTCCAACACCTCGTCCACCCGCTCGGCCACCTGGACCGTGTTGGCGCCGGCTTCCTTATATAATAGGAGACCCACCGACTCTCGACCGTTGTAGCGGGCGATGGTCTCCCGGTCCGCGAACGCGTCCTCCACCGCCGCCACATCCCGCAGCAGCACCTGCGACCCGCCTTCGCCACGGCCCACCACCGTCTCGCCGATCTCCTCCACCGTCCGGAACTCGCCCAGCGCGCGCAGCGCGTAGCGATAACGGCCTCGCCGGATCGTGCCGCCCGGCGCGCTGTAGTTCGCTGCGTCCAGCCCCTGCGAGACCTGGTCGATCGTCACGCCCAGCGCCTCCAGCCGGCCCGGATCCACCGCCACGTGGATCTCGCGCTCTAAACCGCCGGCCACCGCCGCCTGCGCGACGCCGTCGATCTGCTCGAGCCGCCGCTTGAAGACGTTCTCCGACAGCTCCTTCAGCTGCCAGAGGTCGGTGCTCTCCGACGTGGCGGCCAGCGTCATCACCGGCTCACTGGTCGGATCCGAGCGCAGGATGGTCGGCCGCGTCGCCCGCTCCGGCAGATCGTAGCGCACATTGTCCAGCCGCTCCCGCACGTTCAGCGTCGCGTAGTCCATGTCGGTGCCCCAGAGGAACTGGAGCTGGACCTGCGAGGCACCCTCGCGGCTGATCGAGTTGACTGTCTTAACGCCGGGCACCCGCGCGACCGCCCGCTCGATCGGCTCGGTGACGAAGCGCTCCACCTCGGCGGGCCCCGCCTCGGGGTACTGGGTCCAGACGGTGAGGGTCGGAAAGGCGACATCGGGGAGCAGGTCCACCGGCAGGCGCGTGAACGCGATCACGCCCAACAAGACGATGGCGAGGAACGCCATCGCGGTGGCCACGGGCCGTCTTATCGAGAGATCCGGCAGCGCCATCGCTCGCTGATCCGCGTCAGTGCAGGTTCATACCTGGAGCCGCTCCAGAGCACGCCGACGGCTCACTGCGGTACGGCGATTGGCCGGCCCACCGCACCCTGCAGCTGCGCGAACGACTTCATGAACTCGTAGCGCGCCTCGATCAGGCCCTGCTCCGCCTGCGTCAACTGGGTGGTGGCGTTCTGCAGCTCGATGTAGGTGGCCGCGCCGATCCGATAGCGCTCCGTCTGCAGGCGCACCGATTCGCGCGCCAGCTCCACGTTGCGCGCCTGTAGCCGGAGGCTCTGGTAACCGGCGAACAGCGCGTCATACGCGTTGCGCACCTCTTTCTCGACTTCCAGCAGCCCGGCCACCTTGTTGTGACGCGCTTCCTGAAGGCGCGCTGACGCCTGACCCGTGCGCCACTTCTTCTCGAAACCATTGAACAGCGGCCAGCTGAGGCTCAGGCTGAAGTTCTGGCCCGTGTTCCGCGGATCCCACTTAAACATCGAATCTTCCCGTCGCAGACGCTCCGACCGGCTCAGACTGAACGATAGCGAGACGTTCGGAAGCCAGCTGCCGCGTGCCGACCAGAGGCTGCGGCTCTGCGCGTCGATATTCGCGTCGAGACGCGCCAGCTCCGGGTTCGAACGCCGCGCCTGGACGATCAGCTCGTCGCGCCTGAGCTGCGACGGGTCGAACACGAGCGCCGTGTCGCGCAGCTCGTAGGCGGCTTCCTCCTCCAGCCCGACCAGCTTCGATAGCTCGCGCCGCGCCGCCTCGGCCGCCAGCTCCGCCCGGAGCGCCGCCAGCTGCTGCTGGCCCACCTGGATCTCCGCCTGCAGCACATCGGTCTGCGCTACCGCCGCGATACGGAAGCGCGCCTGCGTGATCTCCAGATCGCGCCGTCGCGCCGCCAACAGATCCCGGGCCAGCCGCGCCAGCTCCTGCTGCTTCAGTGCCTCGAAGTACTGCGTCTCCAGCTGCGACTCCAGCTGCACCAGCCGCGCCACCGCCGTCAGGTCCGCCGCCCGCGCCCGCGCGTTGGCGGCCCCGATGTCGAAGAACTGGCGGCCGCCCTCGAAGACCGACCAGTTGAAGACCAGCGACTGGTAGACCGACTTCGAGACATCGGTGACCGGCGGGTCCACCTCCTGCGACACCCCGATCGGATCGACGAACGTGCGCGTCGTGAACTCGTTACGCCCGAAGCTGGCCTGCAGCGTCGCCGTCGGCAGCAGGCTGCCCCAGGCGCTCCAGACCTCCTCGCCCGCCGCGTCGGCCGCCGCCAGCGCGGCACGGTAGTCCGGGCTGCCCTGGCGCAGCAGCGATCGCGCGCCCGCCAGCGTGAGCAGCGTGTCCGGCACCTGCGCGGCAAGCGACCTCGCGACGAACAGGCCGGCCGCGAGGCAGAGCAGCTGTGCGGCTCGAATGGTTACGTAACGCATGCGCAGCAGATGTCGTTCGGTGGTATTGTCCTAGCCCTGCCTTTCCTCGTCCTCCACGACTCTGACACGCGCGTCGTGGATCAGAGTGTAGTGGCCTTCCGTGAGTACGAGCTGCCCAGGCTCCAACATCGTCGTCCCCTCGCCCGGCACGATCTCCGCGAAGTCCTCGTTCTCG
>Ga0209635_10003956_pt1 | contig 11597 bp, 11 predicted proteins | sample DeeMarSWOR230_32_FD_187463 | JGI IMG/M metagenome (GOLD analysis project Ga0209635, IMG submission 187463) | Marine sediment microbial communities from White Oak River estuary, North Carolina - WOR-2-30_32 (SPAdes) (version 2) | ecosystem: Environmental > Aquatic > Marine > Intertidal zone >...
CAAAAGGTCCCATTTACATCAAGAAAGATAAATATCCCAAATGCCATAAAAAGAAAGGTTAAAATTACGACAAACTTGCTTGGAGGAGTCCATCCCATTTAATATACACCTATCTTCTTAACAAATTTTTATTTTGATTTTTATAATTTGTAATAAATTTGCGTATAATAAAATAAGATTAACCAATTTTAAAAGATATTGATAATTCTTTATAAACTAAGGATTGAATTAATCATATTTAGTATAGTCCATTTCGATTTCTCTTACTGACTCTTTATCCTTAGCTTTTGGATTAAAGATAAGTCTTTGTTCTCCTTTCTTTTTACCTTTAACTTCAACATCTTCCTTTTTTACAATATCCCATATAATGCTAATTATAAGTAAAGCAGAAACAATAACTAAAAGTGGAATTAGTAAGCCAGAATCAGTTAATAAAATCTTTATCCACCCAACATAAGGAATTCTTCCACATACAACACCTAAAATACTGGTATCTGGAACCCAGCCATTATCTGGGATTGGATTCGCATCTCCTTTAGTTCGGAAAAACCAGCCATTATCATATTTTTTATCAATAACTCGATGGACGATTGGTTCACTAGGGGGATTTATCCAATCGGGTACAGTTCGAGCATCAAAGACAATTATGTTTCCTTCTTTTCCTTCAATGGTTCCATTCTTTATTGTTGCTGGATCTTTTCCTTTTAAAAACAATAAATCTCCCCTAAGTAACTTTGGTTCCATGGAACCCGAAACAACCACCACCATGGGAGTGTTGGTGTTTAAAGTAATCTGCATTATAAAATAAATTAAAAAAGATCCTGAAAATGCAAAAAATATTAACACAACGCCGATAATGATTTTTCTCTTTAAAGTTTGTTCCTTTTTCTTCAATTTTTTATCGTTAAAACCCTTTGGTAAATATTCTTTATCCATAGCAAAAAAGCCAGTTATCCTATGGTCAAAATAAATAAAATTATCAATATAAATCTTCTTAGAATAATAAATCAAATTTGGATTATTGGTATTTTCTTTTTTTTAGTATAGAAAAGGAATTAGAACAAAGGATTAACATTATAAATAAAAAAATCTAGAATAAAATTATTCAAATCAAATGAATAGTAATATTCCAAATAGGGTTAAGACCATTATTATGCTAGAAAAAAGCCACTTAATTAATATAAAAGACGAGGATTATCATGATATCCAGAGAATAGTGGAAAATGTATTAGAAAAAGATTTTTCTTTTTCAACCAACACCAAAAGATTGGGAAAATGTTTACTCAGAATAAACTATTTTGATGCTAATGTGGATAGAGAGAACCAAAAAAATAATAGAATTACAATTTTACAAGAGCCTGAAAGAAGAATTTATATTCAAATAAACGGAACATTGACAGATTCACAAATTAATCAATTAAGAAATGAATTTGAAAAAAATTTGGACAACCCTATTGAGATAAAGAAAAATACGAATTTAATACCTTCGAAAGATGAAATAATTTGGGATATTAAAGAACAGATTGATGAAAGAGGATATATTGTTAAAATTGAGGATGTTCAAGAATTTGTTGAGAATTTTATAGAAAAATACAACAGATTTCCTAAAAAAGACGAATTAAACGCAATCGTTAAAGGTTACATCACAATGGTAAACCAAGGAAAATTGTTTGATAACAATGAAACAGACATTATCAAAGAACCAAAGACTACTGAAATTTCTAAACCAAATTTAGATACAATTAAAGAAGATTCATTATTAATTTCTAATGATAATACTGTTTTGGTACAATCCGACGGAGTAGAACGTAGGAAATGCCCTGTTTGTGGAAATGATAGATTGATCCATGAAATGGATGATAAAAACGTGATTCTTTTGGACTATCCTAAGATATATGGAAAAAAGAATTGCTGTGCTGAATGTGGATATGAATGGAGAGAACAGTAGTAAATTATTTAAAAAATAGACCCAATATTAGATTGCTATAAATTTAAAAGAATATTATATTGTAAAGTCCAAACTTAATTCTTAGATTTTGAAATTTAAATATAATTTTAAATAGTTCATAATTTAACATAATGATTAAAGAATTATGTAATTATTAAAAATCATGTAAAAAATCAGATTTGATAAAAATGGAAGATTATGCAATTATTTATAACCCTGAGGCTGGTAAAGGGAAGGGGGCAATAAAAGATATCAATTTTATGGAAAAATGTCTCAAAGAATTAAATGTTTCATATAAATTATTCAAAACGGAATTTCAGGGACATGCTATAGAATTAGGAAGTCAATTGGCAAAAGATGGGTATAGAGTGATCGGAGCAGGAGGAGATGGCACTTGTAATGAGGTTATGAATGGAGTGATAACTTCAAATACTAATACTTTATGTGGATTCATACCTATGGGATCTGGGAATGATATTCCTGCTGCTATTGGAATCCGTCCGGATATTAAAAGATCCTGTGAGATAATTGCAGAAGCTAACTCTAGTAAGTCAGATATTGGCTTCGCAAAGACTGATACTGGTATAGAACGATACTTCTTAGGGATTGGAAGTCAGGGATTTGATAGTGAGGTAACCCGTAGATTTAATGAAGCTAAAAGAGGAAAAAGTTATGTAACTCAAACACTTAAAGCTCTTTTACCTTGGAAAAATAAGCAAATTAAGGCGATAATGGATAATGACGTATATGAAGGATATGCTAACTGCTTAGCGTGTGCAAATGGACCGAGTTATGGAGGATTTATGTACATTTGTCAAAGAGCTCAAGTAAATGATGGATTTTTTCATGTTAATATTGTAGATATTGGTAAATTTAAATTACTCAAACATTTTAATCGAATGTATAAAGCAACTCTCTTACCACATCCAAACATATATGAATATACGAGTAAAAAAGTAAGGGTTGAAATGTTAGAGCCAGAAGAACCCACCCCTTATGTTTGCCAAGTAGACGGAGAAGTTCTAGATCGATTACCTGTTAATTATGAATGCCTTAAAGATGGATATGAGTTTATTCGTCCTGAAGTGGATGAAGTAGCAGAAGCTTTTAAAAAAGAACATGGTCGTTATTTCTGGGATTGTAATTATGATTAATACCTTTTTTTGAGTTAGATATTTATAATGACAGAAAAAATCATCATGCACTTTTAGGTATTAAGAAATAAATTTTGATTTATCTTTTTTACTTATTCTTCGGGAATAATTCTTTTTTCTGTTGTACTTCTATTTAAAATAAAAAATACAATAATTACACCAACAAAAGCGATAATTATTATAATGGTTATCAAAATTTCAGTATCTAGAGTATTTATATCTTTATTCCAAGGATAATTCCCATGATATTTGTTATTTGGGTCATTAAAATAATTATTATAGATAAATTGTTCTATAGTTTTACCGGTAATATCAAGACTGGAATTGGAGATATGGGTAATATCATCTTCTATAGTGTGATGGTACGACCATCCAGGATTATTCCAAAAGTTAATAATCAAATCTGCTGAAGGGATACCAATATTTAAAAATGATCTGTGATCGTCGATAATTGAAGCGCTTTCAGAATTCAAAGGAAATTGAGAAATATATCCTAGTTCCCTTCCAATCACAAATAATTCATCCAATAAGGAAGAAGTAGAATATTGTTCATTTATAAATTTCAAATTAATTCCGCCAACCATATCTAATAAAATCATACAATCAAAACTCTCTATTGCTAAATCATAAAAGTTATCTATTTCAGAAACAAATTCCTGAGAACCTTCACACCAATCCCATCCATCTATTCCATAATCATTATCTTCTCCTTGATCTTCAGCATCAAAAAATAAGAACCATATTTGGTTTGATAAATTCCCCCTTTGATTGTAAAGAACTTTAGCAAGTTCTATAAGAACAGCACTTCCACTTGCTCCATCATTGGCCCCTGGAACGGGATTATCCCTATTTGCCAAAACAGGATCTTTTGTGGCTTGTGCGCGAGAATCATAATGTGTTCCTAAAATTACTATATTTGATTTATGTTCATTCAATTTGAAAAGTACATTTTGGCATTCAGTTAAATGAATTGTGAAATTATGAAGGACATACGTGAAATTAATATCGATTTCCTCGAATTTTGATATGAAATAATTAATACAATCTATACGTTCTTGTGTTCCAGGTATTCGAAAACCAATATCTAATTGATCTTGAACATAAGAGTAAGCATTATCACCATTAAATTCTAAATCTACTTCATAATTTTGGATATTTAAATCATTTGAGGGAAGATTCAAAATAAGAATAGAGAAAATAACAATTGACGATATTACAATTGGAATTAAGATTTTGTATAATTTTTTTATCCAAAACCACCTAATTTTAAAAATTTTATTTGGATGAAATTTTAAAATAATTTAAAATAAAGAAAATAAAAAAAGTAAGTTTATTTAGGTTCAAATCCTAAATCTACCCTTGTTTCACCTTTTAGATCTGTTTCAATAAAAGTTGCTTTAACAGGCATCCCAATATGAATTGTTTCAGGCTTACTTTCATCTACACCTATTAATTGTCCACTTACCATAGGACCTTCATCTAATTTTATTACCGAAAAACAATAGGGTTTATTTCTATTGTACCCTTTTTCTACAAAAAATGGAGTTCCTACTGTAATACTTGTAAAAGCTGCAATTTTACCATTTCCTGACATTTCCGCCCATTCCATATTTGCTTTATTGCATTTAGTGCATAATTTTCTTACAGGAACATACATCTCTCCACATTCTTTACATTTAGAACCCATTAATTTCTTTTCAGATAAATAGTCTATATAACTTTTTATTGTAAAATCTCTTTCACTTTCAGTCATTTTTTTCACCTCTATTTTTCAAAAATGGTTACCACACATGTAGCTCCTGATCCACCTAAATTATGTACCAACATTCTCTCTATATCAAATTTCACCTGTCTATTTCGCTCAGCTATTCCTCTCATTTGTTTAAATGCTTCTACACAAAATGCTGCACCAGTAGCACCGACAGGATGACCTTTACTCTTCAAACCTCCACTTGTATTTATTGGTAAAGATCCATCTCGCTTAGTTTCTCCATTCTTTATTGCTTCAACCGCTTTACCTTTTTCATAAAAACCTAAATCTTCTAAAGCAACTATTTCTGCTATAGTAAAGCAATCATGGACCTCAGCAATTTGAATATCTTTAGGCTTTAATCCTGACATTTCATATGCTTGTCTTGCTGCTTCTTTTGATGCAATAAAACTAGTTAAATCATCTCTGTCATGCAAAGATAAAGCTGCACTACCCTGACCCGTGCCAGTAATCCAGATTGGAGTATCAGTAAAATTTTTCGCTACATTTTCGGCTGCTAAGAATACACATGCCGCTCCATCAGTAATTAAACTGCAATCGAATAACCTCAATGGATAAGCAATTATTGGATTTGAGCTACTTTTAAGATAGTCAAACTCATCCTTCCAATCTGGTACTTCTCCTCCTGATTTCTCAATTTTAGCGATTTTATTTTTCATCATGTCAGCGATTGAACTTTGCATTTGTGCATATGGATTTTCCGCTCCATTTGCATGGTTTTTTATTCCAACTCTCATCAAATCTTCCACTGTTGTTCCGTATTTATGGAAATGTGCTGATGCTAAAGTTGCATATAATCCAGGAAATGTAGCTCCTGCCGGATACTCAAATAAGCTATCTGAAGCAGTTGCTAAAACATCAGTTACTCCCGTAGTAGGTAATTCAGTCATACATTCAACACCACTTACAGCTATTACGTCATGAACCCCTGATGCAATTGCTAAAACTGCTTGACGAAGTGCAATTCCACTACTAGCACATGCACCTTCAAAACGACCTGCTGGTTTAGGAACAAGTCCTACTAAATCTGCCATTTGCGGACCGAGATGTCCTTGATGATTAAATAAATCTGAAGAATAATTGCCAACATAACAAGCGTCAATATCTTTAGGTTCAATACCATTATCAACCCTACTCACAGCATCTAACCACGCATCAATCCATAAATCTGGATTTCTTTTATGAGGAAAATGTACTCCAAATTTACTCATTCCTGCTCCAACCATAGCTACTTTTCGTGCTAATTTACCCATATCTTCATCATTTTATTTTTTAATTCAAATAATTTTTAATATGATAAAATCTTGAGTTAAGGAAAAATTTTAATTCTTATGATTTTAAATCTCAAAAATGTATATTAATCATGAAAAAATTTTAGGAGAAATATTAATTCAATAATTACTCCTACTGCACTAAAAATAAATGGTGCTATGTAATGAATATTTTCTACGATTAAACCTCCTAAAATCCCAGTAGGGATAAAACCAATACCTCTAAAGAAGGATATTATTCCATATGATTCTGATTTTCTTTGTTCACCCAAATCTGTCAAAATAATCTGTTCAGCAGGTATAAAGGTACAAACAGATAATGCAAGTAAAACATAACCAATACTTAACGTAACTAACAGGGTATTTCTAATATGATTCATCCATAAAATAACAGTTATAATATTAGTGAAGAAAAAGCCTAATCCAAAAAATTGGCTCAAGATTAAGGTCTTTTTGTTTCCTATTCGATCTGTTATTCGCCCAGCTGGAATTTGAAAAATGGCATTTCCACTGTTAACCCATAATGAAATGAAAGCAATGTTTTCCTTACTTAGATTGTAATAATCATTTAATCCGCCAGAATAAATTGAAAGAGCAATACTATAAACAAAAATATCTAATGTAAAGAAAATTAAGATAGTCCTCAAATTTTTTGTTTTTAATACCTTTAGCCATAAATTTTCTTTTTCCTTGTTATTATTATTAATGACAGGTCTCTGAGTGTGATAATAATGAGTTCCAGCAGAAATAAAAAACGTGAAGATAAAACCTTCAATAATTAGCAATCCAATAAAAAATGTAAAATAAAATTTTGAATGAAGTCCTTGTACAAGAAATATAAAAGACGATCCCGCAATTGTTCCACCAGAATAAGAAAAAAACATAAATCCAAATATCATTCCTTTAGATCTATCACTATTTTCCGCAACCAGAAATTGAGTATTTAAATTGTTAATTATAAAACCCAAAAAGTATAAAATTATCCCTAAAACAACATAGTATAAACTATATGAATTTGCCAATATCAGAAACGATAAACCAATGATGTAGAGAGGAATACTCGAAATCAGAATGTATTTACGGTTATATTTATCAGAAAATTTACCTACTATAGGCATGGGTAAAAATTGCATTATTGAGCCAATCGAGACTATTAAACCTGTTAAAACAATTGAATTTGTAAGTTCTAATAAGAATGGTTGATATACTATAGTAAACATACTAGTACCAAAACCATGAATAAGTTTAGTTATAGCTATAGCTATCAGATTCTGACGTTTGGTTTTATCTAAATTATTAAATGCCATTAGGTTATCCAATTAAATTCATTTTGATTTGATTATGATATTGTTGGAAAATACATAATTAAACAAGAATGTTCTGTTTACATAAAAGTAGAAAGTTTACGTACCAATTTTTGGAGAAAATTTTCATGTTAAAGTGCATTTTCATAAGAGAGCTTTAATATTCTATCCCATATCTAGCTGTTATTCCTTGAGAGGAGTAGTAATGTTTTATCATTCTCATTTCAGTCACTAAATCAGCAAGTTCTTTTATTTTAGGATGCATTTTTGGTCCCCCTGTAAGAATTAACTCCAATTTTTCTGGTTTTTTTTTTATAATTTCTAATACGGGTTCAACAGGTATAACATTCATTGATATTGCAACTCCAACTTCATCAAGAATAACAATATCATATTCATCACTCATTACAATTTCTTTAGCATAGTCTAATGCCTTCTGACCCTCTTCCAAGTCAAATTCATTAGGGTCAGCTATAAGATCAGGACTGCCAAACTGTTTTAATTCAAAATTGGGTATATTTTTGATAGCTTCAATTTCACCGTATTTATAATTACCCTTCATAAATTGAATCATATAGACTTTAAAACCATGTCCCGTTGCGCGTACTCCCTGCCCTATTGCAGCTGTAGTCTTCCCTTTTCCTCTTCCAAAGTATACTTGTACTAAACCTTGTTTTAGTCTTTTTCTATTTGTATTCATCTTTTTCTAAAGTATTAATTTATTATATTTTGGAATACTCTATCATTTAATTATTTTTTAATACTAAAGATATGTGATTCTATGGGTAAATATGAGAAATTAGATAATCAGTTGAATAAATATCTTAGGTTAGCTACTTTTCCAGTTGCGGTTAAACTATTAGAAGATCCAAATGAATTAGATAATATTAAATTTCTAAAAAGACCGGAAACTGAAATGGTTATATGCCAACTTTTTAGTTTTGCGAGATATTATGGATGGACAATGGGTTGTAGTAAAAAAGAAAACATATGTCCACTCGCTGATATTTCTCTAGGTTTTGAAGAATCTCATAAATTATTTGAAGAAGGTGCTTTTTTTCTGGGAAGATATAATGAAACGAAGGAGGCTGCGAAAAAAACTACACAAAGCATGCCTAAAATTCCATTTGGTAAATATAATGCTATTCTTTCAGGTGCGTTGTATCGTATTGATTTTGATCCTGACTTAATACTAATATGGGGTAATTCTGCGCAAATTATGAGAATTATTCAAGGTTATTTATGGAAAAAAGGAGGGAGGGTTTCAATGTCCACTTTCTGCGATGGTGTATGCGCAGATACAATATCAAATGCACTCCTCACAAACGATTTACAAATTGCTTTTCCCTGTTTAGGTGATCGTCGATATGGAAATGCAACAGATAATGATTTAATCGCTTCAATACCAATTGAAATTATTGATGAGATTATAAAAGGTATGGAAGAAACACATAAAACAGGTACAAGATATCCAATACCATATCAAATATCTACACCAGAATACTTCGTAAAACTGAAAAAGGAATTAGATAAAGTAAAAAAAAATTAAAACCTAAACCAATTTGTAAAAAAACAGATATAAGTATAAGGTTTTTAATTAAGCATTTATTGAATCTAAATACTGTTTACAATTCTTATAATAATTGGATCAATATGACAATTCAAGCTCTTGACATACTCACGGTATTGTTCTGATAATTTTTTCCGCTCTTAATATTTATGTAGGGATAAGGATTTGTTTGAAATATTTTGAATATAAACAGAGAGGATTATTATTAATTGGTTTAGTATGGATTTTTTTGACTTGTCCATGGTATCCTGCGTCTATCTCATTTATTTTATACCTTTTTACTGGTAATTCTTTAACTAATATTCCTTATTTTATAATCGGAAATATTTTTATACCGATATCAGTCTGGTTATGGATGATTGCATTAAAAGATTTCATATTTAAAGAGAAAAGGAAGGTAATATTGACATTAACAGTTATTTGTGTATTAGTTTTTTATGTAATATTTTTTGTTTTATTAAGCATTAATCCTAATCTAATTGGGCATTTAAAAGGATTAACTGATGTTCAATATGATATTTTTATTGTAGGTTATGCTTTTACAATCTTAGTTATTATGATTATTACTGGATTTTTATTTACTCGAGAATCATTAAAGTCAGAAATTCTTGAAATCCGATTAAAAGGTAAACTAATATTAATTGCTTTTATCCTATTTGCTATAGGTAGTGGTTTAGATTCTTCAATTCAGTTAAATTTTGTAACACTTCCAATAGTTCGAGGATTTGAAATAGCAAGTGCTATAGTATTTTATATTAGCTATCTTTTGCCAGATTGGTTTAAGAAATTCGTTTTAAAAAACAGAATAAATAAAAAAATTGAATAGTTAACTATTTTTCAATTTGAATATAATTCTAGGTATTTTTAGCAATTTAGGATTAATTTAATTTTAATTTGATAAATAATTATATTTTTAAAATATCTCATTACTGTGAGCATTTTCATGAATACTAATAAATTAATGTCATTAGAAGAATCTATTTCAACATTTGTTCAAGATGGTGATTTAGTTGGTATTGGTGGTTTGTCCTTTTGGAGAAAACCTATAAGTGCTTGTAGAGAAATAATCAGACAAGGAAAAAAAAAATTATCTCTGTGTACATTTGTTGGGGGAATAGAAGTTGACATGCTTATAGCAGGAGGATGTATTTCAGAAGTAAGAAGTTGTTTTGTAGGAATGGAAATCTTTGGTATGGCGCCACATTATAGAAAGGCTATAGAGTCAGGTACAATTCACATATCGGAGGAAAGTGAGGCTACAATTGCTCTAGGATTGAGAGCTTCTTACTTAAAAGTACCATTTATGCCTTTAAAGGGTATTATTGGAACTGATATGCCCAAAGTGAGAGACGATATTAAGCAAATCGATGATCCTTTAGGCTCAGGAACTCAGGTTATGGCAGTACCTAAGATAGATTTAGATGTAGCAATAATTCATGTGCCTTATGCCGATGAATTTGGTAATGGCAACATTGCTGGAGCTGTTTGGATGGATGCTGATATGGCAAAAACAGCAAAAAAGACAATTATAATATGTGAAAAATTAGTGGAAACTGAAGATATACGTTATTTACAAGGAAAAGCACAATTACCAATGCAAACAACAAGTGCTGTTGTTAAAATGCCTTTTGGGGCACATCCAACTTCATGTTATCCGATTTATACCTTTGATCCACTTCACATTCAACTTTATTTGAAAACTAATTTTAAAGATTATAAAAATAGATTCATTTTAGATAAAACAGTTACTCAGTATTTGGAAGAAACAGGTGGAGTACAAACAATATTTAATATACTTTTGTAGGAGGAAACATTAATGAGTGAATATTCAAAAGATTATACAATAGATGAAATAATGACCGTGTTAATGGCGAGAGAAGTAAGAAACGATGATATTATGATCGTTGGTGTTGCAACTCCTATGGTATGGGCAGCATTTACTTTAGCAAAATTAACTCATGCACCAGATGCAATTTATCATTATATTATGGGGAATACATTTGTCTTAGAACCTCGACAAGTAAGTCTACTTTATCTAGAAATGAATACAGCAAGGGCATATCGATTTCAAGACAGTGTAGAATGCACTTTAGAATCTCTTCCTTCTGACAAGTTAACAACCATAGAATTTTTTAGACCTGCTCAAATTGATCAATATGGGAATAGTAATAACATTTGTATAGGGGATTGGCACAAACCAAAAATTAGACTTCCAGGAGCTGCAGGAATTCTTGATTTTAGTATGTTTTATGCCCGTGGGTCTTTCCTTTATACACCTAGACATGATACAAGGACTTTTGTTCCAACTGAAAAGCTTGATTTTATATCCGGAGTGGGATTTCCGGACGGAAAAGCTTCCATATGTGGAGGCTCAGGACCTCAGTGTGTCATTACAAATCTAGCTTATTTAGACTTTGATAATGATAGAAAAAGAATGAGATTGGGATCAATACACCCTAATATTGATTTTGAAACTGTTAATGAAGCAACTGGATTCGAGTTAATTATTCCGAATAAATTAAAGGAAACTGAACCACCTATAGTGAAAGAAATTAAGTTATTAAGAGAAAAAGTTGACC